>JAAUYG010001384.1_pt1 | contig 13306 bp, 10 predicted proteins | sample 7278091 | NCBI WGS metagenome assembly JAAUYG01 (sample SAMN14350201, study PRJNA611818) | marine sediment metagenome | isolation source: surface marine sediment (0.6m) | place: French Polynesia: Moorea | collected 2018-08
ACCGAATTTTAAAACCACCATACCGGAGGGAAACGTTACGAATTTCAAATAGTAAAACCACCGAATTTTAAAACCACCATACCGGAGGGAAACGTTACGAATTTCAAATACCGGTACTATTTGGAATTCGTATTACGCCACATTTCAAGAAACAGATGCTCAAGAAAACGTTCTACCCAAGGTCTGACAGAGAAGCCGTTTTGAATTGTCCGTTGCTTACTTTTTCCTTTCCGACAAATTTGCTTCAGGGTAAAATACCTAGTATATAAAACTATCACAAGCTTAGGAAGTGAGTCAACCCGATAACATCAACTTTCTTTTCAATTTCTTTACGTGGGTTTTGTTACGATTTAAAGTTTCTCCACAATTCAAGGTACTTTTTTGCCTCAGCCATGAATGTTCTTCATTGGGGGCTTCCATTTTTACTCACTAATGCAGAAATTTCTTTCCGTTGTTGTTTTCTCAACCAGCTTACTGTAACCCATGCAGCCCCCGCCTGACCAGCGAAATCCCAGATGCTGGCCTTTGGAGAATGCTAGAGTATTTTGGTCAGTACTATTCAAGGCCCACTGCAAAATGTCATGCAGATGGGGTTACACATGTATGTTATCATTGTATATCATACTTTTAAACATTAAGCTGTGTGGAAAGGATGCTAATCTCATGCGAACTAGGGGTTAAATCTCATAGTGACAACAACCATAAATCATCACCAGCAAAATTTAAACAAATAGCACTTTGTTTTTGGAAGTGGTAGACATGAGTATGCCTTCACACCGTCCTTCAGCGTCGTTATTTCATGTCACCCAATTTTTTATTGTCGGTCACCAGTGCCTTGTACGCTAATATTTTCTGTTTTACCGACTTTTAATAAAATGTTTTTCTCTTCTATTCTATAAATTGAATTTATTAACTTACATGCATACACCTGTAGTATGTTTAACGTTATTATCATTATAATAATTATAAGACTACGTGTAATTTTGAAAGTTGGATTATACCATTGCATTTTGTAGGCATCTTGTTGAACCTTATTCTAACCTTGATGTAGCCATAGGTCTGTCCTTTGGGCCAGAAGTCTAACATCCACTGCCGGGAAAGGTCTTTTTGAGCAGTCACATTGAACTGGCAATCAATAGTATCACTCAATGAATTAAATATTCCAAACCGAAGTCCATTACACGTTTCCCACTGCACGCTGGAGAAGGCGACATCATCCGAGCAATGTTCCACTGCTTCCCATTCCACCCAGTCTAACACCCCTGCGAGCAAGAGTAATAAGCGTTGAGGTTTTTAGATACCGTTTTAATGAGGTTTATGTTCAATAATTCTGTAAAAACTAAGAATATTACAACCATACATCTGTGTGATATAATTGAGCTTGTATGGCATTATTTCGATATTTTAATTTGATTTAAAACCCATACGTAAAGGCTATCTGATTCACAAAATTGCTTTTGTGTTAAATTTCCAAACTTCAATTAGAAGCTGTTACCCTTCGTGTATTTAGCTAATCGTCTCGCCGTTTAGAACGATATCTACATGTATGTTGATAAATTATGATACATTTGACAGTTGTTTAATAAGTATGCAACCCGATAGATTACATGTTATTACCATCGATGTTCAGTTTGAACTTTTCTGATACGTTGCATCTTTTGAATTTTCAACTATCTTGCAAAAATCAATAGTATTCCAAAAGACACATGTATTACATATAAATCATACAGGTGCATTATATAATATCCACCAACACAAAAGCATTTGTGTGTCAGAGGTAAATTGCACAGGTATTACCTTGCATAATACAGGTGTTTTCTTCACATAAAGTTATCTGGCAGATGATTGTATTAATTGTATTCGAAAGTTTCAGTGTTATTCCTTTTGTTTCTCCGTTTTCGAATACTGTACATTCGTATATAGAGGATATGCAATACGTGTGGATGAATTTTTGAGATATAAGTCAGTACTTTTCATCGACAAATGCAGTTAAATACTTTGTTGGTGTGTTAAGATTACGTTTAATTGTAATGTAATCATTAATGCAATTGCCGTTTAAAGTTACAAGAGCCATGTCATCAAATACATGTACGACTACGATTACCAATTCTCTGAAATTAATCATTGCAATTACGATTATGATAATATTTTAATACCTCATCATGTTTAACTAGACGTTAAGTTAAAAGTGCTCTAAATCATTTAAACTGCCTTCGCAATTTCAGATAAAGCTGCAAACAACTACACTGCAGAAATTTAATTGCGGAAAACTCCCCCCCCCCCAAAAAAAAAAAAAAAAAAAAAGAGAGAAAAAAATAAATAAAATATCTGAGGGTATGCGTATAATTTCATGTACTAGCTGTCGCGGCCGCCAGATAATGTCAAATATTACCATGTCACCAACGGTATTTCCTAAATAGGTGTGGTAAAACTTACCGTCACATGTAAAGTTATCGAACACAACTGCAGTGTAATCTAAGGCTCTGTCGCATAAAGTGTCCTCTGGCACTCGAAGTAGATCAAACCCCCATTGGTGAACAGCAGTTTTGGGCCCTGATGAAAAACAAGGAAAGGTGGGCTACGCAGGTAAAAACGATATCATATGGACAACGGAATTACGAGCTGCAAAGATTATCCAGATGAATATATTTAGCTGTTTTTTGTCTATCGCTAATAATTTAAACGTCATAGTGTCAGAAGGAGGGTGTGGTGTCAGAAGTTTTATGCCAACCTTTTAAAGCAGGATGAAAGGTCGGCGTAGGAAGGGGGGTCACTGCTGACATTTTGTAAACTCTTGGAGTATTATATATATGTAATAAAACGTGTACATGGTGTTGGAGAATGTTACGCCAAGTCTTATTTAGGTATTATATCTGAGCTTCATACGCCAGGTGACGTAATTAAATAAAGCAAAAAACAATTTCGTTTCCTGACATGATTGCGATTTGAGAGTACATACATGTATCGGACGGTGGTGTTAGTAGACAGAGACCCCAGATTTACTGTATTTAGCCAAAGTTTGGGTCGATGTACATGTAATGTTTCCGTTCATTAATCATTCCGTACTTACTTGGGTCCACCGTCTCGTTAATGATTGCTTGGATCTCCTCATCGGTAATTTTGCAGCAACCGGGATTGCAGTCACACGCGTCGTCGCATTGCCCTTTGTTGCTAAAAGAATGGATACTTAGCATACACAGCAGTGGCATTTAATAAGTGTGAGACAGTGGATACAGAAGTTATTCATTTACAGCCTTTAAGGCTTTTATAGTATGCCCCAGGTCCGAATCCTTTGCATTTTTTACTGTAAATATTGAAGATATGAATATTCATTATATTTGTGTGATGCACCATATCCGTACGCTGTTCTTAGAAAATAATAAATTAATTTGAACACGGATTGTATTATTCATGACATGGGCATCTACAAAGGTTGCAAGAAAACTGGTGGCGTACTATTTGGACAGTAACCCTAACCATATAACGTGCAGCTTATTATTCTGCAAATTAGCAGTGGAAATTACAATGTAAAGTACCACAAAAGGCCATCAATTATGGCGTCCCATATATCTTAAAATTTATTCATTAGTTCAGTTTTAACAGACATTAGCGTTGTGACGGGTCAGATGAAAATGGACTGGAATAAGGATGAGCATCATCAAAATCCAATGATACATTGATAAATAAATACATTGTCCTCTTAATGTGAACACTACCCACAAAATAATGTATGCAAATGCATGCAAATGTAGCAGCGTTGCATCAGTGATGCTGCGTCGCTCATAACACCGTAGTTCAAATTGCAAGCATGCAGGACATAATCTCGATCAGTGGGGTTGTGGATGGGGGAATTTACTGTTCATGTAAACTGTCTAGTAATATAAAATATGTATAATTGGCTTGGTCATCGGTGCTCACACGAAATGTGATACTCACAAGATATGTGTGTCGCGGGCGTTGGAGATCCCAAACACTGCAAGGAGGATAAGAAGCAGCATTTTGCAGTAACTAAAGATAACCGGTTATTAATTAGCAGGGTTGTGTAAAGCTATATAGTTGTGTGGAAAGCAAATATTTGAAAAAGCCCTCCAAAGATCCGTGTCGATCGTCAGAAATTTCAGCGTTCTACAAAATGTTGTCATTCACACATGCACGTTTTGGGCAGCTGTCTGAAAATGCTGGGCGTGGCCAGGAGAGGGAAAACGCGTGCCGTTTACGTACATTCAGATGGAATTAGCACATGTGGTGTTGACTTGTGCAAGTTACCAATCCCCCTACCGGATGCATATGGAGACAATTTTATTGTTCTTAAAGCGTGTTCAGATATTTTACGCCTTCCTCTCGTTTAGGGAAATGGTACACATCTGTAATTTAAGATAACAATAACATTTCGCGGTTAGATGCCTGTGTTAATGATACATGTGTAAAAACTAGTGTTACAGTAATTTCGGCCACCGTTAAATTCCTATTATTTACCGGTAATAATTTTGTAATATCAGACATCGTCACAGAATTTGGTCTGACGTATGATGGGTTTCCAAAGGGTTTGCATCGAGTACTCCCGCCCCTTTTAGCTACTTTTAAATTATGCTCACGCAGTGTGGTCACGGAAGTGCATTGTCTTGCCTTGGCATTGTTTATCCCATTGGGATTGTCCCCAATGAGTTAAGGTTGCTCCCACAACATGCACAATGTCATTAATCCTTCACTAATAGTGATTTGAATTGCTATAACATAATGTAACCTAACGGTTTTTTGAGTGGCTTGTGTTGAATTTCTATCTGTAAGCTGTGCATTGCGCCTGTGGAGCTTTATGGTTGTGATCCGTGAATTTTCCGGCTGATTGGCACATGGGTATCGTTAGGAATGGATGGTCGAATGTATTTACATAAAGGCTTGATTAATGTGGTCTTAACACTTTTATGGTGAATATAATTTTCTTTAGGTAAACTTGCGGCAAGAAATAGCGGAAACCATTTAAAATTCTAAAATAATAAGTTATTTACTGAAAGTACCGGGTAACATCTTTGCAGTAACCTGCAATAGATGATTACAAAAGAGTCTTCAGGATCTTGCATAGCATACTCAGTATGGTAGAAAGACTTACAGGCATTTTTTAACACTTCAAACCAGGAAGAGTAACTTTAAATATAGTTTATTATAATTCCATTTCTACCCTCTTTACTCTCTCCTATTGTTATTTCCTCCTCTTCTCTTTTTTCCCTTTCCATTCTGTAATCTTACGTGTTACACGAGTTCCTATCAAAGCTACAGATGTGTGTCGTTCCCAATCGCCTGATAATATGTTCTGATGTTAATCAATTTCCTCTCAGGCTTGTTTTTATAACAGAACGCACACTTAGGCAAATAGTGACAAACATATATAGTAAGTTTATTTTGGGGTTTCCCAAGCAACGCTCATAAAGTCTTCAATAACAGCTACTACATAAATACATCGACATATATTTTATCTATCATTGTACTAGACACATGTACATGTAGTAGTGTGTCAATCGTCTGTTTGATCCTGATATTCATGTTTCTCGTATTTAGTTCCATTTACTTGGCATTTGTAGCGAAGGTACTCAGGTCCCGATATAAAGGTACGCACTGATGCATTTTCGACCTTAAATCTCCGCAATACCTCATTCTCTTCTCCGGAAAAAAGGGCACCAACAAGAGCCCTGTTGATGACGTCACACATGGCCCACAGATCTGTTAGAGCGTCGACACTGGGGCAATATACCATGAAGCCACCAGTATCTTTATCAATGCCAACAATCCTGCGGTCGTTTTCCTCTATCTTATCGGTGACCTGCTCCATGAGGTCTTCGATTGGAAGATCTACTCCGGGTAGAATCTGGTAAAGGTCATGACCCTTTGTCAGGGGATGATGCTTGAAGCGCCAGCACTGTTTCATCGTTGCCGAGAGAAATCTGTTAAGGCTGCGCAGGACCGGAACTTCCTTATCCTCGTCCTTCCGGTAGATGAACTGAACGTGGGTCACTTCGTGTTGGAGTTTTATGCCGCCTGAAATTGCAAAGCTTAATTTAACTGAATTTCAATTGTCAAGCGTACTGAAAGTCAAATTTAATACATCATTTAGCACTCCCAATAATATTTTTTCTACTAGTGCTATATTCCCCCGCCCCTAAAAAAGAAGCATTTTCTAACTTCTTTACTCCTTTCTTCGGTACAAGCCTTTACAATATTAACTGTCCAAAAATTACGGTACATCTGCGGTAAAATCTAGAGTTTTAATATCGCCCTGTGGAAAGGTTTAAAGATATATCTATTTGAAGCAAATGCTGCGTGTGATAACTGCGTGTATGGAAAGTAAAAACCAGTGGGCAAACGCCTTAGAACGGGGTTCTATTTTCATGGTGGAAGATTTTATCTAGTACACATATCACTTACATTCCCAGATTAATACTAAACGCCTGGATCGAATACTAGGAATAACTTACTTCTAACTTAAGTTCACCAATCACCTCGGCAACAATAATTATTGTGTGTGTTTACTGTTATAAAGCGTTCACGTAATGATGCATAAGCCGATGATGTGGGCGCTTAATATTATAAGGGCCAAATCAACAATATTAAATCTGTAACGTCCAAGAAAACCAACCTAAACAGTAGGAGATGAAGTTGTCGTATGTCTCTTTGGTGTTGTCGTCTCTCCTGAGAGCCGTCTGAAGCTGGGTAGCCCTCTCTTTGGCGGATTCTGGATCCTGTAGAAGGCTGATGATCCGATCTCTCCAGACGCTGGCATCCTGGCGTACAGACTGTGTGGCTGGTGTCACTGGAACTGAGAACCCATGGAGTTATTAAAAATGAGTCGCAATCATGAATAACACTTGGGGTCGCCTTTATATATAACACACATTTTTAACACACAAACAATTTACTTGTTTTTAAGTGTGCTAATGGAATTGCCCCATCTTATTTATGTGATGTTTTGACGCCTGCAGCAAGTATACGAACACGTGAAAGTAGAAGTACTGCTGATAACTTATTATATGTGACGTGTCAATTGTGATCTATTTAAGCAATCTTTTGAGTACAGGGTGCCGGCTCTCTGGAACTCCTTACCTAGTCACCTGAGAAAGGCACCAAGTGTCAACGATTTTAAGAGGCTTTATAAAGAATATTTTCAAAATTATATGCTGATTTTTTTTCTCATATTTTACATTGCATGTTGTAACAGGGCGCATGGGCAGAAAAGCAGTATGTTGCTTACGAGTCTACCCTGTAATAAATATGTTCTTGAATAAATACATAAATATATTGGAAATGTCCAGGAAGAAATGTTCCCAGCATTTCGAAGTCATTGAAAATAATATAACAATAACGCCTATATAGTCCGTGGGCCAGATAGGCCCCTCGTGAACCCCCCCCCCCCCCATCCACCACCACCCACACAAAACTAGACTTCATGGTACTTTTCTAAACCATTGTTATGCCACCTACTATACAAAATGGATATTTAACAGTAAATAAATGTGAATATTAGGCCATATTTTCTGAGTCACTTTCTTTTATAAACCGCCAACTTCATATTTTCATCATCTGTTGCCGACTGAAAAATATGCATAAAAAATAACGTTACAAAAATACACATTTAAGAGGTTACATGTATATCACCGACTGCAAGTTGGATTAGATGGTGTATTCAAGTGTATGCGGGTGTACATGTAAGTGTGCTGAGTTAATTTGAAGGATCTGTCTTGTTTCAGACGAACAATCTACGCCAATTTTGGGGTGCAAGTCACAGACTCAATTCCGATACAGGTGAGCAGAAAGGAATCACTCAGACCATTATACTGACTGCGAGCCAGCCAGTTGGTTGCCACACTCATTAATGCGCCAAGCTGAGAAGCACAAACCTCGCAGTTTCCACGTCTTTTATTCACGGGTATCAACTCCACCCCGACTGTACGCTCTAACCACTAGGCTACGGGGGCGGTTCATCCTCAGCATGTGGGCCGAGCTAATCTCAAACTTGAGCAACTACAATTAGCCTAGACGGTAGAAATTTTTCTTTTTTTTTTGTTTTATTGTTTATATATTCCGGCAATAACTTCGGACATTTTATCGTGTTATCTTGGTGTTGGTGTCCACGACTACATGTTCACGTAGCTTCCTCTAGCCATGGGAAGCCAATTCCGAGTCGGTATTCGCTAAGATTGTTACGATAGAAGAAATAACATTTGATCGTAATATATAAATAGCTGTGACGAATGAGGCACATGGTATGTTAAGTAAGTACCTGGCGGTTGCCATTAACCATGCGGCAGTGAAGTTTCCTGTCGTTGCTTATCGAGGGCCCTTTTAAAGGTCAAGTGTTACTTGATATTCCTCCCGCTCGTCTTAAAGGAAACTAGACCATTATCCATGTTATTATAATTTACCTCGGTTCCATGGTCTCGTCGTCAGTGCTTTTCATTAATATTGTTGTTGTTGTTGTTGATATTATTATTATTATTATTATTATTATTATTATTATTATTATTATTATTATTATTATTAGCAGCAGCAGCAGCAGCAGTGGCAGCAGCACCAGCTGTAGCAGCAGCCGCAGAAGCAGCAGCAATAATTATAGTAGTAGTAGTATCGTCCTCGTCGTCGTCATCATCATCATCATCATCATCATCAGCATCATCATCATCATCATCATCAGATCTCACCTTGTTACCTGGGAACAGAATATTTCCTGAGGTCTAGCATGTCTAACTCACCTAGAAACTCCTCCGGATCTGACGTCAACTTTTTCAGCGTGCTGGACAAGGCTGCTTCCTCCGCCAACAGCGTCGGTATTCCGGCACTGAGCGCGTGTAAACCCACGTGTCCGAACGGCTCCGCGCGTGAGGGGACAAGACAGAGGTCGAAACTGGCCAAGTCTTTGTAAAGCTCGTCTTTGTTTTCGTAAGTCGTGAACTCAATCTTCGCCTTTTCTGAGTATTGCCCCAGGCTACGTTTCACGTCATCAAGCGTTTCTTTGGGTAGCCCGCCAATTTTTAGGACCGGATCCAAAGGCCGCACACTGCTTCCTTCGATCTGTGCCGCGGCGACCTTGTTCACGGCGCACGCCGCTACATCCAGACCGCCCCAAGAATACCCGGAAGTGACGTCTCCCCCAAGGACCAGGATCTTGGCTGTTTGGTCGCCGGAAGGCGCATCTTTCCTATCGATATGAAATACAGCTTCCGTGCATTGTGGAAGGAATAGTCGATGATCCACTTCCTGTTGTGCGCGGTTCCGGAACTTGGCGGTAAAATACCAGAAGAGCTTTGACGTGACGGAATAAATAACGTCAGCCTGCTCGCCAAGGGCGACCAGTTCGGAATCTGTCGGGATTTGGTATGGTAATTGTCCATCCAGCCACTCTACTTCCCCGGGTATCACATGGTAGAACAGCAGCACTTTGGCATATAGATACACCTCATCTCTGAGGCTCAGGGCGGCTTCGGCAGTGATAGGTGAATGCCCGACGATGTGGGACACGTGTGGAACAGCTTGCGTCAGGGGACTCAATACTGCCAATGGATCATCCCTCAGTTTGGCATGCATCTGGTCCATAGATTCCCCATTCTGGGCCAGGCTCAACAGGGTCACGTGATTTTCGTCTGCCTCGTTTTGGTCTTCCTGTGTGACCTCACGGAGAGGCTGTAGTAGGGTACAATAGGTCTTGACGCCTTTATAGCTGGCGAGACTTAGTGCCAGGCTACGGTTAACCGATACCACACCACCCCTCAGGGAGCTCCAGCAATCTCCTAGCAGTATGATAGTTCTGGCAGCCTGACTCGATTTTAGAACATCTGGCATTTTGGCACTGAAATTACATGAGGCAACTTTATCGCTTTATAAATCACTGACAGTGTAAAAACTTTTTTAAAACATAAATACATGTATCTATCTGCAGAATCTATCTGCATTTTAAACATTTTATCCATGTCATATCTCTACCCTCTGTATCTGACACTAAAATTCTACTTTTTGGCTGCCTGAAGATATAAGAAAATATAGTAGCCTTATTTTGTCTATGACCAAAACGTTCACGTGTATGCAACAATACATGTATATATTGGCCTAAACCCCAACCTTTCTCTAGATACGAATTTGTGTTGTGTATCATCACCTAAGGCATATACTTTACCGGTGTGTTTTACCACCAGTGGGAGCTCTGTACAAACTGTTTATATATGCACACTGTAATATCCCTTACCTTTTCTGTGATATACAAGAAATTAAGACGACAGAAGAAGAGGGAGCTCCGTTCCTTGTGTCACTGATGTCTCTCAATCCACAGTGACACACGAGAGACCTCTGGTGGCGGTTTCCTTGGTTACGACTGAAACATTACAAACGTCGAAGCAATGACATTTTAAACTCTCCTCCCATTCGTAATTGGATACCTTACCTTAAAAATATGGAGCCGGATTAAAAAAAATGATCTAATCTCCACTGATGCTTAGAAAACATTAGTCGCTTCGGCAATATAATATAAACTACCTGTCGTTTTCACCTCCAATGTCGATTAGTTCAGGCAAGACTACCTGGTTGTAACTAGGCACAACCACCTTTGCCTTAGATCGGTGTTGACGGCTGATATTGACGGTAGCTATGTACTCTTTGCAGCAAACATATAATCGACGGTCTCGCATGCGATGGCTCGATTGCTAGAGCTTTCTTTATTGCACGACAAACGTTTTGGTATTGATGTTTGATCTGTTCTATTGACCGCCGCTGTCCCTCGAGAAGACGGCCGTTCAAGGGTGAGTGCCGGCGATATGACCTTTTTACCGCACTCTACGAGCTACTCGAGGGTAATGCAGCAATGCAAAAACAAGGTTGAAAGGTCTCCCTGTGACGCATTAAGCATGGCCACACGATTTGAAATGGCAAAATGGCACACATGTGTTCTCTCGTACTTGTATGGGTGGAGTGGGGCGGGGGATGAGACCGGCCTTGTAGAACAACGGGGCGGGTGAAGAGATGAATGACATCTTAATATCAAGAATTGGGAACTGACTGACTGAATACTATATATAATATATTAATGGACGAAACGTAAGTTTGATTAAAAAATCAGGTCGGATGATCCAGTGGCCCAATAAACCTACGCTGCGACATGTTATTTCGATGTGAAGTTTTACATTATGACTCTACGAACATGATTATATCCTGACCTTTTCTATGACTTGTTTATGACTATAATGCATAACCAACAATAACGATTTGCAAAGCCTTTAAGGTAGGTGTAAAACAAAGGACAAAAATATATGTATATTGAGGAGATGTTTGTTATGCGCTGGATAGCAGCTGTGGCTGTTGTGGCTTAAAGACTAATCTTTTACGCACAATATGCCCACGTAGACATCCTCATATACGAAGTTCGCTATAGTCTCCTTGATACTCATTGATGTTAATCTTCAATGTCGTTGAATAGCACAAGCACTAATGTTTCTGTTGTAAGATAAACCGACCTTAAAATACAATTTTATTCGGTTTCCCATATTTTTGGCGATATTTGCAACAATGACATTACCTTTTCTGCTGTTTGACAACGGCACTGGAGGTTGAGCGATAATGTCGACAATAAAATTCACATTATTATGCCCTTGAACGTTATCATTGTCGGGCATTTGTAGCCACTTCTCAAAGTGACATTGCAAGCAGGCGAGTAATCACGACTAGAAAACCTTTCTGTGAATACGTGATCATTTCGTCATCTTCGCGACAATAGGGCTATGTTCAGCCTAGACAACGTTTCGTTTTCGTCTTTGTAACAGTAATGCTACTGTTCCACACAGACCAATTGCAAGAATAATCACAAATCGATAAATTTTAGAATTCGTGAGAATTCTTGGAAAATTGCAAATTTTCTGGTTCAATCTGTGACATCCTAAGATTTAGTTAAGATATAAGTAAGACTGATGAAGATAAATCGTAAGATCCGGCTTGATTCGTATCAACATTGCAAAGAATTCGATTGGATTTACAAGAATGTCTTAAGAATACCACACGAATGTCCGGAATCAGCCGGAATCAGTTAAGAATATGCAGGAAACATATAAGAAGTGTTTAAGATAAGATTTTAAATCGTCACTGCTGACAATCCGTGGGATTTTCATTAGGATGATTCCCTCGCTAAACCCATTTCATATCATTACATCTCAATCTCATTTGCTCATTTCATCTTATCACGGTCGGGTAATAGTGCCGGTCACTAATTTTCCCTCGTTAAACGTTTACCGACGTTAAATAAAGTTCTATTCTATTCAATTCTATTCTATTTTATATCTTTTCTATTCCATTCCATTCCCTTCTATTATATTATATTCTATTCTATTCTGTTCTATTCTATTCTATTCTATTCTATTCTATTCTAGTCAGTTCTGCTCTGTTCGTTTTGTTCTGTTCTGTTCTGTTCTGTTCTATTCTATTCCATACCATTCCGTTCCGTTCAATTCCATTCCATTCTATTATTCCATTCCATTCTATTCCATTCTATTCTATTCTATTCTATTTTAAAGAGCTACCATTTAGTAAAGGGTCAAGTGACCGTGTATTGCATTCAGCTTGCCAACCACGTTTAATTCAACGTTATTATATTCGCTCTATTGAACGGATGTTTACATGAAAGGTTTTCTAACTTGACACACGAGTGTTCCTACAGGTGCTGCCATCTTTATTTACTATGCATGTAGAAAAGGCCACGACTTCTCGTTTGGACCCATTAAATGTTTACAGTAAACGGTTTTTGTGTGTTTGTAGTGGGACAAACGGAGTATTCTGACACGTCTGCGCTGTTGCTGGTCTGAAAGCAACACAGGGCTATTTTTCTACTACTACTGATTGACAATTTGTAAAAATAACTAAATTCACCGGTATTGGAATCACAGCTATGCCCTTTGTACATGTAAGTTATACATGTAGCTGTACATGTAGGACCAAAACAGTTTGTTTATTTTTACTAATATTTTTTAACTTCGACATGGTGAAGGCATATATACATAAGTTAACTGTTACATTCCATACAGTTAAAACATCCAAATAAATTAAAACATATCACAGCTCATTTGTAAGAACTTGAAGGAAGACTAGCATGAATTGTGCTCCCCAGAGAAAGGCTTAACAAAATTTTCGCATAAAAGTAGTGCATTTAAAGAGTCTACATGCTCATCCTGACCGGGGGATCAGGCTTATAGTCGGCTTTCAACCACTTATGGTCATATCACCGACTGCAAGTTGGATTCAGTGGTGTATGCAGGTGTATACGTGGTGAGGCAATGTGGACCTGTCT
>JAAUYG010077481.1_pt1 | contig 13306 bp, 14 predicted proteins | sample 7278091 | NCBI WGS metagenome assembly JAAUYG01 (sample SAMN14350201, study PRJNA611818) | marine sediment metagenome | isolation source: surface marine sediment (0.6m) | place: French Polynesia: Moorea | collected 2018-08
TAATGCGAGAGAACCACACATGACACCTCGGCAGATCACACCCAATTGTATCAAAACATAACATGGCGAATTACTTTGACCAAAAACGTGAAACTGCCTTGTCCAAAAATAGTGCCTGGGTGCCGAACTGGCTTCTAGAGACTAAGATTTCTTTGTCAGTTCAGAACAGCCAAAATTCATATTCCACTCTCCCAATTTAGCTGCAGGACTTCGGAGGGAAAGAATGAAACCAGAGATGGGACACTCAAAGTTGTGAAGGACAAATTCTATTGATCGAGTCTACATTGTCTGAAATTGCCAATGAAATACAAGAGCCCAGTGTTGCTCCATCAGTGACAGAGATTTATTGATTTGCTCTCCCAAATTAGAGAATTAAGCTGGCTTAAAATGAAGCAATTCAGTTTTGCATAATACATCTGGGTCTGTGCAGTAAATTGAAAGCTGAGGTGGACTCTCCGACACGGCTTCCTCTTCAGTGTTTCATGAAGAGCGATTGCATCCTGGCTCACGTGAAGAGGAGAACCACTCTGGCTATTGGAGCTGGACACGATGGCGTTGCTCTATCCACAGGCTACCTCGCACAAGATTTTAACGGCTTTGATCATCTGCACAAGAGATCTATAGATAGGTGCCCAGGACAAAAGCTTTCCCCTTGAGCAGGAGAACTAAGAAGTTTTTTATTGTTCAAAGTTAATGGAAACACAATGTATACATGTTTGGTTCTCATAAAAGCTGTGTTCTGCCTCAAACTACAGCAGGTGCGTTCTGGAAATTCAGATAGCATAAGTGCACGAGTGTTGTGTAACGTGGCCAGTCTTTGTGTACAAGTACGTATTGATGGTCATAAAGCCCAGTTACTTTTGCAATAAAATGCACAAGTGTTCTGCCAAGCTGTTGCAAGGCTCTTTTGCACTTGGCCGTCCACCTGTCAAAAATGTTGCCGAATTCGCCTGAAACACACGAACAAAATCACTGATGATTTGTTTGAAAAAGTTGGAAGTCTTCAGCTTGTATATAGTGTTCGCAGCAAGGTTTCCCCTGTAGCCTGAGGGTGAGTAGGGCCATGACCACGGGTCCACTTCTCCCAGGGCCTCTCAGGAAAGATCATTTTGCGATAATTAATGAAGTGGGAAAAGGGAATCCTGCTCCAGACAGAAAGCCCAGAATTTCCAATGAGTTCCAGGTAGCAGGGCCCAGTCAGATTACCGCACGTGTCAAGAGGATTATACGACGCAGAGTAATGTCTGCAAACAACCATCTGCTTTTTGGTCTGCTACTTGAAACAAACGCTTTGCTTTTGACCTGTGACGGTTTTGTATGGCATGCTGTCTTCCCATAGTTGTATTTTACTCATGATGAAGCCCAATTCTGATGCAGCTGCGAAGTGACTGAACTAAATCAATTTTGACTTCTCCAAAGTCCAAAAAGATGTTCCTTTGTGGACATTTCACGAAGACGTTCTTTGTTGTTTTCATTTCTTGTAGTGCAAAGGCTGAAGTGATCAAAAGCGCTACAGCCGAACATGGACTGGGAATGAACACAGTGACTTTCGCAAAATGTCACACCAGGAAAGGTGCTGCTGAGCTCAACACTCAAGTGTCAAAGTCAATTTCAATTGGCTCCGCCCAACGTCAATAATTTATTGACCACCTCGTCACTGATGTTGTTTTTCTGCAGCTGAGCTGAAAAGATTTCCATTAGGATTCATTTCCAGGTTTTGAAACTGATCAATGTTCTGTTGACCTGCAGGTATCGAGTCACACAGTCTGAATGAGATTTGGTTGTATCTGCTGCAGGTGGTTTGTGTTCGTTGTCCTCCTGTCGCTAAGTTTGAAAATTGCAGGGCAATCCAGATTGGAGTTGCATACACTGGCAGTAAAAAGTGAGCAGATTCATTCTGGTTCAGTCGACAAAAGTTTTTCAGCAGTGTGTACAAGAACAATTCGGTTCCCTTGCCCTTTATCTCTCTATCAGAAGGGTCAATGCTTTCAGGACTGGTTTGTAGACATTCAAATTTTTGAGACATCCTGTGCCAAACCCTCACTGGTAGATTGGCGCCCCAGTCATTGCCGTACCTCCCAGGATTGTGCCCCGTAATTGCCACCCTAATAAGTGATTTCTGTGAATTGGCATGAACCTAAAGAAGCCTCGATTTTTTTTCATATCAAACAAAACAAGTAAAAAAGTTCAGCCTGTGGTTCTGTTTGCAGGGCACCATGCACAGAAGATATGACGTCCCCATCCCCACATTGCAGAACGCTTTCTGTCATGATATTTTAGGCAAAACCAGATTCCATTGAAGATCTTGAGGAAAGTCTTTCTCGAATTGTGTTCAGTTCCATTGCTTCCTGTGTTGGAAACTCAAGACACCTGCAACAGTTGTATCAGATTCGCCCGCAGAATTGATACTGTTGCCACACTTTTCTCAAAAGTCTGTTTCTCGTCATACAGCAAAACTACAGTTGATGAAAGACGTCGGGTTCTGTTTTCATCGATTTTGTTACCTGCCAAGCTTCAGCCTAATGTTCACATGTTTAGCACCTGATCAGACACAGATGCATGTACTCCAGCCTGCCGAACTAGAATCCCAGAATATCTCTCAAGTTTCCGGTGTCAACAGATGGACAAAGGAAACTCAAGAACAGATGCACCACATCCGTGTGTTCTCTGCTGGAATGACTGCGGTGATTGATAGTCATGTGATTGATAGTCATATCCGCCTAATTCGAATGGCTTTTTTTCGAACCCCCCAACAATTCGAACAAAACTTCAAAATCATTTCGATATCTCTTCTATGCCAAAATGATTTCAAGATTCGAAACAAAACACAATTGGAAGAAAATGTCCTGTCGAAGAAAATCAAATGTTGTAATTCACAGGATTAGGTTCTGAATTTTGCCCCATTGGGTTTTCTGTCAGAGAAAGATCAAGTGGAAACAAGAGCAGAGGGAGACAAAAAATGGCTGGGCTATCATTTCAGTCCTTCACGTTTCCTGACCTCAAGAAAAGGCATTCCACCAGCACGGACAGTGGAAACCCAGGCAATCGATCAAACAAATTTGACTTGATGGCGGGTCAGTGCACCTAACAGGTCAAGCCCAGAAAAGACTGATGGCTTCGATGCGGCTGTAAAAAGACAATGGGGAAGCCTTTTGTGCTGCGCTTGAAGATTAATTTCAGACTCCCGGGGAAGATGTTTACGTGTTTACGTGCTGCTTCGCTATCTGTCTTTCCTGGTGTCAGTCACCATTCTAGTTGAGCTTTAGGCTAAGCCCATCCTGTCCACCCTCGTCATTCCAGTCAATCGAAATCTGAGTTTCTGCAGAAGATCTGAATTTTTAATTTGCATTTGTACACTATCACAGCATCAGAGAGTCTTTAGGGAGTCTGGTATTGCTTTCTCTGTGAATTCCTTTTCGCCCGAAAACAGAGTTGCTTCCCAACCACACGTGAAGCATTTGCCACTCATTGAGTTCTGTTTGGTTTTCAAAGTAATTCCTGGTCCTTAAAGAACCCAACACTCATTCTCAACGTTCTGACACTGGAAGTTGGTGTGTGACCTTTCTCTGTTGTGTTCATGGTGCACTGCCATTTCCACTTAAGAAAAAGGAAACCCATCAAGAGGGGTGTCCCTCCACTTCTGCGTGAGTGCCATGCACAATCACCCCTTTTGCAAAACAGAATAAATTGCCTTATACTCTGTCCAACTCTCGATAAAGTTTAGTGTTGGCCGCGCTTGTTGGCGTCAAGAGTTTTTAAATCATCCAAATAACATAATCCGGTCTGCTGGAAGTCACTTCACACTTCTGTTCCTTCACCAGAAAAGTTACATTCCTCTGCGAAATGGAAGCTACTTTGCAAAATGAGAGACGACCATGCAGCACACAAAACTGATGAATGTCACCGCATTTGTCCCAAGTCCAGCTGTGTCATTCGCAGCCTATATCCTGGTGACGGCCACCACCTGTTGGCAGGATTTGCCTATCCGGAGTCCGGAGACGCACTGTTTTCAGAATATCTGTCATCTTTCAGAAGATTTGTCCTGATGAGGTTCCTTCTCGAACTGATTGGTTTTCCCCTCGGTGTTGTCAGGAGGGAATAAGGTCTGGTACTCTTTCCCACTGCAGATCTGCAGGAAAATTGACAAGAGTACTTTCTCAACAGGATGGTGTGTTTGTTTGGGTGTTTTTGAGTGGGAAGAGTTGTCGTTGTTTTCCCAAGGGCTCTCCGAAAGAGCTTCAACCCAGATCTCAGACGCGCTTAACAAAAATATGATCCTGTTTTTGTCCTCAGAAACAAGGTTCGCGGAAATCATCCTGGAAATTATGACTCTCGAATGGAACGGTGAGTTCACTGACTCTACAGAAGAATCGATAGCATTGTTTCCGCACTGCGTTTGTCAGCGCTGTTGTTCCAAAGACGCAGTCTGTTATTGAGTGGGGTCTTTTGTCGTGATGATTCCTGTGCCTTTTTGTGTTTGTGTGACTTATTTCTAAATTAGCAGTGTGTTTTCCAGGCAGAAAACGCATTGATATTCCCAACACGCAGGAGGCTGTATCATAAATTAATGACACAAGTCGGAGACAACCGATTCCACCATTGGTATCGTCTTCTGCCTTTGATTCTCCGCCACCTGCTAAATAATTCACGAAGATGGCAGGTTTCCGCAAGACAAATGTTCTTCCCCTGGAATCTGGTTTCACCACTTGCAATGGAAGACCCATGGTGTTGTTCTTGTTCCATCCGCCCTAGCTGCCATGGCAGATAGCTGGTATTTAATTGGCAAGTTGGTTGGCAGGACATGCAGATAGGGAGCCCCAGAATGCAGAATGAAACAGGAACAACGAAGGCCGAAGGCTCACGAAGAGGAACAGAGACCCAAAACCTTTTGCCACACAATTTTTGGTACATGAACAATACAGCACATTTGCACGTTTGAAACCTGGTATTCAGTGAGCCAGTATGCTTTGCCCACTTGGATTCCCCATCCGTCTCTGACAAAACGGAAAATTAACAGCACAAGGACTTGGTGGAGGAGACAAACCCGAAAATACCTTTCCCAAAAATACCACATGGGGAGACGCAGCTTCAGGCTGGAAGTGCAGGAGCGTATCATGTTTCAATGCCTGCAACTCTGTAATCTCGGGTCTAGAGCAGCGGAAGGTCCACTGTCGAATAACCGACCTTGTTGTGCAGCTGGAAAACAAGACTTTGATGTTGAATGGAGCTGTGTGGGCCGTGTCGCGGTGATGATCATTTTCAGCGCAAACAGCAACAAATGGCATTTTATCTGATCATTCTGAACTCAAGAGAAAACTGTAAATATCAGTTTAGTACACACACACACACACACACACCAAACAAAACTTTGTGCAAGAATGTTTTGAACGAATTATCTGCGGCATTTATGCGTGTGCGTATCACTCTGCAAGTACACCAGCCGACAGGTTTCACAAGAACAGCCTGAAAGACCAACTCTTTCCTGTACCAACTTGAATCTGTGTTTTGCAAAACTCTGCACTGGTGAAGCTCAGATCTAAGGTCCCAGACCACACCGAATACCAGAACATGCATGATGAGTACAGAGGGGTCAGCACAAGGAGATTTGGTGGAGAATTTCATTTGGCGATTCGACATTTGAAAGGGATGATTTGTGAACCTCACTGTTCGGAATTCTTATCGACCTGGAAGTTCATTACATACGTAGTGATTGTTTGTAAGCACAAACAGGGCTGTAAATCTGCTCCACCTTCCAGAAGAACACTGAAAATATTCCGCACAAACAGACAGGTTATTTTTCTCTCCGTCATTCCTGAGATACACTTGCCACTTGCAAATTGCTCCATCTGGAAAGGAATTTTCTGCAAATGAATGCAATTAGGTTCGATTATGGAGCACGAAGGTTATGTATCCAGTGTACGAAAGCAATTTACTTCACATGGCCCGCAGCTCAGTTGGTTTGAGGGGAAGTTGCCTTTTCCAGACAGAGCAATCGATGTGGGGGACTTTACTGTCTGTTTCTTTAAGCACTTCTCAGACACAGTAGACTGAGACAGAGAATCCGGTCTCGGTGTTTTGCGGAAGTTAAATCCGACAAGAATTCGATGTCCTTGCTTTTTGCCTCTGTTTTTGCCGTCTTTCGCTCCATCATCGATTGTGATGCATCATTTGCCTTGCTTCCCCAACAAATGTTGCTCCCCTGTTCCCTCCCAAATTTGTACAAGTTTTTGTGCGCAGTCTTGTGTAACTGCAGATGCGGGATGTGTCCTATCTATGTCACCTTTGGTCCTTTGACCAAAAAAATCATTCCACTACATGTTGCTGGGAGAACGTAAAACGGAAAGAGACTGCAGAGCTTCTGCCTGGATTGTCTCCGGAAGATGCCTTGTCTGTCTCCGCAAGACATGTTTCAAAGAAAGTGTACGGCTTCTGCGTGGATAAGGCGGCATTTCCGGAAGACAGAAAGCTGACATCTGACTCCCTCCTGTCGCTGTTCTCGGTTTAATTTGGCAGTTCCGTATATGTGATGTCCTGAACCAAAATATATACTAAAAAACGGCTCAAACTTGTTCTATCTGATAGAAAAGAGAAAAGTGACGCCTTAAGGCAGAACCTGTTGTGCTTTTTTCGTTCTGGAAAAAGTTCAAATGGCAATTGGGATTGCAAAAAAAAAAAAAAATCAGCAACAAAATGCAAAGCAGAAAAAAATTCAAAGATGTGCATGCAAAAACCAAACAAAGAAACTGGCAAAGATCGCAAGTTTTTCAATGATCGGATCAGACAAGGACGTTTTGTGTGAAGAAACGCAATGGCTGCATCCTGTCCATCCCTCTTGTTTTGAGGAAAGAAAAAAGATAAGTGCCGTAACGTTGCCGCTCCATGTGACGTTTTCCAGCCATGTTTTCCATTGGTCAATGAAAACTAAACCTGACCATCATTCTCTGTGGAATTTCAGGCGGGAATTGTCTCCTTGAAAGAAAATATTTAATTTGATCAACAACACTTGAGGTTACATACTCTAATAGGAAATTCATGAGTTGGTGTAGGAGAGGGACTAATAAGGCAGGAGTAATGATGATTGATGCTGGTGGTGGCTGCACCTGCAGAAGACAGTGTGCAGGAATCATGTGGCTGTGGCCATGTTTCTCCTTTCACCAAATAGATACGCTTTGAGCAAGACAAGGATCCTTTCTCACGCAATTTATTCACATCTGCTTGCAGTTTATTGTCCTCCTTCAAACCAATTTAATTTTAATTTCCTTTGGAGCAAATTGCAAGATAGTGTTTGCTGTTCTTGGAATCCATTTGGGGGGTTCTCAAAATCAGCTCTCTGCTCCTTCTTTCCCATTGTACGTACCATGAGAATTTTGAGATCAGTTTTTGCAAGATATTTGATGAGTGGTTGGGGTCTAAAATGCTGACAAGGTCAGTGTTTTTGGTCAGTGTCTTTTGCAAAGAAACTCAAAATTCCACAAGAAATGCGTACATCAAAATTAGGCAGCCAAACAGAGCTTTTGAATCGCTGTGATGGAAAACACGCACAACATCTGTCCTGGTTTTCCGCGCAGCAGCATCGTAAACATCTCTCAGGCGAACTGTTCCACATCTGTGACAACAGTTGTTTTCTTTCTGTTATTTTTTCTTCGACCAAATGCTGATCTCATCTTTCTGTTTTGTCTCCAAAAACAGAGACAACATGCTTTGTCATCATGCGAACAAATTTAACAAGAAAAAATCTCGGGAAAATTTGGTCTTTGTCCTGTGCTGCAGAATCAACTCGGAAGAAATTGTCTCCATCATCATCTGCAGTCCTCCAGACTGACACTGAGGACGAAATGGCAACAGAGAAAACGTCGTTCCTTTTTTAGTTTGGATCAAATGGTTCAGAGAATCAATAAACAATCTCTCCTTTCACCCCTGTATGAGTTTTAAAGCTGCCTGCTGTTCTACACAGATTTGAAAGCTTTGTTGGGCAATGTGACAGCAAATCCTGTTGAGACTCATAAAGCATCTGCTTGCAGGTGGTAGATAACAAATGGGGTCAACCCTTGTTCCAGATGTCTTTGATCAAACAACTGTTCACTCTGGAACAGGGTCATCACCGTCCTTTGTCCAAGGAAGATCGTACACAGAGATTGAACTGCAATCCAATGATCGGGAAGCATCAGAAAAATTGGGTTACATCTCCAGAGGTGGATCATTTCTCTTTTGAAGTACCCTGTCTCTTACGCTTAACCGATGACGCACACAAGAAGCGCTGGACACACTTTTGATGTCCTCTTTTTGAGAAAAACACAAATGATGTCCGTCTTGTTGTTCTTTTCTGGTGAACACTGGCCAAAGAAAAGCAGTTCTGCTCTTTTGCCACACGCAGATCAACCACAAACGAGAAAAGAGCTTCCACTGCGACTTCAAAGTTTCCCACCACAGACAAAAGTGAAAACCTCTGCCGCAGAAATCCGTGGTAATGTATTGCTCGAACGCAATTCACCAGAGAGACTAATGCCCATGGCATCACACGATGAGGTCGGAACAATCCAGGTAGTAACACAGCACAAATTCCAAATCATGACCTATGGCTCTGTGGGGACATATTTTTCTGTTCGGCGGACCTCCTTGTCCTGAAATCATCCATCACTTTCAGCAAGCACAGCCTGCAGTGGCGGCGCGCATCAGTTACACAGCTCAGATTGCAAACGTGAACGTTCCTGGCATAACAATCCGTCCAGGTTCCCAGAATCCAATAACACAATTAGAGAAACATAATCAATCGCGGCTTTTTGGAATTTCAACTCTTCACCAGAAAAGGGCAATCAATCACAAGATATGCCGCACGGCTGTAAACGGGGCCTTCAACAAATCGTTTTGACTGCACATGTGATCCACCCACAACGTGTCAATGACCTAATCAATATCCAGAGGGCCAGAGCAAAGGCAGCGAATAATGCCTCTCAACATCATCCATAAAGAGGCCTGCACATAATTTTGGAACATCAAGCAATAATCAGATCAGCTGAAGCATGGGGAGTTCGGAAAAGGGCCTCAGGAATGGAACCCACAGCCCTTTCATCTGACATGTGAAAGCAACTTCGATATTTCACCATGTTCTCTCTGTGAGTTACTCTTTCCATGCTGCATTTATCAATGAACTGTGTGTGTTGTTGCCTGTAAATGTTGCAAGAACATTTTTTCGCAGAAACACAGGAATGATAACAGGTGCCATCCTCCAGTTTGGAGTTTCTCAAGCGAGTATTCGCTCCTTGCCACTGCTCAGGGAGCATCTGAAAGCAGGGGAGGCTCCAGAAGATGGCAGATTTGATTGAGCAATTCAGGTTCAGTTTCGACCATGGGAAAGTCTGGCCTCTTTGAAAATTCTCACGGTGTGCACTTTGTTTCAGTCGAGAATGTTTGGCACTCTGGACTAGATATCCAAGAAGCGTAAGTGTACACACCCAGTGTGCCCTGTTGTTTGGTGGCAACTGAGAACAAGAGGAGCAGACATGCAATTACACGTACAGTGATTCCCGCTAAAACCAAACCAGTTTTTCCAGTTGATTCCAGTTGCAGTTTTTTTCCTGGTCGAGATGGAAACCCGGTTTTCTTTGTGAATCCGACCGTTTCGCTGCGAGCAGTTGCGCTTGGGACGAGGATTTGTGACACTGAACAATCAACACGAGTGAACGCGGAATCTATTGTGTCAAAAATTTGCCAGTGTTTTCATCAGAGGATGAAGTCAGTAGAAAACAAACTGCATTTCTGGTCCTGATGTCATCAGACAAGATGTCTGAAAATCAGAACGTATCAGAACGTTTACTTTCGTTCCAAGAGATCCACAAAAAACTGAAAGCAAAACAAAGCAAATTTAGAAAAACTTTACCAAACAAAGAGCGAGTTTCATTTGTGACGCAACAATGAAACTTTCATTAAATTTCTCTACAAAATTGACTGGTAGACAACCTGGTTTGAGCGTTCTCCATTGTTCACGCCACAGCTGTTCCACAGTGACGTTTTCCAATTCAGATAGTGATGGTCACGATGCGACGTACAGGTTTATATAGTCAGGTTTCTGGTGTTTCTTGCATTCAATAGGTGTGTGGAAGATTGCAATATTTTGTTGTTCTTTTGCATAAATGTCCACCTACAAACTGTCTTTCTTGCGCCACGTCAGCTCAACCATTGCTCAGTCTAACTGGACACTCCAAATGTGCCCTTTCTGTTTTCGGTGCGAGGACATCCATGAACAAAAAGTCAGAGGCCGACCAGTGTGCGAACATCTGCGTCACCTGACACAAGGAAAAAATCTGTGCTTAAAGGTCATCATATGTTGATAGATGACACGTTAAGAGCTGAACTATTGGTTTTGCAATATGTAACGTCTGTTCAGCGTGTTCCTGAAATGTTTCTGAAATGTCATGTTAACATCCTGGTGAGATTCTAGCCAGAGATATACGCACTGAGTTGAGTCTTCAATGTCAAGATAGAGGAGACAGTGAAGGAGAGAAAGCTTGTTAGGTTACGTCTTACGTCATGGGAGTCGTTAACATTAGAGGTGAATCTGCCTTCACGCTTTCTTGAGGCGCACTTGGAGGTGTTTCTCCAAAGGCTCCACCGGTATTTTCGGTGCAAACTCCCAGTCTCTTCTATCTTTGCAACAGAAATAGATTGATGCAAAATAGATTGGTGCAGTCCAAAATACACTTCAACCCAGCCATGCAGGAACTCGGCAAAAAGTTGTGTGTTGCGTTGTGAGAGTGACTTTATTTCCAAAACAAAAGCCTGAAAATGTCCTCAGAACAACTGCAACGAATTTTACTATTTCCATTTGCGCGAAGTCTGCTTTCTGAAAAGAAACATCTGAAATCGTGACATGATTGCTTTGTTTTTCTGAGACCCACATTTTTGCCTTCTCGATGTGGCAAAAATCAAGGTAGGCCTATATTCTTCCAGAAAATGCTTGGGTAACCCTGTATCTCGATGGCAAAATCCACCCTTTCTGCAGGTGCCCGAGTGCAGACCTTTGTGTTTGAAAGTTCTTTGCCGGTACCAAGCGTTGCTAAGTGCTTCAATGTCAGATTGTGAGTACCCATGGTGTGTTAATGAAGAATCAGATCCCCAACAGAAAACACTGGCAACGTTTCTACTTCAGGTCAGAATTCAAAGAGTTTGGTGCAACTTACCAGTTTGGAAACTAGCCGCCCTGTGTGGAGGCACAATATAGATACCTTTGCTTTGAGACGCAATTGAGAAAGCAGAAAGTGGCAGCAAAGTGAAGAAAAACTGTTTGGTTGTCTCGCTCCATTTGCATCTCAAGGCAATTTGTGCGAATCAAAATCAGGCACATCTGACTTGTCTGGTGAAGTTTTTGGTGTTTCTTTTCAATGATGCATTGCTCTTCAATCTGCAAACAGCTGCTAAATTGTCGCTGTGTTTCTTTATCTTTCTGTCCTACAGTTCCAGGAAGCATTTCACACAGAAATTGGTTTTTTGCTGAGGCTCTTCTGTCTGCTGTGATAAGCTGATTTCCGAAGGAACAAGAGTCAACTGCCTCATCTGACAGATCAAATCATCTATCTTGTTCAATACATTCCTGAAAACAAAATGGGGTTACTGCTCCAAACATACCGTTTCCAAGAAATCTGAATTGAGTTTGGGCAGACAGAAGAACAGTCAGATTACAAAACAGGATTTGAAAGCAAAATAATTGGCACGAACAAACGCTTGGATGTTGCCCATTAGTTTGCAGACTTAATCAATGTCTTTAGTTGATTGGCCAAAAACACGAAACTTGCTCTGTATAGGTCCTGCAATGGCACTCAACCCATGTCTGGGGCAAGCCTTCAATTGGCAAGACTGTCAAGAAAAGACACATGGAAATTGAACCACAAAAAAGGCTTAAATATTTGGGTGGCAGACTGAAGCTGATATTTGCAAGGGTACTTCAATCAATAAAGATGACCTGCCTATTTGCCAGATTTGACAAGAAGCAGACATTTTGTCTTGAAACCAGGCATTCTCTATTGGATCAGGGGTCAACAATGGAACATTTTTCTTTTGCAAAGACACGTCCAGCAGAGAGTGTTTTGAGACCATTCTAGTTTGCATTCTGAAACAGATACAATGCAAACAAAACCAAATACGTGGGAAAAAAATTTGGTCTTTCTCTTTTCCAGGCAGCAGAATCAAATGATTTGCATCAGACTTTGGCATTCATATGTCTGCACTGACATCAGTATCGTTAGACTGTCAAAGGCAACACCAGGCAGCATACCCCTTTGATTGCAGCACTGCGATCCATTCAAATTACAAAGAAACTACTCTCAGAAGTGATTGTTAATTCTGCAAAACGCCGCAGGAATAGCCAGTTCATTACTGAGGAATTGCAGACCCCTGGTGGACGTGCAGTGTGTACCAAGAAAGCGCAGTTCCTCCAGGCTCTCCTGTCTGCCGAATCTCAAAGTGTGACGTGGAAGCCTGTTGTTTTGTGCGACAAAGACAAATGGCAATTCAAAGGGAGGTTCATTTTAAACCAAAAGAGTCTACAACAACGTCGAAATAATCTCCGCGACTGGCAAGGAAATTTGTGGTTCAGACACAAATGCCAGTCTTTGAGTCTGAGACTAATCGGCAGGGTGGTAATCGGACGGAATCTTCCGTGTATTCCGTCGGGTGTGATCCGTCTTTGTGCTGTGTCTGCCTTGTTCATTAAAAAGAAAACGCATTTTTCCTTTTTCCTTCTTTTGTTTTTGTGAAGACGTCTATGAGGCTTTCTGCCATGCTTGAATTTATATTCATTCTCGCGTCTCAGTTTGTCCAACTGGTTTTTGTTCTTTTGTCCAAGTGATTTTCATTCTTTTTACAGTTGGAACAAAAATGTGGCAACACTGACAGTCGCTCTTGGCAGGGAAACCCCACATGCAATGTGTGTTTGCCATTGATTTGAGCGTCTATTCTCTCGTTTCAGTGTGTGCATGTGGTCAATTTCATCATTGTCATGGAGAAATGTTTTTGTCTGTTTTCAGTTCGTAAAATGAATGGTATTGGAACCACGACACCTGTGCCGCAGAAACCCACGCGGACGATTCCACCTACACCTCCGTCTTCCAACCTGAGCAACATCCACCACCCAGCCGCCAGCTGACAGACATGCAAACACCTCCCATTCCGGCAAGTACTCGTGTGCGTGTGTGCATGTGTGGTACACCAAATATATATCAAAAACAGAACTCCACGAGTTGGAAACAGAAGCAATGTTTGCTTCAGATCCTAACGTACAGCATCTCCCCTTTCCACTCAATGACCAATGATA
>JAAUYG010055151.1_pt1 | contig 13305 bp, 13 predicted proteins | sample 7278091 | NCBI WGS metagenome assembly JAAUYG01 (sample SAMN14350201, study PRJNA611818) | marine sediment metagenome | isolation source: surface marine sediment (0.6m) | place: French Polynesia: Moorea | collected 2018-08
TCTTACAACACTCTCATGGTCGTATAACACACGCATACAAAGGCGAAAATCATCTTGCGACCTTCAAAATTCGTGCAACACTGTTACGAGTTAACACAACGTTGTGCAACGTTGTGCGACTGTTCGTGAGACCCAGTGCAACGATTTGGCTCGCCAAGTGTTGCCTATGAAAATTCACAGGCGACCTGATGCGGCCATTTTGTCGCATAAAACAAATGCAATGCATCGTGCAACGGAAGCGACAGGCCGTACGAATTGCTAAATTTGCGATCGCAAAGTGTTTTAAAGCGGTCGGGAGCCAATTGTGACAGGGGCTTAAAACTGACTAGGCATTGCAGCTCTCCCTATAAACTAGCTATTATAATACATTCAAGGTACATAATACACAAGTCTGACACTGACACGCAGGTCCATCACATCTTAAAATTTGGCATCTAAACTCCTTTGCAGACTTGCTTAATTTAAAAGCATTTTCTAAATTAGTCCATAACAAGGCACCGCCGTAGCCAAAAACCTTTTTTCCCATACCTTACCGACCTAAATTTAGGTAGCACAAGCGGCATAGCCGTCCTAGTGTCATAAAAGCTATCCTTTATGGTAAAATATTTCTTGAGACAGCAGGCCCTATATCATTAACTACCTTATACACTTCACACATCACCGTTCTTAGACGATCAACATACATCTTAGATACACCAGCTTTCTCCCGTATTTCTTCATATGACGACTGATACAAATCGTAAAGCACTTTCTTGGATCTTTTCCATTTTTTTAAGTATCTGATATACTGCAAAAGTGCCATACAGTTTGGCAAAATTTAAAATGTGACAAAATAAAACTTCTAACCAAAGCAAGCTTTGCTTCAGCTGTTGCAGGGATTTAGTATACTAATCCCTGTTCTAACATTAATATCAAGGAAGGGTGATGGTGATTGAAAACGTATACACTACTTCATGCATTCCATGCCAGGTGTTGGTACCGTAATTTAAAAGTATGGTGTAGAAAATCATTCAGGTTGAGGGTGGTAAACCATTACTGGATAATGTTGGGCATACAAATGCGACCAGTTATTAGATGTGCTTCATTGCGTCAGCAGAGCTGTTGTCGTGACACCCTGACAGGCGTTCGACGTCCGTCCGTTCGTAAAAAGGTATTTTCTCACAACTTTGACATTGAGCAATACCAAGTGGTGTAGAAAGGTCATGCATGTCTCCAGATTTTTTTCATCATTTTCATTTTTCTTAATTGTTATATTTTTATTCGTCTTGGTTAACATGGGACAATATTGGAGTGAAAATTTAAAAAAGTTCACAGTTCTTACGCCAGGCAATGTCACTGTGGTATTTTGTGTGTTAAAACCCGGTACTATTTTCTTCTATTTTCGACATATTTATATTTTGACCAAAATATTTCCAACTTTTAATTTCCTTAACATGCGATGGTATGGGAGGAACGATATTCCTACAGTCACGATCCTGTACCGTGTCATAGTTCACACATGTGACAGAAGTTTATTTTTGAAGTTTAAATTTCGAAAGAAAGCCTGAAATTTAACATGGAATGAAATAGGAATATAAAGCGCAATTTGTGATTATCTTATACCCGCACACACAAACATGAAATGATCGGTGATTGTTGCTCATCACTAAATGATAAGCATTCAAGTAGATCATCAAGGTCCATGAACCTTCGTCAAGTTCTTGCTGCATGCAGGCCCTATAATATTGGTGAAACGTGTTGTTGATATTTACAGCTCATGTAAATTACTTTACTTTTTAGTATGAAATAATACTGAACATATTTATTGCTTTCTTCGCCATGGTCTTATAATCGGGAGTTGGTGAGGGAAAGTTCCAGAAAAATTGTAGAATGGAAGACCATGGTCTTATATACGGAATTTTCCCGTGTATAGCACCATGGTCTTATAGGCGGTTGGTCTTATGTTAAGGGAATACCGGAAACACAAATGTGCGTTCGGTTCAAAGTAATATGGCGCTGCGAATTGTAGTTAGGTTGGACAAGGAAATGTCACTCGGAAAGGTTTCCGAAGCACGTTCGGAAAAGGGCACTGAAGTGATTTCAGTTTTCTTACTTTAGTTCTTTATGGCGAATGAGATGTAAAAATGCTCACTGGCACTGGGGAAATGTCCTCATATCATGTAGTACTACGTCTTAATAAGGTGTGGCGTTTCCCCACAACTCAGTGAAATAATTTTTAAAAGGCAATCTTACCTCCACCAACTACCATTATGAAAACCGTCCCGGCGATGAGCGGTTTTCATAATGGGCAACAATCTTGCAAATAGCGACTCTGGTAAATAACATTGTTCTTTCTGGTAGATGATTTCGTCATGATTCAGAAAACCGAAAATGTATCCATGCGTGTAAAAGCAGTCATTCAAGGTCCTTGCTAATTTAAGTAAAGTTACCAGATCCCAGTAACATTTCTCACTTGAGGACTATAACATTACCCAGAGGACATGGCATAAATTCACACATGCTCCCAGCAAATTAAGGCCACCAGGAGTGACCACTGTGGATTATTTCCAAATGTCGGTAATTATAATAATTTATTGTGACAGTTTGATCTGGAGGATACTGCAGAAAAAGTAGTGATAACAACCTAATGAGAACGGATTAATGGACAAAGGAGATAACTGGCTATCTCAGAAAATTGATCCTATGTCCAGGGGCTGCATGAGGGACACGTCTTGCACAACAGGACTATAAATTTACCATTCTGGTCCCGGTGAGGGTAGCAAACATCGGATTTGTGGCTCCCTGGCAAGGAGGATTACTCAGTCTGTCATATAAGTAAATATTACTCACTGGTGGGACCATCAGTGAACAACTTACACAACTCAATATTGTCGCGGTTGTTTTGCCTCTTAGTACACATTATCAGTGATCTTGCAGATTTTAATACTTAGGTACTGTTCCCAGGCGTAGCCGCTACTTTTTTGGCTACATTTGCTTTGTGGCTTTCCGCAGAAAGATTGTTTGATTTTTTTTTTCTAACATGCATTTCTGTGTTGGCGAAAGCTGAGACAATTTGTGAAAAATAGATAAGTCCAAGATTATCAAAGGCTGCAAGAGCCATCCGCATGTGCCTAAGGTGGACGGAAAGAGTATGATGTTAAGAAAATCCAAACGTTGTACACATGCATGTTGTGTTTTGTGTAGAGTAAGATAAACCTTAGCCTAACATGAAGTAAACGAAATGTTAAAGAGAAACGAGCAAGAAGTCCAAGCGTTAAGCCCAGGACAAGAAAGTCCAAGTGCAGAAGTCCAAGTGTTAAGCACAGGACAAGAAACAAGAATGGAATATCAGTCACCTGGTATGGTACTTGTTGCACCTAAATTGCCTTCTGTTTTATCTCTCAATATCGCATTCGCACACAATGGTCAATTATGTTATGAGGCGTTTTGGACACCGCTATATACATGTATAATACACCTGCAAGCCATGAAGTCTATGACTTAAATTGTTAGCATTAATAAGAACATGTGGCCACACCTTAAATGCATTAGACCATCTCACGCATAGTTCAACTCGGTAACATCTCAGCATTTTATGTCTACATATTAAGGATCTTTTTTTCTGCAAAAAGTTGTGCTATAGATATTCTTTTAACAAGACCGACTTCAACAAAAAATGTATGCAATATTTCAAACTACGACAACAGCAGCAGGAAAACAATCATGATAGACGACTCGCTGTTCCTGGACACAGTAGTAACACCAGCGTCTGCCTCAACGGAATCACTGTACATTCCAACCCACCATTTATACTTATCGCCATCAAATCTAGATGGATTGACCCAGACTCCCTGCCGTCCGGTGCCAGCTTAGTACAGCTTAGTACTAAAACAATTAGTAGATAGGTGTCTAGTGTCCATTAGTGGACAGTGGAGACTATGCCATGGGAGTAGCCTAGACACCCGTAGGGTAGTGGTGCTTGAGTGGTCGACTGCTTCCAGACAGATCCCATTATCACCTTTATCGTCCCTCACCCCAATATAATCCCTATCGTACCTGCCTCCTACACACTCTTGGTCTAGGCGTCAGGCAGATTAGAGAAGATTTATCTGGCCATTACGCGAAGGCCGCCGAGTTTTTTTTTCAGACATCAAAATCTACTGGATTATTGGTGTCACCACTAGATTGTTGCTGTTCTTCTTCTTCTTCTTCTTCTTCTTCTTCTTCTTCTTCTTCTTCTTCTTCTTCTTGCTGATATTATTATTGTTGTTGTTATTATTATTGTTGTTGTTCATGTTGTTGTTGTTGTTGTTATCATTATTATCATTATTATTATTATTATTATTATTATTATTATTATTATTATTATTATTATTAAAAAAATGTTATAACTTTGGGCATTTTTGTACTTTTCGCGAACAACAAATAATGGTGGCAAAAACACAACAGGTGACTAATTATAATAAACAAACTAAAACAATACATGGAGCTTGATGATCAGTTTGTGTGCTTATCGTTAAGCAATGAACGGTAATCTAGCTGCTCAAGAAACCTGTAAATTTAAAACAATAGGTCCATGAACTTTAGTGTTCTGTTTGATGACAGCGGTAAGTAAGGTAACTCAAATATTACAAAATTGTTCCACACCAATTTGGAAACAAATACACTGCTGTATGACCCCATAACTACACAGACTACTAAAAGATCAAAGGCACATCATATATGTGCCATTAGGGTCACCGAGTTCCAAATTTCACCCCGCTTCGCTCAACGACCAGCAGCTTTAGTTACAGGCTTCTTTGAGACAATTACTTGCAATAACCCCTAAATGACTTAGACGCTTTACGACCAATAATGTAATCCTTTTCGGGTTACAGGCCACTTTGCCATACATGACCCCAAAATAATCTTAAACACTACAAGATCAAAGGTACCCAATACATGTGGTACTAACGTCTCCGTGCCTCACATTTAACTCAATTTTGCTCTACGACCTATCACTTTTGAGTTATAGGCTCCTTTACAAACCGACAAGAATCCTCCGATCTAGTGCCGGAAATCAATTAGGGACGACATGCATACGCGACGTCGGCAACATGGAACAGCCTATCGGAATAAAATAAGAGACACCTCGCTTACGCTGGTCAAATTCAAAATCTTGTCAAAACATTTATTTCGCAGTGCGTTTTAAAATAATGAACTAACAGCCATCAACTGCTACTTTATAAATAAGCAATGTAAAGCGCCTTTGAACGTAAATTGTGGATTTTGGCGCGCTGTATAAGTCCAAACTAACATAACATAACATAACACAACACAACACAACACAACACAACACAACACAACACAACACAACACAACACAACACAACACAACACTACACAACACAACACAAAATAATTTATTTAACGTCTGTGCTGTGGGTTGACAAAAAAGCGCAAACGTATAACTTGAATATGATGTGTAACATAAACACAACAAACCCCTCATATACTAAGCAATGTAGCATGACCTGGCAACATTGCGTGCAACGGAAATTGGCGGCCGTCAGGTCTCGGTAATCACAATCATATTACACTGATTCACTTGCAGTTAGCAGACAGAATGCAATGTCCATAGCTACCTTGGACTACTGAGATTCCAATGTTAACTGGAAGATATCGTGGTACATCTCTGGCAAGTGGATGTCAGATTTGTAGAGATTAAAAATGAAGTCATGTGTTAAAAAACACTATGATAATGGCCTCAGCATAAGGGAGGAGAATGTTGTGTATTTGTTATCGTAACGGTATACTGGCGTAACACAAGGTAGCACGCTGTGTGCTGGGTGCTATGGTGAGTACTATGTTGTGTGGTGTGTGATGTGCCCTATGAATGCCGTCCTCTGTATGTAACGCCTGGTGGTAACTTACAAAGACAATGGCGTCTGACAGCCGGCCTCTTAACATGCTCACCACATATCACACCCAGCCATCGATCCTCGACTTTAATTAAAAGCTGTTTTGGCAAACTCCGCTAAATAAACCTGACGGGAATATTGTCCCCGATTGAAAGCAAGAGGAAACGTGTCAAGTGACACAATGCATCATGTGGACAACGGACGTATTGTCATTGGCTTGTTGAGGTAAAGTACGACACTAACCATAACACGGGTGACGTCAGTCATCCCGGGCTTAAGGTTCAGCGACGCTGTGATTGGCTGATAATTTATCAACATCAGCCTTGCTGTTCTGGAGCGCAGAGAACAATCACTAAGTTAAAACAATAAATTTTCCAGCTTGTACTTACCGGTAACCTTTCTGACTGATAGGTTGTCAAAGGCTTCACTTATTGTAAGTGGTTTGTGCCTGGGGCCAAGTAGGGGCGGAGACGATAGAGGGTTTAATTACGCTGTGGTTTCCCGCCCGGCAGGCGGGGTTGGGTAATAGAACTCACATCTCTAGTTACATACCGCCAGTTAACTGCTGGTACGAGACCGGTAACTGCTACAGGAGACAGGAGAACCGACGACAGCAAAAATATACAAGTAGAGAATGATTACTAATCAGCAAATATAATAACACCCACTTTCCCCGCCAAATTCCAAGTTGTCCCGCACCAGCCCCAAGGCAGTCCTATATTCGCCTCAAGACAACTCCAGCCAGCCCCTAGGAGCCCTTAACCATCCCCACTTCACTCCTACAATAATACCCAACCCTCACTTACCCTCACTCACCCTTCCTTACCATCACTTACCCTCACTTACCCTCACTCACCCTTTCTTACCATCACTTACCCTCACTTACCCTCACTCACCCTTTCTTACCATCACTCACCCTCACTTACCCTTTCTCACCTTCACTTACCCTCACTTACCCTTTCTCACCCTCACTTACCCTCACTCACGCTTACTCACACTGGTCGTCCCATGGTCATCCCTAGAGTCCGGAGTTGAATGTCAGTGGTATTGGAACGCAATGTCAAAGAAAGAAACCAAAAGCGCAGGACGGTGACAGGAGACGCATGGTACGACTGGGACTGGCAGGAACTGGGACGGCTACCGACGGTTAGCGGGAACTACTTTGACAGACCAGGCCACGGTGACTACAGGAGTGACTATGGTGACTAGCAGTCATTGCCGCACTGAACATGACCTGTCAAGGTAACTCAATGTCAAATCTAACAGTGCACTGGACTCCCCATCTATAAGTTCCCGATGAGAAACATAGAGTGACTGAACTTGACCCGTCAAGGTCACTCAATGTTAAACCAAACATTACGACTGGAAACTTACTTTCTATTGGCGTTTAATAGCAATATAAACACTAAATCTTCTCCCTTCTGACCCCCAAGCGATCGGAATATCCGCTACAATGAAACTAACCTTCCACGGGTATTCAAAGTCAATTTTAACAACAGTACGGTGGGGTACCTCTCCTGCCAGTGTACATAGAAATATAGGCCCTAAGGGGTGCTCATTTGTGAGTTATAAGTCCTTGAACTGTAAGAGTCCTTGAATTCGACGTCTGTGGTCAAAATCAATAATACATTTAGACTCGAGTTTCCATTAATGTCAATGTCCAAGAATAATCATTATCTATCCTTCATGGTTTAGATGCTATATCGGCTTGAAACCATTCTCTCAGCTGATATGATTCGGTCAAAATTTCGCCTCACTCCGGAGTATACCCAGACGATATCGGGAGATTGTCCAGTCTTGGTGCGCTCATACCAGCTACCGAGCAGTGATCCGTCTGCCTTCAGGACATCGTGGACGATATTGGGGATACTGACTTTACTGTATCAACAGTGTGTGTTGGTGTGGATGATATTGGGGAAACTGACTTTACTGTATCAACAATTTGTGTTGGTGTGGATGATATTTTGGATACTGAGTCTACTGTGTCAACACTTTGTGTTGGTGTGGATGATATTTGGGATACTGACTCTACTGTGTCAACACTTTGTGTTGGTGTGGATGATATTTGGGATACTGACTCTACTGTATCAACACTTTGTGTTGGTAATACTCTTTTTTCTTGGTGTGTGTTCGCAACGAGGAAAGCTAAGCTTTCATTGTTAGTTTTGGGGTTCAAGATTGAACCTTGCCCTAATGTATATTAACAAATCATGAACATATTTATAATATTTAAGCCAAGCAAAAACATTATCCCTTAATTATAATCATTGCCAGCCATATCGAAATAATATCGGAATAATATCGGATTGTTTGTCCCAGATTTACGACAAAAGGCTTGAAGTAGGCCTTTCAACACCAGCCATTCCCAGCCAGCTACAACGTCCACACAACTCCCTGTACCGGTCAGAGAGGAGTAAGTCACAATGGGCAGAACTGACTACACACTGAGTTGAAGGTATGGTTAACATTTCTTACTATTTGAAGTGGGAATAGTTGTATTAATATGTACACTTGTAAGTATTTTGTTTGGTAACATTACTTCAGGTATCCCTTACTGTAAGAGAGCGCTGAATCAACAGGATCAGAAATTGGCATCCATCTTAAATACTATCAATGCTGACAAGCAGCCTTGTCTGACTATGTTGGCGCTAAGAGCCGACCCAGGCAGTTCTCACCAGCTGCGTCTACTTTTTTTGTTCAACGGGTTAAACTACCGGAATACAGAATCAATACTGAGCAAACATGTAACTGTTGGTGTGATTATGTAGAGTTATGCATAGTATAGGATCATAGCCCTAAACGAAAATATTCCAGAGTTATCTGATATTGTGTCACGAGAGACGCTAGAGTTGCCAGCAGCAGTCGTACTAAGTTGGCGGCCCGTGTATTCAGTAAACACCTACAGAGTCAGGCCGCGCAATCTGTGGTTTATACAATGTACCTGGTTATAACGAAGGGAGGCCTGTTTTTGTCTATCTGAACTCAGATATTACAGCGTGAATTGAGTGTAAAACTATAACCTGTCATAATCCATCACCGCAGAACAAAACCCCGACCCCTAACTTTACCCAGGCGACACTGAGTTCTGTGAAGCAGCTCGCGGCATGGTGGAATTAGATAGAAACCTGTCATATTTGGATGTGACCCCGGTGTATATATTAGAAAGTACCTGGTCTGTGTGGTGAGATATACTGCGTGTCAATGTGTGCTGGGGCAGAAAATTAAAACTTGGCATCCACCCCCATCACCCCCCCCCCCCCCCATACACACCGGTCCAGCTGGTACAGCCTAAGCCTGGCTCCCTGACGTATCAAAGACACAGGGACTCGACCTGGCGGTTGACACCTGGTTGTCAGTGTGTAGCACCTTAACTGTCGCCAGAGATAAAAGACAAGATGAAAGCGGTGTTAGCGGTGACACAGGAAGATGACAGCGTGCGGTGACAGTGGTCATACAGTGCTAATCTACTGTCACACATAGAGACAGTTCACTGTAAGATTAGTCACACCACACGCTACCAACTCTCTCTGGGTTACATCGTGTATCTTGACTCTGTCACTACCCTAGGTTCGTCAAATCAAGGGTCCAAATTTTCTTCTATGTTTTAAGTTGTTTCGTCCACCCGATCACAGTCAAATAACGTTAGCTGGTGTTAGCTGTATCTTACAGCGTTCCCTTCCGTTATAACCTGGAGTGACTGGTACTTTTATTTTCTCTTGTGTCAAGTGTGTCTTTCAAGAGACATACCGGTATGCATATAATGTGCATTATTATTATCCCTATTCTGTTCTATTGTGCTTTGTATAACTTTAATTTCATATAAATACGTTCTGCACATAGATCCCCACAGTAGAATTCCATATGAGAGGTAGAGATAAACATGGCATAGTATAGGATCATTGTGGGGGTAGAGATAAAACATGGCATAGAATAGGATCATTAGGAGAGGTAGAGATAAAACATGGCATAGTAGAGGATCATTGTGAGAGGTAGAGATAAACATGGCATAGTATAGGGTCATTGTGAGGGGTAGAGATAAACATGGCATAGTATAGGATCATTGTGAGAGGTAGAGATAAAACATAACATAGTATAGGACCATTGTGAGAGGTAGACATAAAACATGGCATAGCATAGGATCATTGTGAGAGATAGAGATAAAACATGGCATAGTATAGGACCATTGTGAGAGGTAGACATAAAACATGGCATAGTATAGGATCATTGTGAGAGGTAGAGATAAAACATGGCATAGTATAGCATTAAAACTTTGGAACTTATTTCTTAGGAGCGTTCATGGTATATAAGCTACAGACCACTATGCTTTTACAGAATTTCGTATGTTCTGTCCAAGTCCGGTATTGATTAAACTGCAATCAAGGATATCGGTCTGTAATTAGTGAGCACATTATGTTCCCTGGCTTTATATAGTGGCATGATCTTCGCGATTTTAAAACTTCGTTTCCCCTGACTTGTTAATTACGATGCTTATAGATTCTGCTGTTAGCTTTCTAGCATAGCTCTAGTGCTAGTTGAACTATGACTACACGCTCCTACTGTGTCGTTCTAGATAGCTGTAAACTCAATGTGACTCCACCCCCCACCTCAGTCCTACTGCACCTGGGCTATGTTTAGACTACGTAAGTCCACACTTACAGCCCTACGACTTACTGCCTTGAGGGATTAGCAGCCCGATCATGTTGGATCCCCTCACTCTGTCTTTCTGTCCAATAAGCTGAGTGGGACAAGATTCCTGTGGACACCAAACTTCATTCACAAAGCTCTGAATGGCGTCGTCAGTTACGGGTCACAGGAAATGTTTACACCTCAGCTGAAAGGGCCGTTTGGAGTTTATTGAGGTAGTGGGTAGCATTATTGAGGCAGAGGGTAGCGAATGTTGTGTATGTCGGGGGGGGGGGGGAGACTGCTGACACTGCGGGCTGGGTGGCTGACAGAACGTGCTCCTGGGGTAAATATTTGTATTAATCTTCACAGTTGATTTCGAATTAATCAACAGGCCTATTACTGTAGCCGGAACATGCGCCACCCACACAGCGGCATAGTGAGAGAGACAGCCGGGGGTTGGGGTATGTAAAACGTCTTTCCCTCGGGCTATGCAGAAAAGTGATTCATTTGCCAAGAATTAAACCATTTTTCAAATTTTGTTGTTGTTTGAAACGTCCGCTGATGGTATACCAGCACCTGACTATTGGCTAAGTCTGTTTAGTTTACATCCTGAAACATTCCGTCAATCCAGCGTTCCGCCAACCCAGCGTCCCATCAACCCTAACCCCGAGGGGCCGTGCACATTACATAAAAGAGCTTTTGAATGTAATGTAGTGGTATGAGTGTGTATGTTGAATCGTATGTGATATGAGTGTGTATGTTGAATCGAAAAGTCCAATACTTCTCGGAGGTTTCCTAAACGTTTCGCTACAGATAAATCCCATTAAGTCAAACTAGGATAGGAAAGTTGGCATTCACTGTGTCACTTTCTGGAAGGAGCATTTCTGTGTAGAAGTAACTGTCGTTTCCTGTGTATAAGTAACTGTCGTTTCCTGATTATGTTTAAATGTCGTGGAGTACTGATTAGAAATATTCTTTCAGAAAAGTGTCTGGCAGGATGCAGTAAAAAAGGCGAGCTGTCGCCAGCACAAAGTGTATGCTAAAGAGTCGAGTCAGAGAAAGCTATCAGTCTTAATAGCTACCACCTATGTACATTGAAATGACTGTGTACTGAGACAAGGAGATGTATTTAGTATTTCAAGGCAGTTGTAGTTGTTAAACGTCGGGAGTTAACTGTGGCGAAGGTTTCATGTAACTAATACAGGAAAATGACGCCTGTTCAGTGAAGAGTTGTGACAGTGTCATATATAGAACTGGCCGTTTGCTGAAGGAACCATAACTTGAGACTCCTAGAGCTGACCGTGCTGCGTGTAGAGACAGTTCAGAAGTAGCTTCCTAGCCCGGGCAAACGGAAAACAACCAAATGAGGTTGTTATGCCTTCCAGTAAGAGAATCACTGCAGCAGCAGTGATTCTATTTAAGGACAATAATTATCAATTTTCTAACCGGAAGTATCAATAACTATCAGGTCGGGTTCAGTAAAACATTCAGGATTATTGAGAAGTGAACACTTGTTACGACTCACTACCTTCCGGTTGTGAACTAAACACAATGTGTGAGTATATCTGTATACTTGTACGGTATCATTTTTAGGATACTTGACTATATTGCTGCGGTTGTTGTATTGTTGACTGAATTCTTGTATATTTAGTAATTTACCTGTCAAGAGTTAGTTGTAATAATAAAGAGTGCAATTTACGTTTGGCATTCTGCCATTTGTTCTGGAACTAACAAAACAACACAATCTTAGTGTTAAATATCCACCGTAACACACCGTAACAGCAGGTTGTCATTTTGGGTTCTCTTGCTGTTGTATGTAGCCAGTCCTGCTGTGGTATGTAGCCAGTGTTATTATTTAAAAAGATTTTTGCGGCACTTTGGTTAAAGAAAATTGCAATGAATTACTTCAAGAAGCTTTGAAAAATCTTTGACACAGTCAAGCATAAAACCCATGAAATGATTCTTCCTGCACATTTAAATAAATCGGAACTCGCTCACCATTTTGGACAATTCTTTTTTTTTTTTTTTGTATAAGCTTTTATTAATTTACTGAGGTTTACAACAAGCCCGAAGGCATTTTAATGTTCACCTCGAACATGTCCTTGGAGAGTCCTTGGAGAATTCTTCAGAGACAAGACTGAAACGATATGAACTACATTCCAGTCTTGTACTTAATCAGGAGCACCCATGCCACCAAACGGCGATGTGTCAGTATTGTCAACGTATCTCCAGTTACTGAGCAGTTAGTGTTGACAAGCATATTAGAACTTCCCCCAAAACCTGCTAGTCTTGATGATGTTGATCCTGTACCAAAGAGTGTCTCGATGCTTTACTCACGCCTATCCAATTACATCCATGATGAATTATTCATACATCCCCGATGGCTTCCAATTAGCCTTAGAAACTTCGTTATGCTCACAATGTCTTCATTTAACAAAGATCTGCAAAACAATCCACGCGTGTTAAAATTTAGCTTTTTTCAAAAGTTGCAGAAGTGCGACAGGTCCATCCGCAGAACAACCAGGAACAGTAGGCCTACATTACATATCATACCACAGGAAAATCCCCAGTGACCCACATTTGGCTATGGATCGGAAGTCACTGCAGCCCTTACCTTGCTCACTGCAACCCTTACCTTGCTCACTGCAGCCCTTACTTTGCTCACTGCAACCCTTACCTTGCTCACTGCAGTCCTTACTTACTCACTGCAACCCTTACCTTGCTCACTGCAGCCCTTACCTTGCTCACTGCAGCCCTTACCTTGCTCACTGCAGTGAGCAAGGTAAGGGCTGCAGTGAGCA
>JAAUYG010046509.1_pt1 | contig 13303 bp, 6 predicted proteins | sample 7278091 | NCBI WGS metagenome assembly JAAUYG01 (sample SAMN14350201, study PRJNA611818) | marine sediment metagenome | isolation source: surface marine sediment (0.6m) | place: French Polynesia: Moorea | collected 2018-08
TGTGCAAAAAATATGATGTAAATCGATCACCTATTTTAGTCAACCATGCTAGTTCATCCTGGCCCGTTCCAAAAATGAGTTGGTTACACTGCATATGCTTGTCAAACTGATCCATCTATCGATAAGGTGAATCCTATATGCCATAGCATACTATATTTATATATTTCGTTACACGTAAAAATTAAATTAATTCATTTTCTAAGTAATGATTAGTAGTAAATAGTTAAATTAGATATTACCGGTATTTCACCTCGGAAAAAATTACTTCCGCGATATATGGTGGTTAAAGAAAATTTATTTGTGGCTAAAAGAATTTCTGGGCCTTTGGCCACAGTGGCTAAAGGGATACTTTTGTTAGAGCACACCCAGCTGTATATACATCCAGTTATTTAGCTGTTAGCATGTACATATCGGGTACCTTTGAGTGTGCAAGGTCATTTTGGGGTTTTGATCATGCAGTAAAACAGATGAATATAAATAAACTTGCACCTCAAAAATCAAGATACCGGTACTCCACTTCAGCAACATGTCCATTAAGCATGAACTTAACTGCATGTCGGGGGTCCGTTCAGTTCAGCGAACATAGCGGACGTTTCGTTGAACGTTTGCCCAACTGAACGACTGTTCGCAGCGAACGTTCGATGAGTGGAGGCAAACGACAAATTGGAGTGTTTGCTATAGCGAACAAAGATGGTGGCACCCATAGGGTGTTTTTCATAATGCAAAAGTACCCTATATTGCCCAGACTATGGGCGATAAGGGAAGAATTGAAATATATTCGTGAACGTTTGCTGAACAGTGATCATTCAGCTCACAGACCGATTGCTATTGCAAACAGAAAACAAAATGTTGGCTGTACTGAACAGAGCCCAGGGCAAGTGGTCCAGCACCACAAGCAGAGCGACAAAGCCCATAGGCCTCTTGTTGTTTAGTGTTAATGAAAAATACTCGGGAGAATTGTGTGCACAGTGTGCAAACTGTGTTAACCACAGTCTTGCAAATACAACCCAGAGGTGGCCAGACCTAAGAATAACATTGCTCAAATATGATCAGCATTATCCAAGCATTGTCGAAGTAAATGTCAGACTAGCGCTTTTTGACATTTTTCTCTTAAAATAGAGTGAAAATGCGAATTTTTATGTGAAAATCACTGTAAACATGGATAACAACCTAAGGAAGTCCTATTCCAAAATATGAAAGTCATCCAAGAATGTTTGCTACTGCCAGACCAGATTTGGTGGTAGCTGGGTGGCGGCGGAAGGAAAAAAAATAATCAGAAATAAAACCTCTGCCAAAATGATAAGACATCTCGTCCTACGGATGGGATGCCTAATTACAGTGATGTATGTGTTTGTTTTTCTACTTTTGATAATGCTGGTCTGAAGAATTAAAAAAAACTTATTTTTGAAGTCTTAAAATTTTTTGAAAAGCAGATGTTTCCATGTCACTGTTATGTTTCCAGTTTTTAGTTTGTTTCACCTAGCCTTTTGCCATTTGAATAGTATACATGATACATTATCTCTTTGTACCCAGGTATATTAAATGGAACATTGAGTCAATGGCAGACCCACAGTCCTTCAACAACCAGGTGCTTGGGGACCCAAAGGCACTGGAGCAAGATGCTGTGGCATTTGCCAACCGTGCTGTTACGTGTGATCAAAATCAACTTGTAGAGAATGCAGTTTTCTATTACAAGGTATTTCAAGCACAAACATCATTCAGGGATTTTTTTTTAAAATTATATAGCAGAGAAATAGTATAGTATGAAATAGTATGAAATTGACATGAAATAGAAGTATTTTGTTATTAAGCTGTTCGAAGCCCCTTGGTTTTACTATTTCTATATTAATATTCTTTTCATTGTGTCTGTCATTTTAGGTCATGGATAACTGTTACCGGTATATTCTGTATTTTCTTGTATTTTTAAGGAAGCTGCTCAGGCGCTTCTCATGGCAGCTATGGCGGGCTCCAAGCATTCTGGCCTGGCAGAAAAGGCAAATGAATACATGAACAGAGCTGAACAGCTACGGGCTTTAGGTAAGAAACAAAATTTTCCACTTACTGTATTATCTTGAGGAATAAACTAGGTACTGCTCATCATTTAAAGCAGGTGTCTTTTCATACTCTGGGTTACTGACTTTCTGATTCATTAAATTGTTGTGAAGATAAGTGTTTATTATTTTAGTCCCTGTTTCAGGTTCTGCTGTGTCTTATACCCCTCCCGTCCTGAAAAGTCAGCAGCAGGTAGGTGGTTCAAGGGAATATAGGATGTAAAGGTGTAAAATATGGGGCTCACCTCGATGAACTATTTGGCACAAATCACTTTTTATTTCTGGTAACATCACTAAATGCAGAGAATGGTGCTGTATCATGGTGGTCTTATTTATGCGTTATTTATCGGTCTTGCATTCTATAAGCCGGATAAACTTCAAATACAATAAGGAAACTTTGCAAAAACACACTCTAAAGCTTTCTTAGTCTTGATAAAATTGAGGCACTTTATCCAATAGGAAATTCCTATACAGTTGCAAACAACTTGCAAAGCATCCTTCTCTGAAACATCTCTGTCACTAAATAACCTAAATCAGGTTATGAACAACCTCAGGTGGACTTGTGTGCAAAACTTGTCTCTACCATTCCCCGCACAGCTATGGAAGGCGTAAGTGGCAACAAAGGAAAAAAGATACACTGTACATGTATGCGTATGTAATACCTTATTTTTGGCATGCATCATGTGGTGTTATAGTAGAAAGGTTATAACTGGATAGTGAAGGTAAATCCATTATATATTTATTAGCTGGACCTTGACCGTGCTCGATACCTGGTTGAACAAGGTTTCGAAGAGGATGAGCAAGGCAATCAAGATGAAGCATTTGAGTTATACACCCAGGCAGCTGAGCTGTGTTTAAAGCTGGTGAGTCAGTATATACATAAATTGCTTGAAAGTAGGATTTGTAATGTTAAAAGTGTCCAGGGCATGTATCACCACCTAAAAAAAGAAAAACATTTACAATGGTTGGTACATTTAAGACCACAAAATTCAGGCAGAAAAATGTGTTTTGCATTGAGTTTGGGTCTTAAGATGAAGAGAAGTCGTGGGAAAGATTTAGCAATATTCCAGGGATGTGGCATGGACAAGAGGGCATATGCAGTTGCACTAGGTATATCATAATTACCGTAATCATAATTAATTATGGTACATATGCAATTTTCTATAAATTATGAAGGGTATTCACCATATGGAAATATTTCCACTTAAATAACAGCAATATTGACATGTACAGGCCCCACCAATACAGCTGCTGTTTATCTCCATGCGTAGAGACAAGATGCCCAGGGGAAGGACCTACAAGCCAAGGTTACCAGGCTGGCTGAGCAGGCATTAGAAAGGTACTACAGGCTGTGTAGCAAACAAAAAGTTTTTACAGCACTGATGCTTTGTTAGGAGCTGAGATATGTGTTGTGTAAAATTGATAACAGTACTGGTAATTTAATAAAACTTTGTACATATATAAGTAATAAATAGAGGTTTACATAATCATTGGTACTAAATGTAATGCATGCCTAAAACAACATACTAGTATACAAATGTATACTGTGGAAGTTTCTGCGGCTGAAGAATTTAGAATGTACTTGTATCGTTTCACTTACTTTCAGAGCTGAGTTTATAAAGAAGTTGAAGCACCCTGAGCCTGATCTGTCCGCGCTGTGTCCAGAACCACCCAAAGACGATCCCTTAGGGAGTGTCAGCGGCAGTCCTGCTCCCACTAAGAGGAATGTCCTTGGTCCCCTGGGACCAATATCCAGGGGAGAGGAGGGAAGAAGACAGGGCCAGGGACCTCGTAGTCCAGCTGCACCACGTAGGGCTCTCCCACCTGGTGGGGGTGGGGGAGGTGGGGGATACACAAAAGATGAAATCCAAGTGCTGCGGTATGTGTGCTGTGCATAGACCATGGTAGCATGTGTAATTTGATTCAGGATTATATTTGATGGTGCATGAGCACATGTTTGATTTTCTGTGTAAATATTAAAACAAATATTAGTCTTTAGGTAGCAAAGGCTTTCACTGAACCAAGGGTTTACATAGAAGCTGCACAACAAACTTGCATTAGCAATTACAGATGCCCTTTGCCATTAGTGTAACTCATAATGTACTTCTTTCTTCAGGACCACATCACTCATAAATGGAAGGGAGTACGTCCCTTTCTTGATGGTAGATGTAAGGGAAAGGTTTGCTTACCCGGTTCCCTTCTGGTGAGTTGAGTCAGATTACCATGGAATCATTAAATTAGAAACATCTGAATTAGATGGATATGGATGCAAAACAGTTTTCCTAAATTTTATAAGCTGTTTTTACTTCTCAGGTCTATGTTTTTGTCTGTACATTAAAAATACCAGAAACACATGTATTTACTTTATACAAAGAGTTTTTAAGCCACTGTAAGCAGCTACTGGTAATAAAAATTAGTGGATCATCAGAAACCTTGGACTCCTTAGAAACATCGAATTCCTTGGAAGTCTAGGCTATTAGAATATTGGGCTAACTTGACACATCTGTTTCTTGGGTGGAAGGGGGTCTATTACTAAACCTAAGGAATTAAAGGTCATCTAGAATAAAAGGTACATTTTGCTTTGCTTAAACTTTGAAGAGGCACTCATGAGAGTACATGCATGCAGTTACATGTCGTAGGTGCATGTGATATAATGAATGTGCCAGTTGTGAGTCTGTGACATGCTGAATCCATTCTCTGCAGTGACAAACATGGATTACTGGCACTGTCACCAAAACAGCGGCAGAGATTCAAGCAATGGATTAGGCCTGAGGACTTCTGTGATGAGCCAAAGATGATCTATGCAGTGTCTAGCTTCAGCATCAAACAGGTACCAATAGGCTGTAATATTCCCCCACTGGTACGACAATATAACTTGACTTATTTCTGACTATTAGTTTGACAGCATGAACCTGATTGGAGGACCATGCTGCTTAGACTAAGTCTAAGCCTAAGACTAAGCCTAGACATGGTGCTTAGACTGCTTAGACTAGGCTAAAGACTATTTTAATGTACAAGGATGTTTGATACTGACTAATGGGACAGTTTCAATATTTATTGAAGTAGGAAAGATGCTCAGACCTCTTCGAGAAATGCCCATATTAATAAAATTGTTTTGCAAGCTTTTATTGTGTGTTACCTTTGCCTTATCTCTTGTATCAGACGATTGTATCCGACTGCTCATTTGTTGCTTCGCTGGCCATATCTGCAATGTACGAAAGGCGGTTCAAGAAAAAATTGATAACCAGGTAATCAATAAGCAACTGAGGTAATAAATCTTGTGGTACTTGTTTTGTTCAGGTTTCACTGACCGGTAGTGTAAGTCAGAATTACCTAGTGATAGCTTTGACCACATTTGCCTGGCCCAAAGCTACAATGTTGTATGTTGTAAAAGAATGAATTGTTCACACATAGCCCTTGTAGCATACAGAGCACCAATTTTAACATAGTTCTGCACTACAGAGGTAATACAGCCTCATACTAGACTGCTCATTGCTGTCTTACTGTTAATTATGCTTCAATCAAATTCTGAGCTCCATTTAAATTATTTATCTGTTAGCGATAACTCTGAAAGATACTTTTCTCTGTTTTATTATTGATTATCGACTTAATAAAGTGAAATGAGCGTTTTGTTGAGTCATTAATGCTGGGTGCTGTTCTTCCTTGCAGCATTATCTACCCTCAAACTCGCAATGGAGAACCAGCATATAACCCATGTGGGAAATACATGGTGAAGCTGAATATAAATGGTGTTCCAAGAAAAGTAAGTGGTTTATATATATATAATGACATGATTGGAATGTCAAGGATTTGAAGATGCTGTTGTTGATACATGTTAAGCTATTGTTTAAGATGTATCGATAGTTACATGTACTGTAATACATAAGAAAAATTGTAATGCATAAGAGAAACTGTTACATATGTTTACAGGGATTGACAATAAGTAGTATAAGTGTTTGTTGCCAAAAATGTACAATTGTTTACTTGATACTTCAGGTTTCAATAGTTTGCAGATTTAGTGCATAAATAACAGAGATATTTTCAGCACTCCTTAGCCAATAACAACCCATTTTATCAAACAGTCATACTCTGTGGTTTTCAGGCAGTTTGAAACAGTCAAAATCTTTAAAGTAATACTGGTATAAAGTGATGTACTTATGACCGATATGCCTTATCAGTGAGAATATCCCTTTCCGAAATACGAACATCACTTTTTAATATTACGTTTACTGGGATGTAGTTTTCTTCCTTGTCAGGTGATCATAGATGATTTGCTACCAATGGGTTCAGGAGGAGAACTCCTGTGTTCCTATTCCAACAACAAAAATGAGCTGTGGGTCTCTCTGATGGAGAAAGCCTACATGAAAGTCATGGGAGGATATGACTTCCCCGGCTCAAATTCAGTAAGTAGGAAGTTTGTGTTTGCCAAACTAGTGGGGTGGGGGTGGGGGGTGACATTCGAATGTGTGATACAACAAACCAGCAAGCAATGTACTCATCTGGTACTCATATCAGTACCTGTGTCATAGAGATGTAAATATTAATCAATGCATCAGGGACTTGTCGATTTGTGCAAATTTCTTAGAACATCATTTACCGGGTATCATCATTTTTGCCAATCAATGCATCGATAAAACCTTGCAGCCAGCTAATTCTGCATGAAGTTTTGTTCTAAAAGTCACAGTTTGTTATTCTGCATTAGTTATTTTTGGCAGCAGTAGCCCACGTACGTTTTAACATAAGAAAAACCCCATTAAGTATTACACATGTTTTTTTTCCAGAGTTAAGTGAGCTAAAGTGCCCTTTGCCAACAGGCGATAACAGAGAAATTGTGCATTCTTGCTTTTAAGCAATGTATCGATCTTGACAAATTACATAACCACTGGTCTTTCAATTGTGGGTTTGGCTGCCGATCACATCTCTAATGTATCAGCTTTCACCAGTTTCTGAAATGCCATGTACAGGTGTGGGAGAATTGTGATGTAAGAATTTTATGTAAGTCGTAGCCGTAACGCAAGAACCATGCCTACTGTGTATTATATATCCATTATTCCAAGTATATTCAGACCAGGCTGATGCCAGAAATGCTGAGTACGTCAACAGAATACATGTAAGAGAGTACCTAGGAAGGTTTAGTAGTTGCGGTGTTCTATAACACAGACTGGTATCCAGCATTTGGTGGATTTCAAGTGATTTTTAGTGATGATTTATTTTCAAAATTATCATACATGTCCCTGTTTCCATGACCCTACAGAATATCGATCTGAATGCCTTGACTGGTTGGATCCCGGAACGAGTAGCAATTCGCCCTGGATCTGATGAATTCAATGCCGACAAAGAATTTTCTAGGATCATGGATCGCTTCCATAAAGGACACTGTCTAGTCACCATGGCAACAGGGGATATCCCAGAAGCAGAAGCGGATCGTGCGGGCCTCGTACCAACACATGCCTATGCCATGTTGGATATACGGGTTGTCAAGGTAGGCTGGTTATTCTATTTATTCACTCTATAGCTGTTTTTTGTACAGAAAAATAGCTCCTGGTTTTAAAGTGTTTCAAGGCCAATGTGTCATCCTGAGGCTAATGTAATTCTGACACATGTTTAATACTGAAATATTTTTCCCTGTAAAAATGCAGTAAACCATTTGGATAGTTTACAAAAATGAAATGTGTTAATTTGATAGTGTTAACTTTACTTATCAATAATATACATCAGTTACTTTTTTCTGGTGCATGGGTCTGCCTTGGATTCCTATACTTTCCCAATTCCAGTCAACCTTGCATAAAAGCAGTAATTATAATATTCAGTTCACATGTAGGTAGTATATGTACATAATTTCAGCCAGTCATATTATATATTGATACATATTGGGAACCAGTACTTTTCATACGTATTGTATGCATGTAAAGTTTTAATTTGTTTTTTCCTCCTTCAGAACTACAAGTTGCTTCAGTTGAAGAACCCTTGGAGTCATTTGCGATGGAGGGGCAATTTCTCGGAGAAGGACACTACCCACTGGACTGAGGAAATGAAGAAACTGCTCAATTTTGATCCTAACAGTGCTAGCATGTTTGATAATGGTGAGAAACTAGTGGCACCGTCTGTGTTACCTTGGATAACTGACATGTACATGTATACAATGTATATAAGCTGTGAGTGAATAATAAGGAGAAAAGGCTGCAAAGTTTTTTATGGATAAAATGCTACAGCAATTTAACATATCCTTTCTTTTCAAGGTGTGTTCTCATCTACACTTGAGGAAAACTACACATTTGAGCCATGCCCTCTAATATCCATAAATTGCTATATGGTTATGTGCCATGATATGACCAGTCTTGCAAATATATATTTTGTGTTAATAACAGTAAAGTTAATTTCAAACTACAGTGTATGATGTACTAGTGTTTTTGCTTGTAGAGTGTACCTACATGGATGTATTTTATTTCAATATTTTCAGGAGTCTTCTGGATTGACTACGAGTCTTTGCTCAAGTTTTATGACGTAATATACATCAATTGGAATCCGGACCTGTTTGCCTTTACCACCTGTATTCACCAGTATGTACAGATTCCCCTAGTTACTCACTGTTTGCTGATGTTGGTTTCTGCATTACAAGATCTATGTTGTTACTGATGAAAATGCTTGATTGGCACATCTTTTGAAAGCAAAGAGCATGCAGATAAATTATAGGTAGTTTCTTTTTATGTGTCGTGTGTAAGGTTTTAATTTAATTTAATTTAATTAAAGTAATTAACCTGTTGACAGCTGTTTCGTCATGTATAAGCCAGGGTTAGGCTTTCGTGTTTCTACAGCCTAGTAGTTTCAGGAGAAGTACCAATTCAAAACATGCTAAAAGTTGATATCCATGTGTTTTGTATTAAGCACGTGGACTGCCAAAGAAGGCCCAAAGAAGGATGCATACAATATCGGTGACAACCCTCAGTATCGGCTGGAGGTGCGTGCCCCTGGTCCTAGTGCCGTGTGGATCCTTCTGACTCGTCATATCACAGACAAGGTGCGATGATTAAGCTGATGCCAGTGTGTGTCTTGAAGTTATGCTCTAAGGGTTGCCTTTATGCATAATGCAAAAAGTTGAAAATATTTTTTTAAATCAGTATACTCTACTTGTCTAGACGTCTTAGGGCCTTAGTGATCATGCTAATAACCTTTGATGGCACATGATTTGTGGCTCCACAGTTAGAATGCATAGGAAGCAACCCATTTGATTTATTGAAGTAGGGTGGGCTTTTAATGCAAGTGCTTACATGACAATAATCAGTGTGTCTTTTATGACCATTTATAATTCCCAAATTAATCCAATAACAGCAGTTTATGTAGCATTTTATGTACCGTGAAATCTGTCTTTAAGGTAACACATGAGTTGAGGACCCCAAATATACAATCTCTGTTGTGTTGGCCTTAATTCCTATTGGTTGTGTTGCAGGATGACTTTGCCAACAACAAGGAGTTTATTACAGTGCTGGTGTACAAAAGTGATGGAAAGAGAGTCTTCTACCCATGTATGTACCTGGTTGGCTCTCAGATCTCTGCTGGTTAAGTTATTACTTCTATACATGACATGAGATTTTATGGAAAATATAGCACAAATTTTTCGTCTATTTGCCACAAAGCCCAAGTTTTGGCCTATTTAAATCAATTTGTTAGTGAAAAAAAAACATAGCTGAGAACTGTTTAATATTTATTAGGTATTTATGTCAATCACTGTAAATGAATATTTTGTTCTTGGATGGTTGGTCCAGTAATAATATAGAGTAGAACTTAGAAGACGAATATTCAGTAGCAAGTTTTGTAATATGCAAACAAAGAGATCATCAGCTGAATGGCAGGCAGGTATGTGTGCTCACTGTAAGATGTGGATTTCACTCCGCAGACGACCCTCCTCCATACAAGGATGGAGTGCGTATCAACAGTCCTCACTACCTGTGTAAGATGGTGGAGGATAAAGGGACGGGGCTGTACACGCTGGTCGTGTCACAATACGAGAAGAGTAGCACCATACACTACACACTGAGGGTGTACGCCACCTGTGAATTCAAATTGGCCATGATTGCCGAGCCCTATAACCCGAAATATGAAAAGCACGTAAGTAGCAGTAGTAGGAGGGCAATACCTGGGGATGTTCGTATTGAAAGAAAAGATGTTTATATTGCTATGATTCTGTATAAAAAATGTATGTAACTGATAGAAGGCCTGGCTTATTCTGATTGTAAAAACTTGCTTCTAGGTGTGTTCCAAATAAATTAATTACCCTCAAGCTGTCAAAGAATGTGAAATCTCCATTGTTCGCCCAGTGATTAATTGTATGTATCATGAGACCGTTCTGTAAATCATCATATGCGACTTTCAATTTAGCTTAATTGAGAGTTTTCAACTACAACTGTCCACCTTGATCACTCTGACGGTTGCTAGTGGTTATTGTGATCGCGGCGCAAGGTGACACCTCAAATCTCCTCAAATGCTCCTATGTATGGCATGGAGTATGTAACATCCTCCATGCCGGTACATACTCCATGCCGGTTTCATATTCCTCAGGCAGCTACAGATTATAGAACGTTCTGTCTGATGCATTTCTGCCAATCATTTCCTCTGTCCAGCTCTGTTATCCACCTGTTAAGTGGAGTGGAATTCTTCAAAGGCGTGGTTCTCCAATGCTGGTATGTTACAGGTACCTTGGCAATTCTTTGTTGCTCACATTTACAGGTTAAGGGCGAGTGGAAGGGAGTGACAGCCGGGGGGTGTGGTAACTACCCGGACACACACAGAAACAACCCCATCTACCAAGTGAAGATTGACAACAACAACACGGACAACCAGATTCTTATTGAGCTGAAGGGGCCAAAGTAAGGTGGTGGCTTGAGTTTTGTAGGGTTGATGTATGTAAAGCAAGCCACTGGTGGCTTGCATTTATATGTGATTAGTGTGGAGGGATTCTTTTTGAGCTCTGCCCTGCTGAGTGTACTGTGTATCACACTGGGACCAGTACATCACATCACAGAAACTCTTATCTGCAACTGAGTGCTGTATCGAGATAGAAGTATGTGTTCTTTGGATTTCTTTGGATTATCAAGCTCTCCTGGTATACCTTGATTTGATACCTTGAAGTCAGAGTCCCTCAGGGACAGTAGTGTCACTTGATAGAGACATGGTTTTGACACTGAAGAGCCACTTTGGTATAGAGGCAACCTTTGATATTTATCCCACTACCAAAATTAATACCAATAGTTTACTGTCATTCGTTTCCCACTATAAATGCAGTCATATCCTTCTTTCATTTGCAGACAATACAGCGTCGGGTTCACTGTCACATGCGTCTCGGAGAATGTTCCCAATTCTCCAGGATCATTCCAGAAGAAGAACTCCGGAAGCTTCAGGTATTTCCGAGTTGTAAAAAACGCTCTGTGCAGTTTCAATTTCTGCACAATAGGAACAGAAACTCATCTACCGCATAATTGGCATTGCCATTCACTTATTTTCCCATGGTTTCTGCTGTGCCATCTGTTGTGGTAGTTTACAGTTGCTCAGTGCTAAGCCTGTACATCCGGTAGTTCTCCCTTACACTACTTAATGTTAACATTTGGAGGCAGTCACAGGTTAGTCATAAACTTTATACAGTGGTCCCTCTATTTTAAGACCACCCATGGGATCAAGAAAATATGGTCTTATATTCCAGGTGGTCTGAATAAAGGTCATTTAACACAGAAAATTGCCCTTTGGGACCAAATAAAGCGGTCTTATAATCAAGGGTGGTCTTAAAATAGAGGTTTGTAAAATAGAGGGTCTACTGTATAGACTTTGCTGTGGTGAGACTTCCACCATGCATATTGTATTACATATGAAGTGTGGGTGATTTTGCGGGTTACTAAGGAATGGGACTGAAGTGCAGAGTCCTGTACAGTGGTCTCTGTGACTGAAGACATCTGTATTGTAAGGCTTGTTTTTATATTTCTATTCGTCCATTTAAGGCAACTTACTACATTGTATTCAATATCATACCTTTGTGCCTGACACTGTTTCTTATATTACAGGCGTGGTTTCTGTGTGTTGGAGTTAGATAACCTACCGGGCGGAGTATATAACGTCTCACCTTGCACTTTCCTGCAGAACCAAGAAGGACCTTTCTTCCTCAATATCAGCTCCTCCACCCCAATACTGCTGAGCCAACTTCAGTAACCTACCGGACAGTGATACAACTCAGGTGCTAGCTAGAGTTCTCTATGTCAGCAGCTAGAATGTGTATCTATTGGTCAATTACTCATGTCATGTATGTCATGTCAAATTGTAAAAGCTTTGGTCTTTTTCAGCTGCAGTGAATGTGTTGTTAATTTTAATTGAAAGTGACTTGTAAGTCCACTCGGGCTGGGTTCCGGTTTTCTTTTTAATGTTAATGTAAAAATGTACATGTGTGAAAGGAACATGTCACTATAATAAACTATTCATTCATTCTATTCATTCAATAGTAATGAATACGAAGAAAGTTAAAGTTGGTAAAAGATATTTTTGTGTGAAAAAAAAACGTATTAAGTTGCGTTGAACACCACCTCCAATAAACACCACCTTCTAGACTGGTATAAATTTCAGACCATTTAAGCACCATCGCGAATTCTAAAACGGGTTGATGCAACGGCGCAATGGTACACCTATGTGGCGAGCACTTTACCACTCCAACCCCCAGCGTACAATATACGCATAGCAGGGAATATACGCCAACCGGGCCCTGGCTTGCATCGAAATGGCTGCATCCTGGATTCTTACGTTATGAAGTTCAACGTCGATAGACATGTCTCCAGCCAATACGCATTTGTGGCTAGAGACATATCGACGTTCAAGATTGCACAAGCGCACTAGATGGCAGCATTATTTGTTAAGTCATACATTTGGATAACTGTTCAAATCATCGGTTGCTTTTAAAAATTTAACAATAATTTGTACAGTCTTCTTGTTAAATGTCTCTTACGTACTGATTGCTTTCCTTGTCGTCTGTTGCTTGCTTACTTTTTTGTCTTACAGTCATTTTATTTTTAAGTTAGCCCATGTTGGAAAAAAATAACCTGTTAATTATATAATACACCGTCCTACATGTACTTCTTCTCAAGTGCAATGTTTGAAAATGACTTGTATTTTCTGCGGAGTCGCTTAGAGGGACTTAAAGGGGAAATGTTAAATACTTATTCACATGTACATTGTGCTTGATTTTAAATGTGTTTTGCTCTCTTTTATTCGTTGCAACA
>JAAUYG010261819.1_pt1 | contig 13303 bp, 24 predicted proteins | sample 7278091 | NCBI WGS metagenome assembly JAAUYG01 (sample SAMN14350201, study PRJNA611818) | marine sediment metagenome | isolation source: surface marine sediment (0.6m) | place: French Polynesia: Moorea | collected 2018-08
AGAAAACATGTGCAAAACAAGAAATGGAATCCTACTGCCTCCAGGTTGGAACGTGTTCACCAAGATTCTCAGAGTTTTCTTGATGACGGGACAAACTATAAGAGGAAACAGCAAAGCACTTCAGCTGCTCAAGACCAAACGTCTCCGAAAAGTAAGAGGCGTGATTTTGAAAAGCCATCTTAATCTTTAGGTGCTTGAACCGAACTTTGCGTGGTCTTTTGTGTGCATTATCTGTTGCACGTCATGTACCTACAGAAAGAGGCACCCAGAACAAGCAGCGGCAGTCTAACATAGATCCAGGCGGGTCTCGCAGCACCGCCAATGCAGAGGAAATGGCGCCAAGAAGACAGGCTAAGATGGCCACAACTTTCCAGGTAAAAAAAAACCCAAAAAGAGGTAACATTAGTTTTGATATGGACACAACAAGTGTCCAAACAGCTCTACCTTAGGTGTTTGGCCCCATTGTGTGGTGCCTGACTCGCACAGTTTCATCAAGAGTTTTTCCGTTTTCGGAGGTGACCTGTTGTGCTTTGTTCCAGGAGTACATGGAGAAATACTACGGAATCGTGGAGAAGAGGGATTACCCACTGAGTGATGGTGATATTTCTCAACACAGCGACGGTATCGTTGATTATGACTCGCCCTCTGCAGCCAGGCATGTGTTCTCAACAATCGGATCTTTTGTGACTTCAACTTGTGGGAAATGCTTCCATTGGGAATTGCTTGATTTTTAGGCCGAGCGCGATGAAGTCGGGACGGCCTTATGGAGTCATAAGTGCCATCGTCGTGGACCCACCACTGGGCTGACCCCCCGTCCCGGCATTACATTGTCACGTCATGGTGTCACGTGATGGACGCCAGGGGGCACTCGGTCTTTACGCTGACGAAGTGTACTTGTTCTCTTTGCAGAAAAGAGGACGGGGAGGTTTTGAAACAGGTGCAGAAGTCGGTTCGCTTTGATGACGTGTTGGATGATTTAGCTCCCGGACAGATGGGTCCGCTTCGCAGAAACTTGAAAATGGAAGATCAGCACACGAGGCGCAGACTCCACGTGCGTGATGGTTCAGCTTTCTGAGTGTTTTAAATCCAGGCGGATTTCTTGTCTTTTCGAATTGTGCACACACACCTTCATGTCTTCCAGGCGTTGGATAAAATGTACCAGTTTGATCTGCATGAGATGCAAGATGAGGCTTATCAGACACTGAAGAGTGAGAGCAAAGCAGCTAGAGAAAAGGTAAATTTGTTCGATTCTACTTCTGTTCGCTTTCTCAATGTTGCGAGTAAAAACGACGGCACAAGCTCAGTTGATGTCTTTCAGGAGTTAGAATACAGAAGAAACGTGTTGAGAAGCCCAAAGAAGAAACACTTCGCTCCACCCAGTAAATACCAAAGAAGTACGTGCAGTGGTTGTCTGCTTCTGATGTGATCATTTTTGTGCGCAAGAGAAATAATAACTCAACGTCCCGTTGTACTGCATTTGCAGCAAGCGTTCTGCTTAGTCGATCTAGGACTCCAAGTCGAACAAAACACAGAGACAGGAAAAGAAGTCAGTCTGCAAGTCCGGCTGTGAACAGGAGAAGGAGCCCAGGTAAATGCATTTGCTGTGCTCTTGGTGAAGCAGGACAAGTTTGCTGCGGGAGTTCTGTTGATGAAGGAAGCTGTGCTTTTTCTTTCAGGTCGCCGCGGAGACCGTGATCTGTTGTCTGTGTTGCTGGATGAGTTCCCGTACTTGCACCTGTCGACTGAGACGCTGCGCGACCTGTGGAGGAAGAGCTCGGAGCAACTCGAGCGTCTCGCGAACGCCGAGAGGGAAGTGCGTCGGAAGAAGAGCAAAGCGCAAAGCCAGGTACTGCGCACCAGTGTCCTCACCCATCACGCGCACAGAGAACTGCTTGGTCGTGATACATGTGTTCGTTGAGCAAGGGCATTTTTCTGAGCGCGAGAAAACGGAAGCCGCGGAGCTGCTTTCTCGGGAAGCTTTGTTTTAAAGTTATAAAAGTCGGATGTCTTCTTCAGGCGTGATTATTTTGTGTTGTTTGCAGATTGAAGAAGCTCAGAGAAAACAGGAGATACTGACTGACATCATGAGAAAGGAACTGTCACATCTGCAAAGGATGGTGAGGTTATGTGAACGAGAATCTACACCGTGAATTGAATGTGTTGAGTTTCTTGCCCTTGCTTTTCTCATTGAAAAAAAGGAGACATTTCTTTGTTTTGACGCAGCGAGAGCTGAAGGAACGACAGCATCAGGCGCAGCACGTGAAGAGCAAAGTGCGAGACCAGAGACAGCAGTCGGCCAGGTCCCGCAGATACTACGATGATTACCAGGTCCGCATGAGGTCGAAGATGTTGAAGAAGCGGACGAAGGAAGAATTGGTATGTTGACAGACAAATTATTGTTTGTAGAAAGTATTTTTCTTGTCCAGAAAAAGACCGCTTCTCTTTCTCTTTTTCAATGTCAGCCCAGCGAAATTACATCCCAGGCAGATTTTTCAGCCTCACTTTCTTTGTTGGGAGTGAGCAACCCTGATTCACCCCCACTTTGACATGAAAGACCACCAGCAGAGACAAGGACGGCAATGAAAAGCCACCTTAGTTGTCTTCATGCAAAAGGGGAACTCTCTTCAAACCGTCAGCGCGTAAATGAACTGTCGTCAAAACCAGTTTCACGGAAACAAAAGTTGCTCAAAATAGCTCGAGTTACCCAGAAATCATGTTTTCGAGGGGGGAGGGGGGATGTTCCAAGTACGGACGGACGGACGGACGGACAGATGAACAGACGCTGTCGTTTTTCCAGATTTTCAAGCAACTGTTCAGAGACGCTCTGGACATTCAGAAAGACAGACTGCGCGAAATGCGTCGTTATTCCAAAGAAGAGCGAACCCGGAGAGCGGAGAAGCAGCAAAACCACATCGAGTCAATGGAGAATTAGTATCCTTCTCTGTTCAACTGTTTTGATCTTGCGCGCTCTGTTGAAAAAAAAAAACAAAAAAACCAAAAAAACCAAAAAATTAATAAAAAAAATAAAATAAAATAAAACCAAAAAAATACAGGTGTGACATGGAAACCAGCACATTCTTGAGAAACATTCCTTTACCCGTGTGCAGCTACAAGGATCAGATGAACATGCTGGCTGAAGCTCTGCAGTCACAGAAACAGGAACAGGAGATCAGAAGCAAAGCTCAGGCCAGAGTAAGTTGTCCCTTCTGCACTGTCTGGATTTGCCATTTTGTCAGTTGTCATAGGCACACTGGACCGCACGGTTGACTTGGTTTTGCTGTGTTCATCTTTTCGCAAAAATGTACGCATAGACATGCATCCAGTTATAGGTTCAGTTCTGCAGCGTCAACAATGGACTCGAGAGAGAATCCGGATCCAGTCATCGCTTTTCTTTCGAACAAAAACTTGTCAAACGTGTTGATTCCTGGCTAAATTTTGAATGCAATTCTGACTGGACATTCAGCTGCAGCTGCACTTGGGGGTCTAAATGCTGGCTTGCTTGCTGTTTGTACGGATGCATGTGTTAACCGCTGTGCATCTTGCAGATTCTGCAGCAGATGAAGAACGAGATGCGCAAGAAGATGGAGCGCGACATCGAGCTGTTCCAGGAGCAGCTGCACCGGGACGAGGACGAGGAGTACTTCCGCCAGCTCGAGGCCGACCGACTCCGACATCAGCTGCGCGCCGCCAAGTACGCCTCGTCCTTGTAACGCAGGACCGACCAGCGTCACTTCCCATCACACGACGCACTGAGTTCTCCCCGCAAACCGAGAACACGGCGTCACGTACTGCGCAATGAATGCCAAGTGACAAGTCTGTTGGGAGAAACATCGACATCTCGCGTTTTCGTGGTGATTGGTCTTTTGGTGAATGGTGAGGCGAGTTGGCCAGCGGACATGTACGGTGTGTGTGTGTGTTTGGTGATTGAACAAGCAAGATCCCACACCTTTTCACAGTGGAGCTCGTCAAGCCAAGTCGAAACGGAGAATCAGCTGTTCGAGGGCTCCAAAATGACAAACCTCAAACCGCACTCATCAGGGAACTCCATTCTGCTACAATGTGACGAACTGTCCTACCAAACGGATGCAATCTGAACCGAAGAATTAGACTGACAGGTGAAAGAAACAGTGCAGGTCTTTGCGTGTGCCAATTGTTTTTCAAACTTTTGGACATTTGGCTACACAGATGCAGAACTCGGCTCAAGTCAACTGTGGGTAAGTAACCCCAATTGCGCATTTTCTAGTGTGGTGACCGCTTGTGCATGTGCATGACAAATTGAATTCAGCAGCAATCATTGACTGTGATTTTGTACAGAACTCTTGTTATTCCGTCCAATGTGAATTGACATAAGGTTGATGTTCAGGAAGCTGCCACTTTTTTCTTCAAACATTCGTTCAGGTAGATAGCAGAGTGTTCAGAACCAGTAACCGGCACATTTTATGTTGCCGTCTTTGTTGTTCAGTTCCCGCAGATAGTTCAGCTTTCGTTCAGAAGCAGAAAAAGTTGCGTCGCGGCACATTTTGTGTTGCCATCTTCGTTTTTGCAACCACATAGCGAGAGATTATCATCCTCGTCTGAATATGAGTTGGATAAAGTCAGCAAAATTGTGAACGCTGATTTCGTTGTTTACAAATCTGAGCAGCAGTTTAGACTAGCTAAAATAAAGCACTTGAATTCAACGTTTGTGGCGCTTGTCTTCTGAAGCCAAAATGTTTCTGGTGCCAGGTTCCGGTCGGTCGCGAAGATTTATTGTGAAGTTCTTGAGAGAGGAAGGGAGGGGGCCGAACTTTTGAACCTGACTCTCTTTGACGCTCTGACTTTTAGGAATGTTGCCTTTTAGCCGCGTAAAACTTTGTTTTGATTGGTATCTGTCTGTGTGAAGTTGGAGAACTCGCATTTCTTTGCGCGATGCTAGGATGAATGTCCAGATCCCAAAAATGGCAGAATCGGCCAAGATAGGTGGATCCTGAGAAATGCACTTGCGGTTGGCCTTTTGATGCTCACCTTGACAGGGCGGCCCACACGGTGCGCGCAAAAAGAGAACAAGAGTTTGTGGTGTTTTGTGTGATGTTTGTGCAAATTTGGTTGCCATGAACAAGATTTCGCAGGGCTAACCATGCGGAATAAATCCACTAGTTCATTCACTGTGGCCTTGAATTTGGCACCAGAGACTTCAAAACTGACAACACTTGAAAAAGTCATGGATTGTTCCTCTGGTATTTCAAAGAATGACTTTAGTCCGTGAATTTTTTCGCCACATTTACACATTCAGCAAGGAGATTTCCACACATTCTCTGTGCAGATCAAATGATGCTTTGACCTCAAGGGAGGGGGAGGGGTTCAGTGTTGTGAGGTGCAGGCCTACCACAATGTGCGTCGGAAATGTGAAGTTTTCTGAGGTGACCTTGTGTGGCCTCTATCCTTTCGTTCATCTCTTTTTAGGACGTCAGTCGTTATCTCAGCGTCAAGTACCGTAACCGTTGAGTATTCATTACCAATCTTGTTGCGTGTTTGGCACATTTGCACATTTGATTGAGGTTCAGATATTCTTGCATTTTATCGAAAAAAATGACGGAAACAATGAAAACAATGAAGGCGTTGATAAAAGAGGAAGAGGTGGAAGGCTATGTCTTGAAAGACATGCCAGAACCTGTGCCTGAAAGTGACGAAGTTTTGATCAAAGTCGATGCTGTGGCCATATGCGGGTCTGACATTGCCTTGTACAAGTGGACTCCCATTGCAAAGGTACAAGTGATCCATTTCAACCTTGAAACTATACTTTGGGACATTGGAGAAAGCATTTTCAGCAGACAAATTGCCAACAGAAGGAACTTGTTTGTGGAAGATTTCTCAGCCCGCTCTGTTGTCTTGCAGGTGATAGCAACGGTGCCATTCATTCCGGGGCACGAGGCCACTGGAACTGTGGTCAGAACTGGACCACAGTCTTCCCTCAGGGAGGGCCAAAGAGTTGCTGTCGAAAACCACTTTTTCTGTGGCTCGTGTTATCAGGTATTTGAGAAAGCAAGAATGTGCTGAGGTATCCGTCCTTGTGGGAATGACATTGAAATCCGGTCTTTCATTCTTTTTCAACTGAATCACCAGTAAATGATTTAAATTCAAATGAAAACCTGATGACTTGATTGTTGCAGTGCAACCATAACCTGAAGGAAATCTGCCAGAACATGGGTCAGTACGGGCATGGGAGGAAAACCATGCACGGCGGGTGTTCAGAATATTCCCTTGTGTCATCCAAGTTCTGCTATCCACTGACAAGGAACATCAGTAAGTTGCATTTTGCACTGGAGCGCTTTCCTTTCCTGGAATTCTGTTGAAATCCACATTCCATAGTGCAAGAAATTGGTTGCTTACGAAGAAGCTCAGTATTGGCGCTTCTGTGACAGAACACTCTTGGCAAGGCCACACAATTAAGTGTCTGATGTTCAGCTTGGGGTTGGCAATGTTAATGCAGGCGTTGAGGAAGCTGTTCTGTTAGAACCAATGGGCGTGGCACACAACGCCATCGAAAGGCTGGAGGTGGCAGGCGAGGCCGTCCTTGTTATTGGTTGTGGTGCGGTGGGACTTCTTGGAACATCTGTTGCAAAGTCCCTGGGAGCAACCCGGTATCATGAATCTCTCAGCCAAACCTCTTGTATTTTAACAAATTTTTCTGGCAAACAAAATCGCTAGTCGTTTTGGTAGTTGAACACCATTCGTTTCAGTGTCATAGCAGCTGATATTGACGACTCCAGACTTAGTCTGGCAAAAGCAATGGGAGCAGATGTGGTCATCAACACACTGCATCAGGACCTAAAAGAGGTGGCTAGTTTGACACATTTGTTGAGAAATATTGCCAACCAACTTGGTGTCTTAAGGCATTTTCTGTTTCCTTTCGTAAAACCAGATGAATGTCTGTCCCAGGTGGTCATGAAGGAGACAAACGGAGACGGGATGGGAAAAATCTGCGAGATGTCGGGCAGTGATGTTATGGTCAACTCCCTGTTCTCTATGCTGAGGAAAGGAGGTGATGTTGTCTTGGTTGGACTTCCAAAGAAGCCACTTCATGTTGAGGAGGTCCTGAAGGATGTGGGTAGGTGACACAAGTTGAAAACTACTTGGTTGACGCTTGCCATTTATTCGCCACAGTGAATAATTCGCCACCACAACACCCAACTAATCTAATCTTAGTACCCTGCACGGAAAGTCCACCGACAGTTCCCCTCCTCACAGCATGGTTCCCAGCCGAGAGGAGAGAGTATCCTTGGACTATGGGAAGTATTCTAATTGGTCGAGTCCAGGGCTACTCTGAGAGGTTTCTCCGTGATTGTTAGAATAACCGGGTTTTTTGCAGTGTTTAAAGCTTTGACACTGAAGACAGTTCACGGAAGGAGGATATTCCACACATGGAAGGAATGCGAGGCTTTAATCGCGGACAAGCAGGTGAACGTTCTTCCCGTTGTCTCGCACAAACTGCCCTTGACCGACTTCCAGCTGGCGTTCGATGAACTGTTCTCGGGAAAAGCGTGCAAGATTATCCTGTATCCAGGCAAAATGTAGGCAGCAAAAGAAGAGGGCACCAGGGAACAATGCTTGACACAGCCAAAGCCAACTAATACTTTTACGGACTGCCCTGCACATAAATTGTTTGTAATTTTCTGCTTATCTGCACTAATAATCTGTTGTTCTTTTGGCAGAGGAATTGTTCAAAGTCAGTGAATTGTTGTTGTGTATGTCAGTGTTCCTTTTGGACAATTGTTCACTGGATGAGTCCAAGGCACCTGGCGCGGCTCATCCAGTCATCCCTTGATAAGTAGCAACCACAGACTTCTCGTTTCCCAGTGAATGCCGACCGACCATGCAAAACTCTCCAGTTATCCACAAACAGAACCATACCAGGCTTCAACTTGATCCAATGCTCCCGTTTTGGGCTCTGAAATGCATGAAAGGCTCTTTTTGTCACAGGGATAGAAGAAAGGATATTTGGTGAGAATTGTACAAACATGGGCTTCATTTTGTGCAAGAATTGTCAGTTCTTTGAGAACCTACAGTGTCCAAGAAACAGCATCAATGCTCAAAGAGATGTTGAAAAACATTTCTTCTGGAAATTCCGCGGCGTGTATGTACCCAGTCAGGGTCGCCTTTTATCCACTGGAATTTTACGAAACAAGGATTTTCTTTTATGTTGTTAGCTGTGTGTTCATACCTCGATTTTGCGACTGAGCATACTCAGTGCTCTGTAGAAGGTTTTCAGTTTTTGAGGCGGCACGGTTCTGATGGCGGCTCTGTCGTACGGATTGTACCGGATCCACTCCAGATCCTCGGTCACCGGGTGCGTCCTCAGGATGGTGTCCAGACTGCGCACGTGAGCCTGCGGAGCTCCGCTTATTCTTCCGTGCAAAGATTCTGAGCAAGTCAAAGGCAGAATGGTTGAGGAGTGCGTATAAATTTGGCCTTTTTGCCAAAGGTGATGAGATACATTTTCAGGCGCGTGGACCTAACTTATTGGGGTTGAGCATGCTTGATGCAATCTGTGTCACTATGCTGTGTAGATATCTATGTGTGCATGTCTGTATTCATACCATTCTGTTAGGGGGTGATAGAATGGTACGTTTCCAGATTTTCCATCCAATTTTGCACCTCCCTCTTTTGCTTTTCCATTAGGCGGAGGTAATGGAATGGCATTTTTTTTTTCAGACCCACAACATCAGGGTGAAGCTTCCCCTTTCCCAATGCCACCAGGGGAAAATATGGAACCGCATGTCAGGGGAGGTTCAGAATTGCATGGAGACTTTGGCTTGCGCTTTCAGGCTGAACAGCCTGTTTGTTGACTCTTTTGGTTTGATACTTCCTTTTCTGGATTTTCGTTCTTCAAAGTTTGCATTTGACCTCTTCTGGACAGGTATGCTATTTGCTGAATTGAAGACACCGACTTTTGACTGAACGTTGCTTCATGGGTTACCTATGTACTCGTGTTCTACTTTGAGTTGGGTGAGTGCGGCGAAGCCTTGCGGATCTTGGTCCCTCAGAGTTTCAGCCGCGTGGAATCCATCAACCAGGCGCGTATCTCCACCCCGGCCGTCATGGTGCAGACAGTGAAACACCTGAGTGAGCGCAAAACCAAACATGATCTCAGACTAAATGCTTGCTGTCCATCAAACCAAAATAAGGGAATTTTTTTCATGAAAAGAACGAAGAAAGAAGAGAATTATCCTTTCTACTTTCAAGGCCAGCACTTGCCAGTGTGGCACAATTTTGTTGCAACAAACTGCGCAGAATTTCTGCGACTTGCGAGTTGATGGCACTTTGAATGGCCCAGGGATGTTTTTGCCCAATTACTGAAGCACTTGAAACCTTTCAACCATGTGACATTTTCTGACAACCAAGTCAGCCGAAAAAATTTCTTGAGAAGATCACGGGAGTACAAATCCTTTGCTTGGTTTGAACACCGTGTTTGTGTTTTGATGTCACGCTGTCTGATTCACAAAAAGTCCAACATCCGCAGTGAGAACCTGTATTCTGACCTGTATTCCAGCAGGTATGGAAAAGTACGTGGTGTCCGTGTGTGCTCCCAGTGCCGTGTTGGTCCAGGCAGTGTCAGACAAAGCGTTATCGTTGGTGAAACTCCAAAACTCTCCGAACAGTTGTGTCGGCTGGATGTCGCACACTCGCTGGACAACCCTGGGCATAGAAATAGACATCTGCGAACATGGGTCGCAAGCAGATACATATTTCGTGTTCATTTTGAGGGAGACGATTGTCTCGCACTTGTTTGCTTGTTCGGCCGCCTGGCTGAAAGCGGAACGGCCGAAAAAAAGTCCACTGCCACAGTCCATGTCGTGGACAGACCCCCCACCCCCACAACCCCAGCAAGCACACTCAAACATGGAGCATGGACAGCCGCTTGGCCATGACGCCGAAAATAGCCCTTGTTAGACCGCGCCGTGGAAAGCGGATCGGCCTATCTGCCATCAGTGTTGTCATTGTCGCCGTCATTGCTGTCATGGACAGGCCCCCCAACCCTGCACAATTGTCCCCAAGTAAATGTTACGCATATATTGATCATGTGATGTCGTACGGCCTCGACGCTGGTGTGGCGCCCTTGTTGTTTTTGTTTTTTGTTGTTGTTTTTTTTACGTGCACATGCTTGCCAGCAAAGCGGCTTTTAGATCTTTAGCAGGGGGTGAGATGACACTGATTGCCAGAGACTTACGTTTTCGTTGTTGAGATATCTGCTCGCCAGTTTTCATCCAAAACTCCTCTCACAATGGCAAACCCGTATTTCAGCAAGGTGCTCAGGAATTCTTTCAAGCCTGCTTTTTCACTCATGAGCCTTTCGTACGAAATGGGTTCAACTCGTTCCCTGGTCATGGCCGCATCATCCCAGATGAACTTCGGAATCCTTTCTTCGACACCGGGGTACGAATTAACCAGGAGCCATTCCGGATCAAACCTCGAGTGGATCCCTTCGGGCCAGCTCACTACGAGCTGGTTGTCCTGGACGCTGACGCTCTTCGGTTTGATATTGGCGTCAATGTGGTGCGGCAGCGTGATTTTCTGGTGCGTCTGGTGGTTGTAAGACGATTCCGCTCGGCAATGATCCCGCAGCCAGTGGAACAAGAGTTGCCGAGATTCTGCGCCGTAGTTGATACTTACGCCCTCATCAAACTCCGTGAACTGCAAAGTCCGGTTGTCGTCCTCTTCCGTATCAGGCCGTTTCTTCCGATTTGAAGGAGCCCTTAGCGCCGTGGTCTTGTAACTCGCGCACCTTGCGATTGCAATGCGTTTTCTATGAAACAATTGCAACTTTTTCAGAAACCGTGTTGCAGTGTGTGCCATGATCGTCGCAAACCTTCCGATGCTCTTTTTGATGGTTAAAGGTTATTTTTCTCAGTACGACCTACATGAGCGATAAGCTTATCCGGTGATGTTGTCATTAATTATTGACACCCCAATGAACCGAACACTGAATCTTGTCCATTCCCTCGATTCAACTGTCTTTCGTGGCCAAATTCTCAATGTCCAAGGAAGGAAAGTTGCCAATGTTGCTGCTTGCGTGGTTATCTTGCAAGGTGTCACCACAATATCAAAATATCACAACTTTAACCTTTCAGAAATGTGTTTTCTGAAAATATCACGACAAAATATCAAACTGATATTTGCTGATTTTCGCTTTTCACTGTTTATGGCGATACCCTTCGTTGGTTATTCATTGCTGCATGGAAGCTTGCGCAATGTACGAGACCCACTTCTTCACAGTTACAAACTTGAGCACTGCTTGAAATTTGGCGACGAAAATGAAAGAACGTGTTCGTAATAATTTATTGTCCGGAGAGAAAATTTTACAATTGATCTCCATCCAAAACGTGGATCCAGACTTAACTATGTTGTTGAGCATTGAGTTCAAGAACTGTTCGGGAATGCGTATTGTACTCCTGGGAAAGTGGCGAGCTTGTGTTTCCAGATGATGTCCTGGGGCCACTTTTTCCATCTGGAAGGATCAAGCTTGGTCTTTGCTATGCTGTATGGTTCATAAAACTGGGAAAGCATAAAATGCAGCAGATCCAGCACTGCCTGGTGCCTGCAGGAGAAAAGAACAAGATAGAATTGATGATGAGGAAGTCTGCAGAGCAAACGTTCGTTGCAATCTACACAGAATCAGTGGTTGGAATGACGTCAATTTTCCAGGGTGAAATGGGAAAATGACTTGTCATTTGTTGTTTTTACTGTGTCTAAACTTTTGTGATCACTGGAGTCCGTTTATCTCTTGTTCCAATTTTGTACTGTGTATCATCGCGAACTCACCTGAATTCGTCATCAGAGTACTTGGAACTGATAACTTCCCATTCCATGAAGATGTACGGCAGATAGACTTGATCCATCAGGCGCGCGGAGTGTGGAAGAGCGAAGATCTCGTGACCTTCGATATCAATCTGCCAATGGAAGATTGAAAGAAAATTGGACATGTATTCTGTGAAAAAAGATCTTCATGGATTGGCACACAGTGCACGTGTTTTGTCAACTTGTGTGGTTTCCTTGGGGTGCATGAAATCCACTTCCTGTTGCTGATTTCCAGTTCAGGAATGCCAAGCAGGTTCAGCTTTGCAAGGATCCCGTGTTGAACTTGCAAGAAAAATGCAAACAGCTTTTGAAAACCGTTTTGACCTGTTTCTTTCCATGTTACCCACCCCAAAGCACAATTTGTTTGTTGCTTGCCTTCATGACGGCCCTGCTGAACGTGATCACCTCGACCAGGTCGTCCATGTAGATGGTGTTGACGGTGTTGCCGGGCGAGACCTCGCAGCGACTCCGCGTCGTGAAGCGGCGACTGTCCGTGTCGACGACGCGCGTCGCGCCACGGTTGCCCTTGGAGTACTGCAGGGTGACACTGCGGTGACCGTTGGAAACAGCGTTGTGCACCAGTGTGACGTTCTGCTGGAAGCTGCAGGTGTGTTCGAAAAGACGTTCTGAGGAATGACCACAATCACGCCTTTTCTTCAACTTGTTCCCCGAACTTTCCGCTCTTTTCTCAAAAGCAAGGAAAATGAAAACATTCCCTTTTCCCACCCCGCCGCATCTCTCGACAATAAATTCTTCTAATCGGGAATCTGCTGCAGAACATCCGATGAGGCCGGTGTTTGTTTTGTTCAACCCAGTCAGTTGGATGCTGACAATCAAAATCAAAGATAGCTCAACTGGTTTCACACTTGTGCTTGTGAACACACTCAAGAATGACTGACTTGTTCATGATGATTGCTCTTTGAATCATCTGGACGTGTTTCATGGAAGCTTCAACGGCGACTGTTCTCCGTTTCATTTTAGCACCAAGAAGAGTGTATTGCCCTGCAACAGAGTTTCAGACTAAATTTGAAACCTTAGGTTCTTTGGGAACAGAAAACTGCAAATGATTTTTGTGGATCTGTTTGATGGAGAGAACAACGTACCAATGTTAGCACCAATGTCTATCACAGCAAGATGGGGGTCCAGTCTGAGCAACTCCTGGAAGAGGTTGACGATGTGTTCCTCCCAGACTGCGCCCTCCTTGATGGTCCCGGAAATGAACCTGTCATCTTCCGGTCTATGGATGCAAATCCAAGGAGACGGTTTAGTCGCCAATGGGAGACACTCGTGACCCACTTGGGTGGCAACATCCAGTTGAAAGACATCGCAGTGTCCAGAAGACTTTGTGACGTTGGCCAGCGACTCCAGTCCCAGCATACAGGCCCAGTACCTCAAGGTTTTACTGTGCCGCAAGCTGGTGGTGAACAGCAGATTGTAGAGTGTCGAGAATGTGGCGATTATTCCAAAC
>JAAUYG010052334.1_pt1 | contig 13301 bp, 4 predicted proteins | sample 7278091 | NCBI WGS metagenome assembly JAAUYG01 (sample SAMN14350201, study PRJNA611818) | marine sediment metagenome | isolation source: surface marine sediment (0.6m) | place: French Polynesia: Moorea | collected 2018-08
AAATTCCCATGTGAAAGCCATCCGAATGACGATACCTACCAAAGTTATCGATTTATCCCAGCTTACAGGCTGTTCTGGGCCCACGAGTGCAAAACGAAATGCGTTACTTTTCACTATTGAGCGGCTCGGGGGCGCATAGCCTTTTCCAAGGTGCGGCATTTCATTAAAAAACGCGGGAATGCCGCAAGGCCGCATCCTAGATTAATCCCTGTTGATGGTTCAATCATAGCCTTAGTACCTGTTATAAGATATATAGATCGATAATTTTTAAGAACAAAGATAATATTAGCCATGTAGCTATTAAACTGATAATATATATACATGATATAGAAGTTAATTCATGAATGAAAGTGTCGGCAATATACATGATATAATTGGCATGATATTGGCGAATTACATACCATAATTAATGTTGTAACTGTAAGGTCCCATGCCCCATTACGCCATAATACAACCAAAAACCCTGAAAATTTCAAGTGACACCAACATGACGAAGAAGCCAAGAATTGTTCATACAATATATCCATAATATCCGGTACATTATATTTTTCCTGATTCACCAAAACAAAGGTTAATCTTTTCCTACAGCTTGATGATAATGGACATGATGGATGATCTGTTCTCTGATTATGCGGTAGTGAGAGCTTAATTGGTTCCTTTAATTTAGCTGCCTTGCATATAGCATGTATAGTGGTCTGCACGATACATATTATGGTATACTACACATGCTACAATGTACTATGTGCTAGTTAACACACACAGATATATAGGTGCAGTGAAACCTTATCTTAGGACCATCTCTAGATATAGGACCACCTTTATATTAGACTGCTTTATTATTGCATGTATTGGGGCATCCCATCCTCTGACGGGATCCCCTATGGGCTGGCTGACTTTTTTTTATCCTCCTCCTTCCGCCACCGAATATGGCACACTCGGAGACCAAACATAATGAAGGAAACCTTGTATTGACCTGGTATTTAGGAAAACCTTCTTATAGGTAGTCTTCAGAACAAGGGTACGGGTAAATTTTTTTCCAGGGCAGTCATTTTTTACCGAGGTATAGCTGATTTTTTTTACTAAAAATATAGCACAATAATGCATTCTCAGAGGCCAAACACAATGAAGGAAACCTTGCATTGTCGTGGCATTTTGGGAAAAGCTTCTTACCAACTTACAGGTGATCTTCAGCACACGTGTAAATTGTTTCCGATGCGGTAATTTTCTACAGATTTATGGCTGAGTAATCGTAGCTCAAAAATGCATTCCCAGAGTGTTATAATGGGTATTTTTTGGCCAACCGGGATGCCCCATCGCGTTGAACAGCAACCGACTGTCAGTTATACACTGTACTAGACTGGGGATGGTCTACTAGTAGATTCTGAAGTTCAGCTGTACATAGTACATGTACAGTGAAACTGGTGTATAAAGACCACCCTAGGGACCAACAAAATGTGGTCCTTAGACACAGGTGGTTTTTTTATGCAGGTTCAATAACATGGAATGTATATCCCTGGGGACCTGTAAATAGTCAGTAAACTGGTAAAGACTCAACACATAACCATGATAACCATGAGGGGATGTACATGATGTATGTGCATACGTACATGTAGTACCGGTTAGTGAACCAGTTTCAACGCAATTCTATCACACCATCCAGCGACAATGAGACACCAAGTACATGTAGGAATTAGTTTCCATGAATGTCCATGAATTTTAGATTTGTTGCCCATAATGATTTATCTCAGTTCTTATAACATGTATAATGTCCGGGTAATCCTATTGTATGTCCCTGGTAAATCTGACCTTGACATTTAAGGCCTAAATCTGGATCAAGCTAATGCCACTGGTTATATATTGTGGGGTTTAGAGGGATAATAAGCTCGTTTGAGTACATGTATGGCTACTGTTGTCTGCGGCCATGATGTCCACCACCCCTTTTCCTGCAGTCAAGTGCCAGTTGGGTAGTTCAAAGGCTTTTCCGCCTTTTGTGACCGAGTCCCCACCTTACAATGTGGCTGCCCCATTGGTCTCAGGGGACGCTAAAGTATGGTGCCACGGATTGCAGGAGGCAAAGGCTCAATATGGTATTAGCCGAAATGACTGTTTGATGTTTTCCGATGGTGGGACTTTGATTGCCTATAGACGAGAATTCCGACGATGTCATTGGGCGCCTAGATTGGGCGGAGGTGGAAAGAGTGATACACTGCCGATGCAGGCCTCCAGGGGTTCTTTGAGATAATAAGCAGTCCGAGATAATTCAATCGGTGCATTTGCGAGTAAATTGCAATGGCTCAATTGTTTAATGTGAGTATTCCTTGGCATCCTCTCAGTGTCCGGAATGACTTTCCATCATTAAAAAAAAATCTGATTTGGGAATTTAAAGATCCTTTCATACAGGGTAATATTTTTTCGATCACCTTTTAATATCATATTTATTGTAAAGACACCATTACTTAATACATGCTTCTGAGTTCATTGACATGATTTATTGGTCATAATTAACTTAGCCCGGGCCCCCACCTACATGTATGTTTGGTAACTATCTGGTGGACTACTGGAAAGTGAAGCAGATAATTATCATTAAGTAGTACATACATGTATATACTACTTAATGATAATTATCTGGTATTTTTAGACCCCATTTAACATTTCTGTCTGTATCAGCAGAGTCTTTAAGTTAAAGCACTGCATATCTGATGTACCGGTAGAAAAAAAAAGAGGAAAAAAATTCAGAAAGGACAAATACGAGCTCAGGAATGTAACCACTTCCAGTAGCCAGTCTATTTCCGTGTCTCCTGCTTTTAGAAAGGACAGACTGTTAATCTATAACGATTTCCGCTGTTCGACGCCGAATGAAAGCAATGAATTAATAGTCCGAGCGGCGCTAAAATCAATCCCTCTGTCTGATTAAGGTCAGAGTTAGGATCAGATCTCTGGGAATCTAACTCAGAACCAGCCGGAGACGCTATGTTTGCCGTGGACTACTGGAAAGTGAAGGTCCTGTCCTTCCACTGGGTTTATTTTCGGGAGGGGACGGTTGTAGGAGAGAGCGAGAGAGGAGTTATTGATTACTAGATGCCATGGAAGCATTTAAGAGCTGCATCCAATATCTCATGTATCTCGCACAGCTGGAAAGAGGCCATTGTAAATTTGGGCTCAAATATTTGCACGGATATGTGAAAGTTTGGGGAAAGATAAGGCCAGGGAATGAATATATCATGTCGGGCTAGCAGAATAGTAATGCATAAATGTCAGTGTATCACCAATAACGATATAACCAACAGCACTGTAATCATGTGATTGAATAGCCAATCATAGCATACTGTACATGTAACCAATTAATGATGGTATGTATAACCTATTATTATAACATATCCAATGGTATCCTTACCAATGATATGGTAACCAATGGTGTAACTGGCTGCAGCTTAACCAATTATCACGATTACACCATAGCCAATTATTGCATAATCAATCATTAACCAATTAATAATGACATAACAATTAATGATAACATAACCAATCCTGATAGAATAGCAGTGATAGCATAACTAATGATACCATTACCAATAATTAATACATCATAGCATAACTAATAATCAATAATATTATTAGGTAACCAATCAGATATTCACAGGTAGCTACATGTACCGGTATTATAATGATGTAGAGATCAGTTACAGTGGTCCTTGCATTTTTAAAGACCAGCCATTCAGCCATATATATGGTTTTAAATTGAAGGTGGTCTTAAAATAGAAGGATATATATTTAAATTGAAAGTATAAGGATGGTGTCGTTGATGGCCAATCGTAAAATGGAGAGAATTGTTTAAGGGGTTTAAAATCGTATTCAAATACTGGACATGGTTCTCGCTGACATCTTCAAGGGAATTTGCATGGGCTGACATCACTTGCCAATGCGATTTGTCAAAGGCCAGCTCAGTAACATGTCTAACATGTCTACTGGGGCTACAGCTTCTTGGCAAGTATCATTAGGGTTGTTATTAGAGGTGGACACATACATACTAGTACATGTACTTATACGTGTTTGTACTTCTGACAAATGGAAATTGAACATTTGAAAGTTACATTTTCTTCATATTGAGAACTTTCCTCACAAACAATGAAACATGATAAAACAACATGCTAACATTAGCTCTGTACTTATACCTCAGCGTTCATTGTCTAACAAGCAGTTCTATATGTGATGAAAAATATATTTTAAAAAGGTATTTTGATCACGCTGCCAGACTTCTCATGTCAGGAAAAAGGAGGCATAATTTGAACAGATTAAAGAAAAAAAAAAGAATAATAAAATGGGCATATTTGTGACAATTTTCCCTGCAGGCCTATTATATTTTTATCCATGTACCTGCGTGTTAATCACAATAATATAACCCGTACCCGATACTAAGTAGATTACCGGTTATGTGTGAAATTAGACTCTGGGATTGTCATGCGTTTCTGTATGCTTTTCATCTCTGGAATACGTTCTACTGAGGCTCTCTGTGCGACATCCGTTTCCATTAACGATGTGTGAATGGAAGCGTGGATTACCTTCATGTTCGCTGCCGGAGAGCGGTCCCCGAGACTCACTCCGGCAGCGGATGTCACTGCCAATGGCCCAGTTGCCTGACAATTACCAACTGTCATTACCACCCAGGCCACGCCTCCCATTGCCTTTGGGCTCATTTCAGGAAACCGCCGTGAACGTAAATAAAACTGTAGTGTGGGTTGTTTTACTGGATGATGCATTTGCGCTGCCTTAAATCCCCAAGACTTCATCATGTTCATAGTAAATATTTTACCTATAGTTATGTCACTTATGCAAATGTTATATGCAAATTAGTCTTCCTGATATCCAATTAGAAAAAAAGCTATACAGTTCCGACATCAATGGAAAATGATATACAACAAATGTTAGTAAATGTTCTTATTGGGCAATTTGTAAAATGAAATACTGTTTGCTGAACAGAAGATTTGCTATAGTCCTAAATGGTATACACTGATTCAGTTATTCTTGGGCTTAAGACTAACATCACAGTAAGCCAGTGTGTTTGTGAAACGATGCCCCAGTTGTCTACCTGTCCTGTGCCACTGGCCTCCGCTGCCTGCTGCAGCCACAGTGCCACAATGGGCCCACAGTGCCAGCCAGTGGGAAAACGAGAACAGTGTGTCAACCGTGATTCATCCGGCAGTAACTGAAGAAGGAGGGAGGGAGGGGGGAGGAGGAAAGGCCAGAGGTATATATATATATACAACAGATACATGGCCTATCAATCCGGTATTGTATGTACATGGCTGTGGGTAGTGGACGCGTCATTGTGGTCAGCACTAGCCACAGTACAGGACACTGGGGGGACACTGATGACAATACCATGTTCGGGCCATCACATCAGTGATATAGGGTTATCTTCTGAGGTAACACTTGGTATTCACTGCTGAATGACAGTGCACGACTCCTCTGCTTCTTACTCCATAGCCAGGCCATTGAAGAGGCCATTGGTATTAACCATTGCACCAGTCGAGGCTTCGGGCTTGTTGGACCTGGAACTTAACGTGTGGATTGTGTCTGCGGTAAAGATGGAGATAACATCATGTGTTTGTGCTCAGTGACCATGGTGATAGGACAAATATGCCTAACATCGACTCTCTGAAGGTAAATGTTTGCGACTGCTTGACCCGTTATGGCATTACCGGACACTGATTGCATGGTCTGAGAATCTTAAAAGTGGTGATCAACTATTGGATAGGCATGTTTGATGCTGTGATTTGTGCATTTTACTGTAAGTACTTAGTTTGCTGCTAGGCACAGAAGAGAAGGCATACTCTGCTTTGGATCGCAGTGCAAGAAAAAGAGTGAGACTGCGTAATTTGATTGTTGCTGGTGTTATCAGCATGTCAACCGAGGGCTTTGTGCTGTTTGTTGGAGATGAGGTTGTCTCCGATGTTGTTCATCAAGACAGCTTCCCGACACCTTTCGATGTTGGGCCACCTAACACCATTGCTGGGTTGCCCGTGACGACATTTTCCTACATCTTGCTAGCGGTCGGTGGCATCGCGCCAGTCATCTTCATCATCGTTGTCATGGTGAGCATGAAGTGCTATATGTGGAGAAAAGTTCGCAGGTACCAGGAATATGCAAATCAGATGGTTCGTCAGGGACTCTGGATCTTTGAACAGGATGTGGAAAACAGTAATAGTTATCCTCATTCCGGGGCCTCTTCATATCATAGTCTCCATGGCCTTGCCGGAACCAGCATGGCTGAGGGAATCAACCTGGGTTTCCTAAGTCCTACGCATCTACAAGTGCCGCCGGATCCCCATGCCATAGGGTTGACCCCCGGCAGTGGTACGTATCTTGCAGCCTCCACGATCAACGGGCCGTACGAGGAACTCTCTGGAACGGCCTCACATAATGGATATTCGGACAAGGACATGCAGCTAAGCATCGCCTCCCTGAAAGCCAGCATCAGCAACCCGAATGTGTTCTTCCGAGAGACTCCGTTAGTGACAGTCGATCTTGCAGAAGGCATACAAAAGGCGAGCACGTGGTCGAACAACCTATCCAGAGGGAATGGCTCACAGATTGGTCCTCGGAACACTCCGCTAAAGGCGTTTGTGCCTCCTATAATGAACCAGGCACACAGTGATTCGGTTGAGCCTGCGTCTTCTTCGAATGAGCATGATGCTAGTATAGGGAATAGCGCGCCTCTCAGTCCTCATGTGGAAAGCGCAGACACCGATTGTTCCATGAGCATTGCACCTCCGCCGAGCCTTAGCAGTGAAGAAAGACGAGCCTTGGCATGCTTCGATAACATATACGATGGTGTTACTGTAACTGGTCAGGCCAGTCCTAGTAATGGGCTGCAGGCAGGTGCTCCGAAACACAAGCTTCTAAAGCCCTCAGGAAACTCCACAGAAGGAGAGGTTCCAAGTTCATCGTCTACAGCACAGTCGTTAGTGCGGCAGGTTGCCATAGAAGACGATGACTCGAGTACAGAAGTCAATGATAGTTCTGTAGTGGTTGTCGAAGTGCATTTCGGAACGGAGTCACGTGATCCCGGGGATCAGGCAACCGGAGCTAATGCGTCCGACTCAAAAACGATTATGAAGATTTCACATCCGTCGGAAAATTTTGAAGTGGCTGAAATCTCGCAGTTTTCCCCGGAGAACAGTTTAGGTGACTCGAATCCAGACAGAGCCATCCTAAACATGGCAGAGCACTCTATGACGACTCTGGATACACCGCCACCTCAGTCTACATCAACACAAGACGCGTTTACATCAACCAGCTCTTTTACTGGGGCCATTATGCAACCTAGGCACATGAGCAACCACAGCAATGGGGTCACAGGGTCGGCGCCATGGAGGCACACAAATGGTGACATCAGTGCTTCTTCAGGATCCGAGAACTATGCCAGCGCGTTAGCAATCAGTGCTGCAAAGCGAAGGGATCTGAATTATCAGGACACGCAGTCTCTACCGAACGAAATTGTTCGACATTTGGGAAGCAACATTGTCAGTGATGTCCACGATAGTCATACTAGTACCCATGATCATGCATCTGTTAAATGCGAAACAGATTTAGGATCAGCCTTACATAAAGAAAGTTATGTTAACTCGGCATATATGCCTGACCACACATGAAATGACTCGATCAGATATATATCAATTCGGTATATTCAGTATTGCATATAATGTTTCCAACCGAGCAGTGTTGAAATAATTAATGTTAATATCTATTTGACTAAAAATGTCAAGTACAAGAAATTTTGACTTGAAGTGTATTGTGTTGCAATTCTGAAGGACATTTAATGGATATAACGTTAGTGAAAAATATCGGCAAACTGTAACATATTGCTTCGTAAGTAGCACAGTGTACAATGCATCTGTGATCTAAATTATTTTCACTTTGAAATAAATTATTTGCACATCATGTTTTATATGGTAGAATATATATCGTATGTATGTACTTGTGCAGGACTGTGGTGTCGGGTTTGGACATGATCACTCAGAATACAGCACAAGCCATCTCTTAGGGGATGCCACAGAGGGGGAGTACATATTCCGTGCATCGTTATGGGGCCCTGTAGAAATTGCGTGATTGGTGACTGACTATATATATCTAGCACGTGAAACGTTCTCTACATGACCAGAGTGCAGTGTGAAAATGGCTCTCCACACTCTCGTAATACATTAATATTTTGGTGATAAAAATATTCCTTTTTTGGTGATTTGGGTCAGAGAAATCTGGTGATTTGGCCCTGTTAGGGGGTATATAATCCCCCTCTAGAGAGGATATCCCCTCTAGAGAGGATGCAAATCTCAGTCTCTCCAGGATTCCGTGATTGCAGAATTTTTTGCATGGAATTTTGACTTAGCGCAGAATTCCTCATTTGCTGCAGAAAAGCTGCCTTTCCATACAACATGGCGAGAATTTCCATTTTCTGAGTGCAAAATTTCCATTTCTTAGCGCAAAATTTCCATTTTCTAAGCACACAATTTCCATTTTTGAATGCTGTGTTATTTCAATGGCCTACTGTATTTAATAAGTGGGTTTGAATGTGTTACCATAGTTACGTACTGCAGGAATACTACATGTATGTATTAAGCGGGAATAAGCGATTTCTTATACTATATTGGACTTGCACATGGTATAAAACAGTTGAGGTTTGCAGGTTTTTACTTTCATCTACTGGTATAAGATGCTACATGTGCTAATGCCTGGCCTTTATGATTATTGTGTTAAATATATTAATCAATAACACCTTCCTTTGCATCTCCAGTTATCAGCAACTTTAAATCGATAATGGATTAGCACTAATTGAGCTGAAGTTTTGTATGCAAAATGCTACAGTACATGTACAGGTACATGCATTGCGTTCAGAATGTTTAGTGTCGGCAGCTTCTCTGAGGCCCGGGCAAGCTCATTCTTAGCCTAGATATCTTTTCACTAAATGATTCTGTGTGCCCGCCCTTACCCAGTATAAATCAACATTTGACACTACTTCGTGGGCAACAGGAGACACCTCCAGGGAATATTTCTGTGTCCTGCAGACTCCTCCCCCCCCCCCCCCCACACACACACACTGATTCCCCCCACCCCTCCAGGCCATGTCTTGGGGAGACATCTGCTGTTGCCATGGCAGCTGGCATATTGAGACTAATGCCGTAATTATGCAGAAGGTGCATTAAGAAGAAAACGAGACAATAGATTTTGTCAGCCAGGCATTGTTTTGACACACACATGTCAAACAACCTGTCACAAAAGGTGGACTTGGAACACCGTGAATGGTGTTTTGATGTAACGTCTAGCGTGAATACACCTGCAAGGCGTTTTGGAGGATGACGGACTACATGTATATGTATAACCAACCTGTTGCGACATGTGCGTTATGTAGATGTCGTGCGATAGATGGCTGTCGGTTGATAATCACAGTAATTACAGTAATAGCGCCATCTATCTGTACGTGAATGGGGCAATGTGTCAAATTTATCGCACTCCATCACTTTGATTGACAGCCAGGAGAATACAGGTGTTTTAACGGCTTGCTATGGTTGATGCTCTGTGTTTATAGCAGTGTAGTGGATTGGTTCCTGTAGCAGTGTCATTGATGGCTTGTCTTGAAATAGAGAGAAGTCTTAACATAGAGGGATTTAGCTTATATATAGGGTCCTGTGCACATGATTATTATATAGCTCAATGATTTCCCCTGTACTTTACCATTATGGGTAACCGTCCAGTTGATTCTTGAACTGGATGGTTGAACTGGATGGCTACTTACCCCCAAAAGACCCCCATACACGATGATGCCAACCAATGATAGGCAAGTAATTAAGACAAAGGCCCTTGTCCGTTGCTATAGCTATGGGCATAGTTACGTAAATAAGCAGACCATTTTCTGCAGCGAACTACTGGCAAAATATGGTCTTTTTGGGTTTTATCGGGCCTAATACAATACCTAAAATTATCCAAAACATCTCTAAAATGTGGGACGAGATATATAATAATAAGGTTATTGCACTCTTTCATGGAGTAATGGTAGTACGGCCAACTCACTGGCGAGGAGGCCATACTACAATTAATGCATGAATGAGTGCAATAACCCTTAACAATTTCTAGCTTCATTGCTTTTACTGAGCTTTATGAACAATTTTTTTTTACACCAAATCTAAATTGAGACCACAAATTTTTGACGCTGCTATTAGGATTGCATTTACTTCTCTCTCTTGCCAAAGGTGACCTCTCTAATGTGGCCACAATTTATTGGCAAATAGGATGGCCTTATTAGAGGGGGATTACTGTACATTTAAATGTTTAACATTGTACATGCCACAGTCCTTTAGGGCCGTAGCAAGCACAGGTGCTTGTACTTAGTAAGTCCTCCAAATCCTTTCACCTTTAATTGAGACAATGAGGCATTAATAAATCATCCTACTATATTTATGCTATTAACATGATTAAGCACACATGTTTTAATAAACATGATAGATGCACATTATGGTTTCTAAGGTAACATGAAGTTTTGCTGTTGCTTGAAGAAGGCCAAAAGCTCGGGAAGATAAGAGCTAGCTCCAATAATATTCTGTCTCAGCTACGGTAAAACTTCATGTTATCTGACATAACTGAGACCAAACACAACTACATCTATGCATGTATGGTTTCTTAGCATTTCAGCATTATATCCCTGCCCATAGCTGGATGGTGCGGGGTTCAAACGTTCAAATGGGAACAAGGTTTCAATAAACTATTTTGTTTAGATGCAGATGTATGATGCATGTTTTTTCTTTCAATGATAAGAGGGGAGGGGAATCATATGTTGTTATGCAGCAGCTGAGATTGTCACAAATATGTACAAAAATAAAACCGTTAAAGGAAAGACTCTTGAGTAGCAATTCTTCTTATATATAATTTATGAGCCCAGGGTCCAGAAATATCTTCTCCAAAAGTTAATAAGTGTTTAGTTAATTGTATTGAAATGTACGTAGGATCTGTCACGAAAGGTGGTCTAAATGCAAGAATGGCGACTCTCATTGAAGTGGTCTGTCAAGACAGGTATTGCTATACTGTACATGTACCAGCATTCTATAAATATATTTAGGTAGGGATTGGGCAGTTATCTCAGTAAAACTACATTGTCAGTTATCTTAAATTAATATACATAACTTCTCAATCATAAAATCCAAACTAAATTCTCATGTTTCTTTTTTTCAGGCGGAGGAAGCCAAGCTAGCCGTGGAAAAGACATTTGATAGCTGCTCCGACGTGGCTCGAGATGAGGTAAGTTCTGTTTTAAAACGTAAATTAAAGTTTTAGGTCTAAAACAGCTTCCCAGGTATGGTTTAGCTACATGTGTGATGTTCAGTTTTCTTGTAATGTTCATCAATTAATAAATGTCATGTAGTACATTCCCTCTAATATGTTTACTGTGCAGGGATTATATACAGGATAAAGGACACAGCCACTATCGCTGGCTAGATCATCTAGACCTTTGACCCATGTGGAGAGATATCGTTGCTTTGGGATGGAGGTGCAGCAAAGAATTTTGGTCACATCAGGGGAGATTGTAGAGATTGTGGTCACAGGTAACCACGGTAACCTCTGGGTACCAGCAGTCCGGTACCAATACTGGTACATGTAATACCAAGTCCTTTGTATTTATATATTGTTGCGGGATTGCAGCACCTCCTCAATGTGGACAGAATCGCATTGAACCTAGGAGTCTCAACTGACCATACCAAAAATTCAGAAAATTCATTGATTCAACAATGAAAGTAAAAGTAATTAGGCCTGCTGTTCTGAGTCAGCCAATCTTGCACTAGATCCATGACACAGTGAAGATCACACTTGTATTCTGAACTAGCTACCTCATGTGAAAACAATGAATCTTTAACGAAATCAGGGCGTGGGTGCGGGATTTGGGGTGGGGTGGGGGGAGGAAGAGAAGCTAGGGAGGCGAGGCAGAGTAAAGAGGTCAATATTTGCAGGACCATCATCCTCTCTCCTTGACCCAGATAATGGAATTTGGGGGAAACAATAGATGTGTGAAACCTGTTACTTAATATATGCAATCTCCACGGCTTCCCCTCATGTTTCGTTGCATTGATTGTGGTATTTGTAGACCAGGCGGACCATTTATAATGCTTGCACAAATATATTGTACCCAAGGGCTCTCCATGCATCGTAAACACTAACAGGATTACAGAACATTGTTCTATTTCAGATCTGTGATAATGACCATTTGACTTGTGCAACTCAAATTTACCATGTGTGTGTGAACATACTGTAAAGTTACAACACTAATGGAATTTCTTTACATTCAGCAAAAGCGTATTAGACACTCTTCTGCATGTACTAGTATATTCTTTTTTTTTTCAATACACATTTGACTGGTTTCACATATTATAGCCAGGGCCGGATCCAGGCTTGAAATCTGACCTATTTACACATTGATAATTTCACTTGCATAAAAAGGTAAACGTTACATGATAAAAAATTGATAAGAAGTGAAAACAATAAATAAAATAAATAAACACATACATAAAGAAAGAAAGAAAGAAAGAAAGAAAGAAAGAAAGAAAGAAAATAAAAAAATATAAATAAATAAAAATAAATACCCAACGTAAATAAACACTATTTTTTCCGGCCATACTTTATTACAATGTTATATTCTGTCAAACACTTTTCATCACGAATTTTCATTAGTTTTGCTCGTTTTGGATCCATATTTCCATTTGTTTGTGCAAAACCTCTATTCATTACACATGCATACTGCCTGCTGTTGTTGCCAAATGCCTGGCAAAAAAAAAGCAAGGTGTGACTACCTGTAGCATGTTATAAGGTGCACTAGTTCAGTAATAACATAAGTAACTAACACTGGAATGACGGTAGGCTATTGAGACGGAGATTAGCAGTTGCGAAAACAATCGCCAATGCAAGCATGTGAGACAGGTGAGAAGCAGACGGTGGAGTTAAGCGGCAACAGAGCGTGACGGGATGACACCTGCAAACTGGACCCTAATATACGGAGTAAAACAAAACTGTGTCGTTTGGGGGGTAGGGCCTGGGTGGCGGCATCGTGCCCACTCATGCATATGGGGCTTGGTGTTTGTACAGGCATAAACCCCATTAATTAACAAGGGGCATTGCAGGGGGGAAACTTTGCTTCTTTAACTCTGGCATTTCTATATCTTGTACGGTGTTCAGCTGCAAATTACTGCAAATCGGTCACACCGATTTCCAAGGAATCTGACCTATTTACATGCAACGGTGAAATCGGTCTAGATCCGGCCCTG
>JAAUYG010267156.1_pt1 | contig 13301 bp, 12 predicted proteins | sample 7278091 | NCBI WGS metagenome assembly JAAUYG01 (sample SAMN14350201, study PRJNA611818) | marine sediment metagenome | isolation source: surface marine sediment (0.6m) | place: French Polynesia: Moorea | collected 2018-08
GACCAACCACGTTTCGGTGCGCAGTCTGTTTCGTTTGTTTGGTTTCATGTCTTGGTGTGGTTCTTTTTCCCCTGTGTTCCGCCGAATCTGCAAAATCATCTATTGGTCAGTCTGTCTTTGTTGTAGGGTGAGAAGCTATGTACAAAATGATTTAGCAATTTTAGTGCGTCATGCTGCAGCACAATTGTCGTGTGGGAGTGTGTGTCTTGTATGTATTGACCCATCTGTTAGACCTAAAGATGGTACAGGTTTTCAATTACCACATTAATTAATTTAACAAAAAAAGCAAAATGACAAGTCACCAGTATTCCTGCCACTGCAAGGCACTTTCACTGATGATGACAATAATTTCAATCTGCAAACCTCTGCACCTCTGCACTTCGCAACTGGGAGAATTGGTAGACTAAGTCATCAAGAGGCCGTTTTGTCATTCAGCATGAAAACTGCTCATCGACACACTTCAGTGATAAGAAAACTTTCCAGGCAGCTCTGCACTGCGTCCCGAGTGTGACCGTCAACCTGGCCCTCATTTTGATCCTGACGTCTCGATTGGAACGTTTTTGGTTGTGATGGGCCCCAGTACCCTTTCCCTGTCCACTTAGTTTGAAGAAAAAAAAAAAAAAGAAGGAAATTTTGGTGTGTGAATCTTGATTTGGGCAAGAAGATGCACTCCATTTTACTTCGCCCCTTGCCCAAAGAAAGCGAATTTGCAAATTAAATTCGCCTTTCCCATCACCCGTGTCCCCGAAGACCCGTCGTCAGCAGTTGTTGAAATGAACTCCCGTCTTTCTTCAACTCAAGGTCATCCAAGGTTTTTCTTCCTGTCTTCTTGGGACGTTCGTTGATTGATTGATTGATTCGGTGACGCACGCTCCGCAAAGACGGCCAAAAGGAATCACCGACGTGTCGCGCCCGGGAATCAAAATGTCGAGTGTGACGTATATGAACGCACCGACCGTTGTGCTTCCCAACACAAATGCCAGGCAACTGCCGGAGTGAGTATTTGAAGCACCGTCTGTGTTTGCAAAAGACAAAAGGACGATTTTCCTCCCATTGCCTCTTGTTGCATGCCACAGATTCTTTTTTTTCCCCTCTTGAAAAGATTTCAACATTTTAGCTTGGTTCCTTGCATGTTAGATAACCCCACCTGCTTGATGCTTGCATTGGATACCCTGCCTGATATTAGGTGCACGTGCTGCTTGCCAACTTGCTTGCTTGACATTCCTTGTTGCGTTTCTTCACGTTGTATTGACATTTTAGCATTTTTGTATTGCTTTCATAGGTTGACTGAACTGACCAGGCTTGGCGAATTGTTTTTTTTTCTTCGTTTCTTGGCCCTGTTGTGTTTTGATTGTCTATCATTTGACCATTCATAGGCCGTTCTGAATTTTCATACAGTGATTTGAACTTAATGGAGAGAAGAAAGGAAAGTTTTGAATGGACTGAAGAAAGGTACAATGTCCAAATATTTATTGGGTCTTGCTTGTTAACAAGTTTCAGAGGTAGCTAACTGAATCCTGGTGTACGTGCATAACCTTGCAGTCGATCTCTAATCCTAAACGGCACGGAGTATGAATTTGGCATGTTTCCTTGTCAAAAAATAAAAACAAACAAACAAAACAAAAAAACAGTGAGCCAACAGAAATATTTTCTTCAATTCAAGGTTTTGTGTGCATGGTATTCTGCATTTGTTGGGACCATTTTGATTGCAAAATACAAAAATAGTGTGGATGTTTTCAAGACCAGATTTCAGGAAAACTATCGTACCTGCAATTGCACTTTCTCGGAACACATGTTTTTGGAAACAAAAAATCAAGTTCTTTAAAAATTAACGTCACCTGACCGAAAGTAAACACATTGTCACTGGATGTAAAGTTTTTTTTTTTTTGTTTTTTTTTGGTAGTTAAATGTAGATAGTGCACAATAGAGACACGGATATCGTAGAATCCTGCTCATTTTCTACAGATTTTCTAGAGAAATATCACCTTTAGCAGTTTCCCAAATCACAAGAAAATGTTGAAAATGTGTCTTTCGTAAGTTTGCCCCATTGGACCTCACTGCCACAAACTGGCTCGACATTTCCGCTTTTTGGGCAAAGTCGGCGAAGTCAGCTCAGTGTTCACTATCAAATGGGACACAGGATCGTCTTATCTTGAGCCTGATACTCGGACAAGGAGCATTTCCATTTTGTTAACCCAAGTAATGATCTTTGACTGGACCTCAAAACCGCCCAGTGCCTGGACAAATTCTCTTTCACAGAATTAACCTGAACCGGGGTGTTTTGGGTGGGAGGGTGGAGAAAGCAACATGACGAGCGCCAAAAAGAATCATCAAAATTCTTATTCACGATCAACAGCACTCACATCATTGTACAGTCCACGAGAAGTAGTTTCTCCCTGTATCGGATTTTATTTTTTTTTTTTTATTTATTTATTTTTTTTTTGCATGGTGGAGATAAATTACAACGGTAGTGGTATTGCTGTCTTGTTTTAATTTGCCTTCTTCATTGTGCTGATCGGGATTACTTAAAAATGTTTGAATCGAGGAAAATTTGTCAGAACCCCACCTCCCCTTCTTTTCCGTTCACATTTGTGTCAACAGCGAGAAGTCGCGAGTGAAATAGGAGGACCGTATTTTTTCGTTTCAGAGTGAAATTTGGTGTTCCTGCTTCTGAGGCACTCAAGGATGATCATCTTCCAGTTCCACTCGTCGTGAGTACATCTATCTATCTCTCTCTCTCTCTCTCTCTGTCTCTCTCACACACACACACACACCACAATGAAGTCGGGAAAACGAGAAGAAAATTGAAAATTACCATTTGGATCCATGGCAGGGTTTTTGGGCCGCGCGAGTAGATCGGCCTTGTGACGTGTCGTTGTCATTGTCGTCCTGGAAGACACTTCGCGCCCCCCCCCCCCACTCACCCAGGCTGGATCCCCATTCCCTACCCGGGTTGGACCCTCTCCCCCACACACGCGCACACACACACACCAAGCCGGAGCGTCCCCCGTAGCCTGAGACCCCGACATGACTCGATGACGAGGCCTGATCGGCGAAAAAGCTTGTTTCTGTGATTTTCAGGCGATGTTAGTGTACATAGCACAGGAAGGAGTCAAGACGACAGATTTGTTCCGTCGGCCTGGCAATTCTAGTGACACTAAAGTTATCATCAAGAAACTCGCAGACGGCAAACAAGTGACCTTGGAAAGTTACAACTTTTATACACTTGCATCTGTTATCAAGGTGAGTGCTGAGACGAAAATCAATGCGAGAAATAATGATTCCGCACCCAATGTCATGATATCGAAGGCACGTACTGATTCATTGGTTGATCTTGTGTTTTGCAAGCAGACAAGTGTGACAGAACCAACACATCAACGAGCCCATGAAGGCTCGATGGCATTACTGACCTGATTTCGTTCAACCGGTTTGTTCTCATTCCAGAAATTTTTAATCAAACTACCAGGAGGTGTGTTTGGACCAGAGGTGGAGAGAAAGTTTCTCAGTGTCTTGGATATTCCGCAGCGAGTTGAGCAGTATGAAGAACTCAACAGGTAAATTGAGCACCGAGTTGTCCTGGATGTATTTCTCTCGGCGAACTCAAGCATTGTGTGTTCTTTCCCATCCTACCTTTGGTGCTGCTTCTGACTCAGTTTACCCTTGATCTGTTTCGTTGCCCCCATAGGTACGTGCCACCTCATTAGAAAGAAATGTGGATGTCCGCAGAGGGTCTCTTTGTAAATTTGTCATTCGAGAGACAGATTGAGCGACAAAGCAGGCAGTTTCACTTTCATTTTTGGCGAATAATGTCTCTCAAGTCCCTATTTTTGGCGCTTTGTTGAGAGCATTATCTTTTTAGCTGTACGGTTTAAGTCTGCTGATCATGGTGAAATCACCTTCAGGAGAAATTCGGTCGCCACAATTCTCGTCATCTCTACCCGATGCTTTGCTCTTTGCAGAGAACACGAACATGTCTGTTTCTGAATCCAGTTCTTGCCTTTTATCTGGTGTTCAGTTCGCTTCACAGTGAACACTAACAAACTTTTTGATGCTGGATTTTGTTCTGGGGGAAGGGCCAAGGAAGGCTCTATGCAAACTCCAAATTTGGGTGTTCCACAGCAAGAATGCCAAAAGTAGAAGCAAGACCTGAAATCGAAAGGTGGGCAGTGGCGTTTGCAAGCGCACTGAATTAGTTTTCCGCGTGTCCAAAAATGACACTATACTTGTGAAGGAAAAGATGTTCACGAAGGAAAAGATGTTTCACGATTCCGCACATTTAAGGTCGAGAATGATGCGGCAATCGTCGTCTATATATTTCAAAAATAGAAAGACAAATTGAAAAATAAAAACTGTCCTGCTTTCAGAATCATCATCAGTCTCCCACCGGCCACACAGCAGCTGATGGCGTTGCTGTTCGGTACCTGGTTCCGCATCGTGAACCACTCCGAGTACAACACCATGTCGTCGGAGGCCGTCGCCAAGAGCGTTGCGGGTAGTCTCTTCCACACGTGTGCCGACAACCCACACATGATCGAGAAAGCCGTCGAGGTCCTCCAGATCCTCATCGACGACTTTGGCGTCGCCAACATGTTCGGCCGTGAGAACATTCAGTATTTCGCAGACATGACCAGGACGGGTATTCGAGTACAGGAGAGATTCGAGTACCGTTATCCAATGGAAGGATCTGTGCCATGTGAGTTGCTTTACCGCGCGCGGCTGCGCTTTTACCCATTGCTGTGTTTGTGTTGTACATCTTTAGTCAAGAATGGCGAGGCTGATCCTGTGATGAGCATGTGCACGAGCACTGTCACGTGGCAACGACAGCTCTATCACGTCCTCTGGATTTTATCTCCCGCTTGGGTAAAGAGAGCTTTTTCCTTGGTTATTTTTTGCCCATAAATGATTTTTATTGTCTCTTCGTCATTCTCATTCGCTGTTTTTAGGCCGAGGCTGTCAGGCGAGACACCCTGTGGAGTCATGCGCGTGTCGTCCTCGTCGTCATTGTCATCCTGGGCGGTCCTCCCCCTCTGGGCCAGATTCCGTCTCCGGGTTGACCTCCCCCCCCCCTATGACGTGATCACGTGAATACAAACACGTGACCTAACGATCGCGCGAGGCCTTTCGCTGAGACAGCGTGTACTACTTGTTTGCTCCTTCCCCCTCCCAGCCTGGAGCAGTTCGTGTGGACCCCAGCTCCCTGCACCCATGCTTCTGCATGCTTTCACCGTCATGTTGTTTCAGTTCAGAAAATGAAGCTTCCTGGTTTAGCAAGTAGGAATTGCCCTTGTAGTCAAATGAAAACATTTTATTTTTTATGGCAACATTGGTTTTGTGGGGCTTAGGTTAAGTTGAGTGATCGAAACTTAATCTCCATCGGGAATCGCAGTTAGTTTCAGTAGTCTGCACAAGTGCATTTTGCTGCTTTGACGTTGGTGTTGTCCTTGCTTTCCTGTGAAAAACTGTTTTGTGAAATTTTACTGATTTAGATGCACCATGATTTATTGGAGAGCACTCTTGTTGAACTCTTTCTTGAAAAAAACGCAAACACGTGTCCATCATTTGGTGTCGTACAAGATCAAAGAACAAACAGAGCGTAAAATTACTTTTCTTTGACAATGCAGAACATTTTTAGTTTGCAATGAGACCAGTTTCTGTCAAAGATATTTTGTTGCCGTTGTGTTTTGTGTTATCATTTTGCATGCAAATGTGTAGATGAGAAGCCAATGGATTTTCTTGACGGAGTTGTGCCAAAGGAAGGGAAGAAATTGTGTTTTGATGTGAAAGATGACGGTGAGCAGTTACGCTTTTCATTGGAGTCGTATGGTCAAACATTTCGCGCAGTTCATTGGCCGTCTCACAAAACTTGCTCCAGTCGCGCAAAGTTCTCACAGGGAGTTTTGTTTCAGCAACCCTTTCCTTCATATTCAGTTTTGAGAAAAAGAAATCCCGCAAGTTCAGTTGAAATTTTGACATTCGTCGGCGAAAACCTTGCGTGTGCCTGTCCTTGAATGAATTGACAGGCGCACATCAGAAATCAAGTGACCGTAAGGAATCCCATGTCTGTCAACGATCAGTTTGGCGCCAGCGAACGAAATTTATTTTTGTTTCGAGAAAATATGACTTTGGTTAATTCTGTGAGGCGTTGTTTGTATTTTCAGCGCTCGGGGACGAGGATTTTCCACGGAGACCGCGGTCGCGCGCCGGTACGGGGGAAACCGAGGGGTCCATCGCGCTGGGACTAAGAGCCGGGCCGCCGTCCCCGCAATCTCTGCAGCCGTACGGAGACGAGACGGACGACGGCCCTAACCCGCATAAGAAACTGACACACACTTCTTCCCTGTCTGCCCCTGAAGTCAACAGGGTGAGTCGCGCACTTTTCCGTCCGAAAGGAGAACCGTTTGCAACTTTGCAAAACATTTTTCCTTGTTCGCGTACTATCATGAGTGACTTCGTGCTCCAAAAAAGGAGGAGAAGGTCAACCAGCAAAACCACAAGAGGACAAAAAATTGACCAAATTCTGAATGTTATCTTTGCAGGGTAACAGCCCAACTCAGGATCACTTGACAGTTAAGCAAATATACCAGTCTAGTAGCTTGAGCCGATTTGACTATGTGCGGCGACGGCAAATCATTCGCATGAAGAAACGCTCAAATTGGTTCCTGGCGCCCAACATGAGTGCAACCAGCGCCGACAGTCACTCGAGCTTCCTGGGCAGCCGCGACCGTTCCGTGGGTCGGTCTTCCTTCGACGGGACGTCGTCAGACGCGCTCATGTCAGACGTGACGGACCGATCGGACGGCGGTCTCTCCGACACGCACTTCTCGGAAGGGATGCAGCACCACCGCATGTCCACGGAAGTGGACAGCAGCTTCTTGGACACTTCTCACGACCAAAGCTTGACCGGGTCCGAGATAGCAGCTCCCACGGCCACGTCGTTTGGCAGCAGCAGTAACAACCCCCCACTGCGCGGCTTGGGTGGGGGCGGGGGTGGAGAGGGCAGCAGAAATTATCCCGCGGCGATGCGCTCCAAGTTGCATGCGCCGGACTTCATCAACGGCAACCACTCTGCGTCAGGAACATCACCGTCATTGACCCCGTCGCCTCGTCCCAGTACACCCTCCCACTCTTCCATCACTGAGAAGGATGTCCGTTGCTTCATGGTAGAAAACTGGTATGGTAGTCCCGCCAGCCAAGGCAGCCATAGCTGAAACTTGCAAACTATTTTTAGAACATACACCCTGGTGTCCTGTACAATTTTTCTATTTCGCCGAGTGGTTGCGTTGCGTGGAAGAAACAAACAACAAACCGAAAGACGCCTCAAAGAATTCGTGTCATTGACAATTATGTGCTTGTCGTTATCTTCCATTTTAACATATGTAAAGACAATCATTGCACACACTGGACACTACCTGAACGTGGTGGTGGATGGAAGTCGGTTGTAATGAACAATTACACCTTTTCCATTTGGTCTGACGATTTGTTATCAGCAGCATCTGGATTTCTAACGATACTTTGTTCGTCGTCCGACACGAGTCCAGTGCAGGTTGGGTCCATTCAATCCGAGCTGTGCTTGTCCGAAGTGTCGGAGAGAGCGAAGCAAACGTCCCACGCCCAGTGTGCGTTGCATAAAAACTGGGTCAATTATGTATCGAATAATTCGAAGACTTCTTGCATTTCGTTATCAGGTAAAATGGACCCAATCTGCACACCGCAAAATCAACTGTGTTGTACAGTCTCAAGATGTTTTCACAAACGCTCAAAAATCTTGAAATGAGTTTGCTATTGTCCCTAGTAGCATACATGTCGAGAATATCTGTCCGCTTTGGTCTTGAAAGAAAATGTGTTTTCTACGATGGGTAGAAATGTTCAATTCTCAATTCAGCGGTGAACGTTCAAACGTACGGTTTAGGTAGACAAGTGAATGGCACAAATTTGTTTGGTGCTCAAATACCTTGTGTTGCACGCCTGGTACATCGAGGCAGATATCAAGTGATTGCAGCAGATGCATCTGATGTTTACCAAGCAGCAGTTTTAACCATTAACTCTTCAAAATGTGAAAAGTTAAACTGAGGAATTCCATTCTTTAGCAATATGAAACACCTTGCTGCAATATTTCCACATCAGGCAATTTTGAGTTGGCACTTAAAACTAGGAGAAATTTAGAAGGATCAGAATGATTGTACATTTTGTGCATTGTACTTTAGACTACCGGTACCGTTTCCTTGGTACGTATAGTTACTCGATAACATTGTGGTTCAGAAGACATTTCTATTGAGTGAGTGAATGATGCCTTGGTAGATTTCGTAGCCACAACACTACTTTGCTCAAAAATTCTTTACTACGACATTCACAGTTTACCAAACACAAATTGCCGATTTTATGAGGTCATTTTCTTGGGTTGAAACATTTTGCGTGCTTGTATAACCTTCTGATCTCACAACAAATCTAAAGATAATTTTGTGAAGAATTCACAGGACTTGCAAAGCAAGGAAACTTCAGTTTGGCGGGAAGAAATGAAAATTGTTCTTTGGTCCATGTTGTCTCTGGAAAAAATGTGTCTCGTCAATGAATTGGCCACAAATCGTGCAAATAGTATCCGAAAACAACCGTAAATGTTTTGTTTGTTTGTTGATTTTGTGCCTCTTGGAAAGCACACAATTGCTTTTGTGAGGTATCCCGTCACAATGAGGAAAAAAATGTTTGCACGAAAGGTGTTTGGTTGTACCACGAATTTCCCAACACTTTGGACAAAAAGGGAAGTTTCTTTGTGCTTGTTCTTGGAATAATGTAGCTGCCATTTATTGTCTCAATTTTCGTCCATCCTGAAAAGAAAAAACGCTGTCAAATTGGCCAGCGTCTCAGTTTCTGGCCCATGCTCTTGCCTCCATCGTTGTTGGTGCAATCTGTGCCGAGTTTTGGACAGTCAAACATTTCCATATTTTCCTGAGACAACAAATGGGGTGTTATTTTCCTCTTTCCACATCTCTTTGGGGAAAACAACTTGCCGTCTTTGTTTTCTGAACGAATTCCTTTTCCTGTTTCGTGAATTGTTGATGCTCCCGAACCTCGCCATTTTCCATGTGGGCGCTCAGTCAGTGCTGTTCACCAATGCTCTTTTGGTTTTCCTTCATTCGGTCAGCTGGAAATGGGTACCAGCTGGACCGTTTTATCATCTGGGAGTCGTTATTTGGCCATCTACAACAAATAAATGAATAAAAAAAAAATCATAGCAAAATTTGGAAAAGTTGCGAAGCTGGCCAAATTTGCATTGTTGGACAGGATTGAACCTTCATTCCCTTGCATTCCTAACCGGCCAGTACCAGGCTCCACTGATATTAGCCGACGTTGTCTTTTTGAATGTTATTACTTTCTCTATGCAAAGTTTGAATTGTTTCCACGGTGCAAAAAGAAACAAAAGAAAGTCATCTGAAATGTTCAAGGAATTTTGTGGACATTTGGACACGGATCCAATTGTCTTTCCCCGTGACTTTTTTTGTAGCATTTGGTAGTTTTCAGATGGTAAAGACCTTTCCTTTCAACTGACAAAATGAGAAACGGGAAATGTTAGTGGAGATGCGTGTGGTTGGGTTTTTTTTGGCCGAGCGCGACGAAGTCATGTACGTGTCGTCGTGGGAACACCCCCCACCCTCTGGGCTGACCCAGCCCCCCCCCCCACAGGCTGACCATTCCCCTTCTGGGCTGATCCCCCTGGCCTGGCATTACATTGTCACGTGATGGGCGGTAGGGGGCGCTCGACCTTCACGCTGATGAAGCGTACTTGCATTTTTTGGAACACCAGGGGGCTCTTGTCCTGTGTGGTTGGCTGTTTTTGCAATCCATTCCTTCTCAATCAGACATCCGGTACAAACGTTCATCACTGTTCTGCGTGTGCGCGCGTGTGAGTGATCATGTACATAGTGATTTCACATTTTTCATTGGCTCAAAGATCAGCAAAAGGATTTTGATATTACTGAAAACTTGATGACCGCAACCGACATCGTAAGATCCTTTCCGTCTTTGTCTTTTGTTCGGCCGTCTAGCTTGCTGGGGAAACCGTGACCGCTTGAGCGAAATTCACCTGCTTCACCAATCAGATGCGCAGCGCTATTTGTTGGCGGGGGGTGGGGTGGGGGTTAAATGGAACCAAATGCTATCAGGTCACAGGTGTTTTGTTTGTTAAATTTCGCACACAGTGCAGCCTCCATGCACTAATCAAATGTTTTCGGAGACCTGGTCTGAAAATGAGGCAAAATCTGAACCTTTTATGCAATTTTATACGCAAGGGCCACCAACGCCCGATGTGATGTGCAGACGTTTTGTTTTTCCGGTAGTTCATTTGAAGTGTTAAGAAGACCCAGCCAGTGATAGCTCTGACCGTCTTCTTGTAAACTTTTCCAACATGTGTGATTTATCCTGCGGAGCACCTTTTAACATTCCTCGTTCAAGTTGTACCTAGGGAAGAAGATGGTTGACATTTTCTTTATTTTTTCAACCTCTCCGATGTTTTAGAAGATACACGAGGCATCGGTGGCTTGAGCAGTCACTTCCCCCTTCCTTTCCTCTTTGATAATTCCCACGAAGGTTGTATACATACTAGTGATACATGTCATTTCTTTTCTGGTTATCGTGTACCTACAAACGTTGAAATTTAACATTTGTAATTGAAGGTTTATCTGTGATGGTGTGCAACTTTTGTTTTACGTTGGTTGGTTGGTTTTCTTTGGAAACACGGAAGTCAGAGCGACAAGACAAATGATAAAGTCCCTGTGGTTTGGGCTGGGGGAAACAAAAGTTCAGTGCATTACGGTTGTTCTTTTTGTTTCAAGTTCACTGTCGCGCATCATTTCTGGTTTTCCAAACTTGCCGACACTGTCCGATAAGGCCGCAGATCAGCGTCGAGGCCGCGCTGCTAACTCCCACGTTTTATAAGAGATGGCAAATCTGGATACATGTGTCATGACACCCGGATACCTCACCTAGATGGTGTCTTTGTTCTGGAATTCATAACTCAGAATTGCATCAACTGAACACCCGTTTTCATTCTTCCATTGTGAGTTGGGGAGTCATCCGTTCTCGCTTTCAGGACGACGGCAACACGACTCCTCCGAGTCGCTTTGTTTGGTTGAGTAGCGCGGCCCGAACATCCACAGGAAATGAAATTTATTTCATTGTAGTCACCAGAATTCGCCAAATTACGTGCCACCTAGTGTTTCGAACACTTTAGTTGTAAAAACTCCCAGTATATTTTGCGCTTTTAGTCTGTTAGTCGTTCCAGGTGACACTGCGGTTGCATCTTGAAGAAGATCGACCATAAGAATTTGCAATTTGTTTCATGTAATTAAATTTTTTATGAAATATACACGGCAAAATTTTTTGAATTTTTATTTGCCGAAAGAACTGCCAGGCAGAAAACGAACGCGTCTGATCTTGGTCATTTGTCCAACTCCAACAACGGAAGCGTCGTTCCTCCAGATGGTGCAAAATGGAAAGTAATGGTCCGTTCCTCCATCTTGTTATCTCGTGGCACAACTTGCGCCGGCCTTATCAGAACCATCACTTCCCCCCACCACGTCATGACTTTCAGGAATGATCAATCAATCCTTGCTGCTGGATTTGGGTGATTCATCCGTCTTCCCCCAAAAGAGAGAAGGTTCTTGAGCATTCGTTTTTCCGGGTTGCAGAGAGTCAGCTGAACCTGAAGGCAAATCCTTCGTCTCGGACGCCTTCAGCCGCGCCGCTCGCGCTTTCTGTCGAGGGTCTTCCAGTATTTTGATCGTGTGCATTCTGAAGTACTTCAGAATTTTCGCCACTTTTTCTGAATCTAAATTGTACTCTTCCCCAATGGTTTCAACTGAGTGTTTCTTTGGATCCACATGATGACTGTCTAGGAATTTCAAAGCTTGGCGAATTGAACACCTGCCCATTGTAATTTGGGGGGGTTCGTAGTAACCATAATCCTGACCCAAAACTGAACTCCGACTCTCTGGCAGCAGTTTTGGGCGAATCTGAAAGAAACAAAAAAGCTCTATTTTTCAGCTTTTCAGGCGGATAAGTTGAGGTGGGTAGGAGGGGTCAATTTGAGCATCAATTTCTCAGCACAGTGTAGCTAAGTTGTTCTCACTTCTCCGAATTTTTCCGGCTGCACTTCCATCCCCTTAAGTCTACTGTCAAGGCCATCATGCTTTTTCCTTTGTTCGTCCAGCAATTCAGGGTGCTCTGAGGAACAAAAATATAATCGTCACAAAAGCACAGGCAACCGGTGTGACGTTTTCAGAAAGCCCCCTCACAGGATGACTGCCGGTGAGATATCTCATTTCTCATGTGCACATGAGATTGTCCCCCTGCCACTTTTCAAGCCATTTCTCAGCACCTCTTGGTGTTGTGACAATACCTTGTTGGAACCAGAAGAATGAGCTGCACATCCCTCAGATCTGTTGTATTCTCCAGGAACAAAAGAAACTCCCGACCTTTTCCAAATCTTGATCACACCCAAGAATACCTTTTGGGCGAATGCAGCTTGTTCTCCTAGTTCCAACAAGGTGTATTAGTTGTTCAACCGGCAGGAGGGGGACATGGAATTTGTTCCCTTTTCCCGAGGGGACAATTGAACTCATGTTCCCAGAGGATCCCTTGGGGGAACATCAGATTCATTTTGAGGGGAACATGGATTACTTCATTAAATATCTATGTCAGAGGGGAACATGGATCTCCAGGGGGGAACATGACTTATGTTTCCCTTGTCTTGACCAATCAGAAGTGAGGATTTTGCACCGAAGGAGTATAATAACACATGAGCCAAGTCCCATTTTGATGCTTGCATTTCTTGGTGCAGTGTGGACACTTCTGTTGTTTGCTTCGCTTCTGGCGTCCAGTGTGGACGGGGCCTGACTGAGGAAAAGCCCAAATGTGCTGGGGGCGATCTGACAACGCTACACCGGCATCTTTTGCACACTGAACATGTCTCAGACCTGTGTTGTGTGCGTCTGGAAAGCGAGTATTTTTCTTTCAAGAGACACCAGGCCGATGCAAAGCCACCCTCGCACTTGCACCTGACTCTTGAAGCTGACAGAGTTGGAAAATTCATTGAAGCGTCTTATTTGCGTCAACACACTTCGTGTCGGTGTTGTGCACAGGACTCACAAGTATAAGGCCAGGCGCCTCATTTCACAACCCAACTACCTGCTGTGCTCAACAGTGAAGAATGGCCGATGGTCAGTTGGTCCCCCCCCCCCCCCGCGGAAATAAGAAACCAGAAGTTCTTATTCAAACTGAAAGGCCTTTCTCTCCAAATACATGGTGCC
>JAAUYG010132682.1_pt1 | contig 13296 bp, 12 predicted proteins | sample 7278091 | NCBI WGS metagenome assembly JAAUYG01 (sample SAMN14350201, study PRJNA611818) | marine sediment metagenome | isolation source: surface marine sediment (0.6m) | place: French Polynesia: Moorea | collected 2018-08
CCCACTCACTCACTCACTCACTCACTCACTCACTCACTCACTCACTCACTCACTCACTCACTCACTCACTCACTCACTCACTCACTCACTCACTCATGCACTCACGCACTCACTCGCTCTTTACCTTCCAGACGCCTGTTACCGTAATAACGTTTGCCTTGGGCAAGGCCACAAATGTATTACAGACTACTCAGGGTCTAGATGCGAGTGTGCTCCTGGATACAAGTTTTGGAACCGGACGGATGTATACGGTTATAGGACTGGATGTTCGGGTAGGTGATAACTCTGTCATTCAAGACGTCACCGTAGAACCCATCCAACATGTACAGTGACTATATTTGGGGTATAAACCGGCCTCAGTTTAGTCTCGTCATGTAAACGTATTCCGAGAAAGGATTTGACCACGCCCGTTACCAGCTAGAAAATTTAAATCACAAAGTAAAGGTAATGGGCAATTTCAAATTCGTCATACATCTGCGTGCAAATATCTTTGAAACAGCATTTTTTACACCTTCTGAAATTCATTTACATTTGCTGCAGTGCAGAGATAACTAGGTGATAAGTTCTGAAGTGTCACACAGCCCTTTACATATACCACTCTTTAAGAAATACAGAAATCGTTACACGAAGAGAGTAGAGTCGAAATTGTGGTCCTCACCATTCTGGCTTACCAGAACCACATGCGAGCGAGCACGCAAGGCTCTGGCTTCATTGGCCGCAACACCCTTTTATATGTCATCAGCGTCCTTATATGGTAAAACAACGGAGTGCTTCTCAAATCGTCTATATGGCGCATTGTGTAAAACGCTCTGAGAAGTGCCCGAATTTTACTCAATGAAAGCAGGTGAGCAATTAGGACTAGATGGCCATTGGTTCAATGTATAACCACTTCACCATCACAGTGACGACAGCGCGAAACAGTGGTATGATTGGTTTGGGGTAGCTGAGCGGAACTGCTTTTGATTGGCCGAACCATTTACCTAAACGAGACCAAAAGCGACTTTGGCCGCCACTGCAAGCACAGCTACTTCCAATGTGAATAGTAGCTGTGCTCATAGGACAATGGGTCCTCATGCGCTGGATCTCAGTCATGTTGCGATCATGTTGGGCTCATTTTTGCTGCACTTTTCTGAAAGCTGACCTAGCTGTAACTCGGAAACTTGCAACATTTTAAATTTTTATTTTTTTTTACTACATGCACTAATTTGTTTCCTTTTCGTTAATATGGGACCATATGGGAGTAAACGTGATAAAAGTTTCAAAAGACATCACCTCTGGAAGAACACACCAGGTGAGCTCCCAGATCCATTTTTGGTTCTGTTTTTGTTCTTGTTTGGGCGTTTAACATGGTAATCAATTGGCAATTATAAAATGTGCGATGTCTTGCTTTGCACCTCGAGCGGGGTCAAGTACTTTATACATGTGTACAAGGTACTTTTGACTGTTAAGTATTCAAGGTCATTTTGAGGTTGTTCGGTGCATTTTTGTAGCAACCTTGTATCTTGAAACCGTCTGGTTGTTGAGAGAAACGGACGAAAATTTGGGCTCCAGGGGTAGGTACTGAGCATATATACAGGGTATTTTTACTATTAAGTGTTCAAGATCAGTCTGAGGTCATGCTGTGTATTCATGAACATTCATTCATTCAACAACCTCGTGTATTGAAAACAGCTGATGGTAGAGTGAAACGGACAAAAATTTGTACCTCAGAGAGGTAGGTATTTATGTATGCAGGGTTCTGTTGCCTGTTAAGTGTTCCTGGGGTCATTCGTTGCATTTTCGAATATCGGCAACTTTGTATCTCGAAAATGATTGGCCGTAGAGAAAAACGTGGTAAAATTTGGGGACCCTGGGGCATTAGTAACACACATATGGGTACCTTTGACATTTTAGGGTTCAAGGTAACTTTGGGGTAATTCGGTATACTTCTCTCAATATGACCTGTAACTCGCAAATGGCTGGTAGTAGAGCAAAACGGACTGAAATTTGGTATTCAGATACGGTAGTAAGATATATCGGCTACCATTGACCTTGTAGTTTTCGAGGTCATTTAGGGTCATTCAGTCCACTTTTCTCAAAATGGCCTGTAACTGGGAATGGTCTGGTGATAGAGCGAAAAGGAGTCACATCTCCGAGTCCGGGATACTAATAACACATACATGGGGTACCTTTGGTCTTGTAGTATTCAAGGTAATTTGGGGTCATTCTGTGCACGTGTGTCAAAATTGCCTGTAACTCCAAAATGGCTGGTCGTAGAGTGAAACGGACTTAAACTTTGGACTCATCAACACTTGTAACACATATATGGGTTACCTTTGATCTTGTAATGTTCCAGTTTTTTTTAACGTTTATCTCAAAATGGCCTGTAACGCAAAGCGGTTGAGCAAAATACACTGACAATTTGACTCAGAAACACCAGTACAATATATATGCAGTTCCTTTGTGCCTCAAGTGTTAGCATATAGATTTTCACTTCACTCCTTGTCTGACCAAATATATTTTGGCCTTCAATCAAATGTCAAAATTGGATTAGTCACCTCAGCTACATAGCTAGTAGTTGCATGGCTGTTAGGCATAAACCGAACATGTTTAATCTGACAAGTTCCCAAGCAGATCGCCAAGAATCCCGGGGCCTCTTGTTAGTGGGAGCCTTCCCCTTGACAGGGAACAAATGATTAAATTTGAGAACTAGAAGCCCAGGGGCTTTGATGCTCTGCTTGACAGGATGGCAGACAGTGACCACATAAAACCAGATAAGATAGAGACTTGGGTGTACAAGGGGCCCTGAATCCCAAATTTCAGTGCGTTTCACTATGAGCAGCTATTTTACGGTACAGGTCATTGTTGGGCAGGTAATGAATCACCCTGAAATGACATTAAGAGGTATACCACATCTGTTGGTACATGTGTGTATTTCGACCAAAGTTTTCACTCCATTTTGTTCTAGGACCTGCTGTTTTCGAGATTCAACTGACTTTTCCAAAGTATGAAATCCACTGAATGACCTCACAATGATCTTGAATACTATAGGGTCATATGCAAGATCAATACTATGACCCATTTAAGGTCCACATTTTGATGCGTTTCCCTCTACAGCCGTTTTAAGTAGAATATTTACAAAATATTAAACTGCGCAATTGGCAATTGAGTTAATATTTTGTTACAGTATAATAATAGATGTGCTCATGCCCAATTTGAACACCATTTCCATATACCGGTATGATACTGTGCACCAATGAAGATCTTAATTACACCGTCTATGGTTTCAATGACATAACATTTTTGGTTCCCATATAAAACAATGGTGACAATGAAATTTTAAGGAAAAAATAATTAAAATCAGAAATTTAAATCCAAAACAGTACTTTTGTGAGGATCATTGATAAACACATTCAGGAGAAATTTGGAAAAATTCCGGAGCAATTTGACGGAGGAGTACCGTTTAGGCACGTTTCCTTCCATTGGGTCCTATGTTAACAAAAATAAAAAATGTGCAAAATCGTACACTCAAAATTTGGAAAATTCAAAACATTACTTTTGTGAGGATCCCTCAGAAGAAACTTCAGGAGAAGTTTGAAATAAGTCCAAAGCGATTTGAGGGAGGGGTAGCGTTTTGAAGTTTTTTGCTGCTATGGAGTATAATGTTAGGCAAAAATTGGAAAATTCACAAAAAGTTTGAAAAGCGTTCGATAATTGACAGTTTGACACAGATTGTGAATGGAGACGACGGACGCCAGACCGATGGATAAAGAGTCCTGTATCATGAGCTCCGCTGACACATTCAAGCAGAGCTAAAAATCGGCCCGTGGTATGGGTGGGTGTGGGAAACCCAAATTTTTGGGCCCAGTGATAAGATATGGGTGGATCTCAGTGCCTATAACGGTGAGAGATAGACATGTGGTTACTATTGGACACTAACAGAAAGTCACTATTGGGAGTCCAAATGCACCATTAGATTTGACCTTAAGTGACCTTTAAAGCAAATTCTAGGTCACTCATTTTGATTGGCGTATCTTTTGTAAAGGAGCCGAGTTTGCTATATCTTACTATTAAAAAACTAATAGGAAATAATATATGCAGAATTCAATGGCACCACCATTATAGTTGAACTTGAGTGATCTTGAAAAACTCATATTTCGAAGCCTTGTATCTTGTAAAGGAGCCCAGTTGAGCAATATGGTACTATTACACACTAATAGGAAACCATATATGAGGAGTCCAATGGCACATTTGACCTTGAGTGACCTTGAAAGGTCAAATTCTAGGTCACTTGCATATTGAGTAGTAGATTTTCATTGCGATTTTATACGTTATACATATATTTGATGATAACATTAATCTGCATATAACATCAGAAAATGTGTGGGTGGGCGCGTTTTTTTTCCCGCTGAACCAGCGATCTTTCTTGTTTTAAAGGTCAACTCAGACTTTGGTCTCGACGGTGACTGGTCTAAATTCCGGGATTCTACTGCATGTAATTTTGACATGAAATGCTAATTATTTTAAGTTGGGTTAGATTATATCGTTCTGAGTTGGAGCCTGTCCCATTCAGTCTTGGTCTCTGTGATTGCTTTTAGACGACACCATGTGCTGGCGACAGGACATATGTGGCCGTGGCTTTGCCTCAGCTTGTTTGGAACTGGGGAATGGCAGGTTTTATTGCTCCTGTCCGGATGGTGCACAGACTCTGCCAACTATGCCCCCAAGGTGTAAAGGTGAGCTTCTGGGGAGGGTTCGTAGAAACAAATCTTAAAAAGTTCGAAGCGGATATTAAGAAGCGGATATTAAGAAGAAGAAGAAGAAGAAGAAGAAGAAGAAGAAGAAGAAGAAGAAGAAGAGGGAGAAAGAAGAGAAAAGTCTCTATAAGTAACGTTTAACTCATTTTCATCAATATTTTTGCAACTTAATATATTGTGGTGTGTTGGGGTTTTGGTCGTTTATTAGATCTAGGGGATATTGGAATTTATTATACGCCTTCCACACACGCACCTCACAAGTTACCGGCTACCGGCAGTTGGCACCTGGTACCGGGTGCCGGTCGCCTGCTAAATCGGGATCCGCACACACTGTCCGGTGGCGTAGCGATCCGCACAAGCTGTAGCAGTCTTATCCTAGGAGAACTAGTCTAATCTAACAGTAACCAGGTAACCGGCTTTCCCGGAAGACTCCTAATGGAGCTAAGGAAAGCCTACTTGGGAATTGCGGCAGCCGGAGGCGCCTATTCCCCTACGGTTACCGGGTGTAACTAACTGAGAAACCCAGCCAAGAAACAACAAGAACACAGGCCCCCGGTAAACGAGGCCCTTTATTGTTCAGACACACGCCACGAGCTCACCAGGAGGTGAGCTAACCACACAGACAACTGTAGACGACGACATGGTACACAACACAAGATTACAGCAAGAATAAGTTAGGTAGATAACACACTGCTGGATCATTGAATGTGATCCAGGCGCTTTAAGAGCGTTTAAAGTTACTAAGTTACATTAAAAGTTAGACCAGGATGTGGCATTAGGCCAAAGACGATCGTCAGCTACCGCTAGACGATCGTGTGACGCTTTGGAATAGACTACATGACGAGATAATACGTGTCAAACCCCGGGTGTCAAACACGATAGAATAATAAATAGGCGATAAATATGACACGGGCGAATATATACACACAAAAACCTATCTACGTGGAACTCTCACCAAGCTCGGATTAAGCGGATTAAGTGATCTGCGTGAAAGCTCTTAGCTTTCACGAATATCACTTAATCCGCGGTTCTTAACACTAAAATGGCTCTTCCAAAGAGATACAGGTCTTTCCTGGTTGAAATATTCCAAAGAACAGCCAAGAAAGCGTTTGATCTTTAAATGACGTGAGCACGGGCTCGTTGCTAAGGAAACCATTATTGATAAAAACAGGTGGATTATTCCACAAACCCTGAGTCCTTAATTGCAGGACTCGGCCGTAAACCAATAGTCTTTAAATGCGTAAAACGGTTATAAAAATAACGTCCGGGAAGTGGCTTTCCCGTCCCGTCCGCCGGAAGTCGACTACTCGTCATAATAATTACACACAGAGGGCGGAAAGGAGGCTGACATATTACAATATGTTTTGCCTTAATATTCACAGGAAGTTCCTCTTTTGTCATGGCATTTGGGATGATGTAATTACGGCCTCTAATTGTATTGCTAACCCCCACCCCCCACCCCAGTTGGACTTTAAGACCTTGTTTTACCGAGACATGCCCGGTTTTACACTATACTTCAAGAACGTCGTGCTTTCAGATAACGTTTAAGAAAGGAAACGTGGCATTAGGCTGATATTATAGAAAAACATATACATGATAATGTGACATGCTTTGTACGAATTGAAAAAAATCTCTTCGATGTTTCATTGGAATGGAGCATTTTATTTTTTGTTAAATGGTTCTCAAAAATAAAATAGTCTTGCCTTATTCAAGAAGAATTGAATGATTCGGATCTAATTATGTGAGATCCTTTATATAAAAGGTTCATAAGATACTTTGTTTTGTTCAGATATGGAGGTTTTACATAAATTATTTTATAAAATTCTATATTCTCCTTACTTAATCTAACAGGAGACACAATTTCGTGTGTTAATTGTCATTGTAAATGGATATTTTGCATGTAAGAGTCGATACATTTTTCTTTCATCTGAAATAAATTTTAACTTATTTGCACAAGTGAATTTGTTCAAACTACGTTAAAATATTACATTTTCAGTAGGTGCAAAAGCACTGGTCAGGTTAATAACGTTCTAAGTGGACACAAAGTCTCTTGCAGCATAGCTTCATGACTTTCTAGGAATTCATATACTTGTGTTTTGTACTGTTTTATACCCAGAAATACCGGCCACTACAGCCTATGCATGTAGAAACATCCGCCAAGTTTTACATTTACCAAACAAATGCAACATTTTCATCGATGTTGTTAACAAACCGGTCGATTCCGTCGTTGAATTTCACAGGTTACACCAATTAATATGTTATAAAAGCTGTGAATGGCTTATATTAAGTAACTATGAATGCAATTTCATACCGTCTACTCCCTGTTAGCCAAAGCAGTCTGTACGTATACTTGATAAGAATAATTGTCACGTACCAGCTGTCTGTGTGCATGTATTTAACTCGTTTTGCCTCGTCCATCAAAACAACACACACCCTTTTGGTCGCACACCAGTATATTTGTATTCCAACTCCGCGACTGCGTCTTCCACAGTGCATCATAGGATCCCTCCTTTTTTCTTAAAAAATATGTTCTACTAATTATTTCAAAATCGTTAATGCTCTACGGAATGTTCATTTGATAAGCAGAGACTAGAGAGTCATTTAACCTGTTAACGCTCCACTGTGCCGTCCCACAGTTTCATCACACAGCGTGAACCCTGTGTCGCACTTTATGATGGGGCAGCGAAGCCAGCGATCCGTCAACAGCCCTTTTACAGACTTCTTTCTTGCATTTTCATGCCATGCAACTAAGGAACTAAGTGCATGTTTTCGACACAAGTTCTCTTGCCACACACGAGATACATAATAGCACGGCTTTAATAGTTCATCACGAAGTCTGTAAACCTCTCTGGCACCTTGTGATCCCACCTCGGTCTTGCTGATGTGAGGCTCGAGTACCTGACAGGCCGTGGTTTCGGGCTCCGTGTTGGCTTCCACTCACTTCCAGGTCACACTGAGCCTGCGCTAGTTCAGTGAGGAAGGACCCTTTCCCCTGGTTTTCAGAGCTAAGGTCTTGGCACCCTTGTCCTCGGTCTTTTTGATCAGGCTGGGCTTCGTCATAGTGTCTCTTTACTTGTGAAGTGTTTCTCGTGTACTGCTGTCCCCCTGGTGCCTCCATTGTCACCTGAGTGACCTGACTTCCAGTTCTTGAATTAACTCGGTATGGCTCTGGCAAGAACGGGGCATCCAGCTTTCCTTGTGTCTGCCTTCTCAGTAGGGCATTGTCTCCTGGTAGGATGTCAGACTCCTGCGCATTACTCCTCACATCCGCATACCACTTGGCCATACCTTTTGTTTTTGTGTCTCTGTTTCTCGTTTCCAGATCCAGGAGCTGAAGGTTGTAGTGTGGTAATTTGGTTCTTATCTTCCTTCCGAAGAGTAGTTTGGCTGGGCTTTTCCCCGTCGTCGAGTGTGGGGTTGCCCGGTATGCCAGAAGATAGGTTAGCAGGGCTTATTTCCAGTCTCTCCCTTCTGCCTTTGTGAGCTTCATTTTTTTTTGCAGTGACTGCTTTTGCCTCTCGACTCCTCCGTTGGCTTGGAGCCATCTAGGCGTCACCCGGTGGTGCCTGATGCCCATCTCTTTGCAGATAGCTGGTAAATTCTTTCCGCCAGAAATTTGTCAGATATGATTGATTCCGGCAACCCATGTCTCGCAAATACCCCTCTGAGGGAGTTGACGGTCTTCACTGCTGTAGTGGATTTCATGATATCCACCTCATAGTATCTACTGTAGTAGTCGATCACAACGAAGATCGGCTCACCCGAGGGTAACTTAACGTTCCTAGGTCCTAGGAAATCCACCGCTAAGTCTTGCCATGGTCGTTCTGGGAAGGTGCTACTCCTAATCGGTTCGGGGGGATTGTAACGCCCAGTAAGTTGGCATCCATTTCAGGTTCTGCAATGTCTCTCTGTCTCCTTTTCCATGCCTGGCCACCAGGCCTTCGATCGGAGGTTCTGCTTTGTTTTCACGATCCCTAGGTGTCCTTCGTGTGCAAGGGCTAACACCTGGGGAGTCAGCTTCTTGGGGATTATTATGCGTGTTCCCCACAGCAACAGCTTTCCTATAGCACAGATTTCTCCGCTAACTGCTGCATATAGGGGTTGGCTGCATTCTCTCCATTTTCCAGTTCCAAGGCAGCGGCGCACTTCTTCCAGTTCTTGGACCCCGGCTGATGCCCTCTCCACTTCATACATGATCGTCGCTCTTGGTGTAGCTCTTGAGATTGCACGCACATACGCTTAGGTTCCCGCACCTGCTTTGTCATCTTCCTCGGCTTCAGAAGACGGAACAGGGAGTCGGCAATATTCTTCGTCCCTGGTATGTGTATGACGTCATACTCGTACGGCTGCAATCGGAGAACCCACCACTCCACACGCGCACTTGGTTTTGAACGGGGTCCGTATATGAACTGGAGTGGTTTGTGATCGGTCACCAGCTCAACTTTTGTACCGTAGATGTAAGGGTGGAATCTTTCGCAGGCCCATACCAGAGCTAGGGCTTCTCGCTCTGTTTGAGAATATCGCCGCTCAACGCTGCTTAGGCTTCGGCTGGCGTAGCAGATGATTCGTCGGTCCTCTGCCTGCTTCTGCACCAGAACTGCACCTAACCCTACAGGGCTAGCGTCGGCGATTACCCGTGTCGGTTGGCCGGGGTTGTAAAATACCAGTGTCTTGGCTCTGTTGAGATAGTGTTTCAGTGTTTCAAACGCAGCCTTATCCTCCTGTCCGAATCGAAACAGGTGTTGGCCTGTGTTTCTTGTCAGACGCCGCAACGACTCCGCCACTGTAGCAACGTTCGGAATGAAACGCGCGCAGAAGCCCAAAGGAGCCCAAAGGAAGCTCCTAACGAGCCCAAAGGAAGCTCCTAACTTCCGTCGCGTTCTTCAGCTCCCTGGCGCGAACTACAGCATCTACCTTGTCCTTTGTTAGATCGATCCCCTTGAGCCCCATGAACCTGACTTCCTTGACGCTGAATTCATTATTGACATTTCTTAGCAGCCCGGCTAGATGTAGTCGTTTCAGGACTTGGTGCTCTTGTTGGTCTCGGCCATGTATGAGGATATCGTCGGCTATATTGCAACTCCGGGTCGTCCCTGTACAATTTTGCGAATCTCATTCTGGTAGGTCTCGGAAGCAGCATTCACCCCAAGTAACAATCTTTTGTAGCGGTAAAGACCGCAGTGGGTGACAAATGCTGTGATGTCCCTACTGTCTGGGTGTAGTTCCAGCTGGTGGAAAGGCCAGTTCAGGTCAAGCTTGGTGAATACCTTGCTTTGACACATGTCATGCAGTGCCTCGTCCACTGTTGGTATCGGGTGTCGCTCCCTCTCTATGGCTTGGTTAGCCTGCCGCATGTAACGGCATGTTGCAAAACCTGATGTCTCTGTCATGTTTCGGAGCCACCACAATGGGGCTCACCCCACCCAGTTGCTCCCTCAACGGGTTCAATGACATCTTTGTCCAAAAATCTCCCTGATTTTGTTTTCTACTTTGCCTCTTAGACTGAACGGAATTCTCCTGACTGGTTGTGCCACAGGTTTCACCTGACGGTTGATGGTCAGCTTCAGCTGTCGATCTTTCAACTTCCCGAGGCCTTTAAATAACCCTGGGTATTGTCGGTTATAGTGTTCACCTCCGCACGCATGGCCTTCTGTCCCACCTTTAAGACTCCCAGTTCCTCGGCAGTGGTTCTTCCCAGCAAACGGATTCTCTCCTCTTCAATAACTACAAACTCGTCTTTGATTGCTTTTCCGTCTTCAAAGTTTGTGTCCGCGAAGACGCTCCCAATAGTCTCGAGTGGGTTTTTTTCTGTCTGTACGCAATAACTCTGTATTGGACTTTTAGGAAGCGCATTTGATTTTGTCCCTTTTCAGCTTCTCCCACAGGCTTTTGTCTATGACGTTTTTAAAACCAAAGTCGATCAACATGTCTGCTGAAGGCATAGGATTCGTCGCCTATGTTGTCTTCCGCTACGTGGTGATCAGTTCTACCTTTCCCTCCCCCAAGCAATTTCTCTCTTCGCATCTTTACGATGAGTGTTGGTGCCCCGGCTACGGCCCTTCTTGTGAAAGTTGGGATTTGCATAAGCTTGCAAAAGCTCAGCCCCTCCGCAAGACTCGCATTTCTTCCCCTGTACTGGACAGTTCAGATCGTGTCCGTAGTGGCCAGACAGTGTAGTCGCAGCTGGGCCTATATCCTCATCCGCTTTGACCATACCTGATTAATAGCCTGTCCTGAATTTGACTCGTCAAGCATCATTTCGTGAAATTGAGACTACAGTTTCAAAAGTACAAGCCAGTTTGAGTGTTTCAGCTAGGGTTATTTTCTCACCTTTCTCTAGTTTCTTTCGAAGGTGATTGAAACGGCAAGACGCCACTACCTGGTCCTGAATTTGGTTGTCTCTGTCCGCTTGGAAATCACAGCCAACAGCTGCGCGCTTGAGCCGTGTAACATATTGGGCAACCGTTTCATCGTCTTGGGTCATGGTACGAAACTAGTGGCGTTGGTAAGTGGTGTTTGTTTTACCGTATACTGCTTGTCGAGTGCTTCCACTGCCTTCCTGTAGTCCTTAGCTCCGCCAGTGTTGTTTAAGGTCCGGAAAGTTTCTCGAACGGCAGCTCCCGCAGTATATAGCAATAGTGCTCGCCTCTGGACCTTGTCGTCCGCTTCATGGGTAATGAACAACCCTTTGCTGTCTGCGAATGCTTCAAATTCCTCAAGCCACGCCAGCGAGACTGCTCTTGCGTCACCGGTGTCGTTGAAGGCTTTCATACCTGGAAAGTGAATACCCGCCATAATCGGATTTAACACTCGAAAAGGATAGCTTGTCCTTACTTTCGTACGGCTTTGGGTTCTTTTGATTCCTGGTACTGTCCTTGTCGCCAGAATGTCACATACCAGCAGTCTGTGTGAATGTATTTCACTCGTTTTGCCTCGTCTATAAAAACAACAACATACATCCATTTGGTCCCACTGACACCAGTATATTTATTCGCAAATCACCAATATATATTTATTTTCTAACTCCGCGACTGCGTCTTCCACAGTGCGTCATGGCAATAATACATTCATAAAAGTATATGTACAAACTTAGGAACAAAGCGGGGCATTTATTGGGCGATGTATACGGTTTCTTAGAAGGCATCTTGATGATCTTCAATTGATTAACATCCATTCCAGTATGACCACGTGATGGTTTCCTGGATGGAAAGGATTTGCAACATTCTTAAATCTTATTTCTTTCAAAATTGGTCTGAAATGATGTAAATAAGCGTGTACATGTGACCTTAGATCTAATAAAAATACCACCCTGCGCCCACGCCCCCTCCACCTCGCATTTTTTTTAAAACTCTTTATACATTCAATCCTGTTTGTTAGACCACGAAGCGATTTCTTGCAAATATAATTAAATAAGCCAGGTATTTTACCCCTGCAATAAGTCATGCGTTCTATCGTATGGCCCAAGTAGCTGCCTGAACCTAAATGCTAATTTGATCATCCTTGGCGAATCCACATGCATTGTCAAGTTGTTCTGTTAGTTACCCCAGCTGTTGTCTCATTTTGCAGCAGCGGACTGCCAGGGCTTCACAGGGTTCGGTCCTACCGAGCAGCTAGACTACAGTGGGGCAGGATCCCTCTCGATGTTCATCCTCACCGGGGTCGTTCTCCAGGATGCGGTGGCTGCCACAGACACTGTCTACTTCGCCTTCTACACCCCGATTTGCGAAGGCTTCAATACCACCTACAACGACACTAAAGACTGCTTCATCGTGAGAAGATACGATTCGTACCAAGATTTAAAAAACTATAATTCCGAGTACCCCATGTATCCTTCCGTGGACAATGAGACCTATATGACTGTTCGCTGCTATCTTCCTAGCGTACGCATAATGAACGGCACGCTGTACTGCCGCAAATATAGTAAGTACAACGCAAATCCAGTTAGCGAGTATCTGGTAAAAGCAGATGCACACACGGGTGCGGTTATCTATGAAACGTATCTCCGTGGATCGCGTAAAAGTAACGATGACTATCCCCACTGCTGTGATAGTAGAGTTCAGCTGTTTGTAGATGAGACTGGGTTGTGGTTAATGCATGATGGCAGAGGCCGCAGCGCAGTTTTGCAGCTGATTGATCCACACAGTTTGAAGGTTCTCTATCAAATGCGGATGCCATGGCAAATGTCCATCAATGATCACTACTTTATGCAATGCGGCAAATTGTTTCAGGTGACTAGCAGCGGCATCAAAGAATACGACATTAAAAGCGGACAAATCGTACAGACTCACACGGGCAATATTGACCCTCTCATCACTCAAGATGACGGGTGGTTCCACTATAACCCACGATTGCGACAGTTCTTTTTGGGGAGGGCGGGAAACAGGAATTACAGGCTCAATTTGCAATAATCACCCCAGCCCCCCTGACCGCCGGGGGGGGGGGGGGGGGGGGCCGCGGGGGGGGCGGCGGCGGGGGGGGGGGGGGGGGGGGGGGGGGGGGGGGGGGGGGGGGGGGGGGGGGGGGGGGGGGGGGGGGGGGGGGGGGGGGGGGGGGGGGGGGG
>JAAUYG010118487.1_pt1 | contig 13290 bp, 17 predicted proteins | sample 7278091 | NCBI WGS metagenome assembly JAAUYG01 (sample SAMN14350201, study PRJNA611818) | marine sediment metagenome | isolation source: surface marine sediment (0.6m) | place: French Polynesia: Moorea | collected 2018-08
CGCGCCGTCCCATGCCTTGCCAGGAACCCTGATCTTAATTTTGAGATAGGTTCATATTAAATTTGCAGGATTGCATCCGGCGCATCTCTCAGCACGGTCATTGCCCTTGGTTCACCAATTCACTCGACGAATCGTTTTCAATCGATGATTTGTACGTATGCGAAGCGAGCGATTTTTTAAAAATCCCGACCTGCCGTTTGCCGAACGGCGCTATTCCCGGGCCAGCACGGCCGCTTTCAAACCCCGCATGCTCCAGAGTCTGTCGATCGGCGCCGTGGACGAGGGCGAGGTGATCGACAAGGTCGGCGGGCAGGAGGCCCGTCTGGTCCCGGGCGCTATAGCGGAAATTGCCTCCCAGCTCCCAAAAAACACCGGGAACGGATGCCTACACGAGACGCTGTGGTCGGGGCGAGAATGAGTCTGTGAGGGTATTATCCACCCATTTTCCCCGTCTATTTACCCCTTGCGCATCCCGTCGCGATCGTTAGTGTTTGCGTTCACAGACGATCCGCGAGACATCAGCCGGCTATCCGGCATGTCGCGATCAGCGGATCTTCCGACTAACAATAAATGAGGTGATAGCGATGAAACTTATGCGCTTAGCAATTATTGGTTTGGTGATGATGACGATGCCGGTCGCCGTGATGGCCGGCAGTTATGGCAGCAAAACAACTAAAACCGGGGACATGGCCAAGATGGACATTGTGGACACGGCCGTATCGTCCCAATCCTTCAACACGCTGGTTGCCGCCCTGAAGGCGGCCGACCTGGTCGACACCCTCAAGGGGCCGGGGCCCTTTACCGTTTTTGCACCCACGGACGATGCCTTTGCGAAACTGCCTGCGGGAACGGTCGAAAACCTGCTCAAGCCCGAGAACAAGGGCAAGCTGCAGGCCATCCTGACCTATCACGTGGTGCCCGGCAAGGTGATGTCCTCGGATGCCGCCAAGCTGTCCTCCGCCAAGACGGTCAACGGACAGAGCTTTCAGATCAAGAAATCCGGGGGGGGCCTGATGGTGGACAACGCCCAAGTCACCCAGGCCGATATCATGACCAGCAACGGGGTCATTCACGTGATCGACGAGGTCATCATGCCCAAGTGATCACCCTCTGACTCCGGCGGTCAACGGTAAAATACCGCCATCAGTGCAGAAAGCAGGTCCTGTTTCAGGGCCTGCTTTTTTGCGTTGCGTGGAGGTTCGCGGTCATGAGTGCCCTGAGGCGTGGCCTGAAGGCACGAATCATCTCGTCCCACAGGGTATTGCGGCTGAAGGCATTGGCCCGGTATAGCGACTGGTGGGCCTGGAAGATGTTTTCGGGCACCAGGGGATGGGAAAAATAGATCGACATGCCGTTGGCCCGGCAACCCGGCGTGTGGCGGGCGTAAACCAGAACCCGCGTGTTCAGGACATCCAGAACCCGATTGCAGGCGGCTTCCAGGTCGGGTCGGTGGAGGCCGGCGCGCACGTTTTCAACCAACCCCTTCAGGTCGTAATATTCCAGGTTCAAAAAACTGGCGAACGGCTGGGCTGCTGAAAGAGCGGCCTGCAGGGCCCTTACGGTCGCGAGGTCATCCGCCTGACGGATGAGCGCCCGGGCCAAATGGTCCAAAGCCGCACCCAATTCCGGCAGGGCCGCCGCATCCACCAGCGCCATGCTCCCGGCATAGCGGCAGGTCTGCGCGGTGCTGATGCCGATATCCAGGTGCACATCCTGATCGTAATTGTCGACATGGCTGTCCACCAGGGTGCGGCTCAGCGCAAGGATATCGGCGGCGGGCCGGGCTTGCAGGCCGGCGATGAAATCCTCGAAATGCAGGCCGCGGATCTGGTATTGTCCCGGCGGATGGTTGACGAGGCGGATCTCGTCCTGGCTGCTCACCAGCAGGTCGGTCACATCGCTCAGGGTGTAGCCCACTTCCACCATGTTGGCCAGACAGGAAAAGAGGACCATCAGCTCGAAGCGCCGCCCGTCGAGACCATTTCGCAGGGCCGTGTGAAACTGGTCCAGGCTCAACTTTTGACCGCCGGTGTCATCCCGTGAAAAAGCGACGCTTTTGGCCGGCGGCGACGGCGGATCGTAGCAGCGGGTGTCGATGACCCCCTGGCCGTGGGCAAAGGTGTAAAAAACGTAGCGTTGCGCCGGAAACCGCGCCAGCGCCGTGCGCACGAAGCGCTCCAGGGTTTGGGGGGCGCCCATATCGGCCTCGCCCCACTCCTCCAGCACCGGAGAGGTGATCCGGCCGATCAGCGGATCGGCCCGGAGGTGAAGCAGGCGTGTCCGGGACCAGGCCGCATCGTAGGGTCCCAGCCAGCGTGGATGGCTGTCCACCAGGGCGATCACGTTGACCGCCGCCGTGGAACCCACGGTTTCCATCATGTCCAGGGCGTGCAGGACCTCCTGACCCAGGTCGTTGTCGCCGTTCATGTAGCAGAGGATTGTCGTCATTGACGCATGCGGCAGGGCGACATCGCTTCCCAGCCCCGTGGCCGGCAGGGAGAACAGCAGCAGGAACAAGACGATCTTCAGCATGGTCGGACGGCGTATCGGCATTCTCAAACCAGGACATCGTCGCAGTGGCGCAGGATGCGGATATGGATGATTTATCTAATAATAAATAATATTTAAGAGATATTGTCAACAGCCGCCGGGCGACAGGAAACATCCCATGCCGGTGCCGGGCCCTTGAGCGTTGCCACGGGGCTTTTATCGGCCGTTGGGCTGAAAACATCAGGGAAAAAAAGACGGCGCGGCCTCAGGTTGAGTACATTGGGCTTTAATTTTGCGTCCCGCCCCTGATAGAGTGTCCTCAGGTTACCGGGTCATGAATGAACGATCTCACGGAAAGGAGTGCGTCGTTGATGAAGATTATCGGCGTGTCGGCCAGTGCGCGTAAAAACAAATCCACCCATTTCCTGCTGACGCAATGCCTCGAGGCGGTCAGGGAGGTCTCCGGCAACCGGATCGCCACGGAATTGATCGATCTGGCGCCTTTGAAAATCAACGGCTGCATCGCCTGCGACGCTTGCAAAAAGAAGGGCGTGATGTGCAGCCAGCGCGACGATTTTCAAACCTTGATTCCCAAACTGGACGAGCCTGCCGTGGCCGGCATCGTTCTGGCCACCCCGGTCTACATGGGATCGATGACCAGCCAAGCCAAGGCCTTTCTGGACCGGACGGTTCTATTCCGCCGCAACGGATTCAGGCTGAAAAATCGCCTTGGCGGCGCCATCGCCGTGGGCGGCTCGCGCAACGGCGGGCAGGAGCTGACCATCCAGGGGGTGCATGCGGCCATGATGATCCACGGGATGATCATTGTGGGGGACGGCGCGCATTTCGGCGGTGCGGCCTGGTCCAACCACCCCGACGGCTATCAGGGGGACGATGAGGGGATTGCCTCGGCCAAGGATCTTGGCCGCAGCATGGCGGAAATTGCGCGGATGATGACGACATAATCAAAACAGGATCAAACATAAGCTACGACCGGAAAGCCTGAAGGGGGACGATCATGAAGACGTTTGCCGACAAGGCCTACGCGTTATTGCGGCAGGTGCCGCCGGGGCGCGTTACGACCTATAAGGAAATCGCCCACACCCTGGGCACCCGGGCCTACCAGAGCGTGGGCCAGGCCATGAAGAACAATCCATACGCGCCCGAGGTGCCCTGACACCGGGTGGTGGCCTCATCCGGTCGGATGGGTGGATTCAAGGGGCAAACACAAGGCGCGGCCTTAAACGAGAAGGTCCGGATGCTCGAGGCCGAGGGCATCGTCATCCGCGACGGACGCATCCAGAACTTCGATGCCGTTCTCTTCCGGTTCGGCTGAATCCAGCGGGACCCGCGTGCGAGACCGTAAAAAGGCGGCAGGGGACGCATAGACGCCACAGCACCCCTGCGCGCCCATTGGGTTGGACTAGCTGGGTTTGCGGACCTGCTTCTGGTCTTTGGACGGTTTCTCAGCGGCCGGCTTCGTCTCGATGCATCCGCATCCGCATCCGCCTTTCTTTTCTGCCATCGTCATCACCCCCTTTCTAATAAAGCAATTAAGCAAAAACTTAACTATAGGATAAAAATTTTTGCTTATTTGGCGGTCTTTAGCGCTCTCATCCGCTGCCGGACGGCATCCAGCTCCTGTTCAAGCGCTTGCGCGTATTGTTCCAAGGACGCCAAATCGGACCTTTCCGGATCCGTTTCCTTGAACGATCCCGTTCCCCCGCATCCGCAGGAGCAAACTTCGGTCAGGAGCTCCCGGCAATTTTCCAGGGCTTGCGCATCGATGGAGTAGGGTATCCAGTAGCCATGCCGCTCGCTGCGAACGAGCCCCGCATGCTTGAGTATCTTCAGGTGCTGAGAGACCGCGGCCGCCGTGATGCCCAGCGCCTCCGAGATCTCTTTGGCACCGGCGGTCCCCCGGGCCTTGAGGAGTTCGATGATATTAACGCGCGTCTCCACGCTCAGGACCTTGAATATGTCGGCGGCTTGCATGAGCTTCTTTTCAAATACAAATAAAAGATAAGTTAATAAGCAACTACTTAAATATAAGGCCTACCCCAAACGCGTCAAGCGCGCTTTTGGGATGGTGGTCGCAGGTAAAGTCCTTCGGGGGCGAATGACCGCTATCCGGCCGGCGCTCAGTTCCCGGGTATCAGCACGAGATCGAAGCGGGCCTTGGTCGCGTTCTTTTCAGGATAGTGCTGGGTCACCAGCGGGTCGAAGCCCGCCGCGGTCACCCGCACGTGGATGTGCGGCGGGCGAAAGGCATAGCCGGACGGGTTGTGGCTTTCGAAGCGATAGTTTCCCGAATCGTCGGAGACGACCGTGGCCCGATGCGCGTCGTCGTATTCGCCTTCGGGGTTGACCATCCAGAACTCGATGGCGGCTTTGGCGATGGGCGCGCAGTCGGCGGCCGACTTGACCGTTCCGGTCAAAAGAAAGCCCTGGCCCACCGTGTCGCGCAGCGGCGCGCCGGGTTTGTAAAACGGCCCCTTCATGTCGGGCGCCGTCGGGGGGCAGCGATAATCGGCGGCATAAAGCCAGGGGGCGCTCAGTGTGCAGGCGCCCATGAGCAAAACCCAAATAACGAGGTGCGGTCGCATGGCCGGATTCCTTGTTTGCACCGCCATTGTTGCATGCGGCTGGGGATGAACAATTTGCTGATTACACCATAAACAGGATTTCGCGAATTTGAAGAGGGCCGGCGGCCGGATTCGCGCCCCCCGGAACGACGGACGTTCGGGATGCTTCCCATTGACAATTCGTTCCGATTATTCTCATTAATGCAAGCGGCCGGCCCGGAAGGCACTGGCGGTGAAACAACCCGTACCCGGTCCCGGACGGCACAATGACTTTATAACCCCATAACTGGAGTGATCGAGGTTTTTGGCATGAAACACCATCGCATCGCGGTGCTTCCCGGCGACGGTATCGGAACGGAGGTTCTCCCCGAGGGACTTCGCGTACTGGACGCGTGCGGCAAACGGTTCGGCTTTGATATCCAGTGGGATTTCTTCGATTGGAGCTGCACCTACTTCCAGAAGCACGGCGTGATGATGCCCGCCGACGGGATCGAACAACTGAACGGCTACGATGCGATCTATCTCGGGGCGGTGGGGTTTCCGGGTGTGCCGGACCATATTTCCCTGTGGGGGCTCCTGATCCCGATCCGCCGGCAGTTCCAGCAATACATCTCCCTTAGGCCGGTGCGGCTGCTGCCGGGCGTTGAAGCCCCGATTAAAAGGGAGGTCGGCGAGATCGACTTCATGATCGTCCGCGAGAATATCGAAGGCGAGTATTCCCAGATCGGCGGGAGGATCTACGAGGGCACCGAGGCGGAAATGGTGATCCAGGAAAGCGTCTTCACGCGCAAGGGGGTGGACCGCGTGATGGACTACGCCTTCCGGCTGGCGGCCGGGCGGCCGGCCCGACATCTCACCTCCGCCACCAAATCCAACGGCATCTTCCACAGCATGCCCTATTGGGACGAACGCTTCCGGGCCATGGCGGCCCGCTACCCGGACGTGGCCACGGATCAATACCATATCGATATTTTGGCCGCCCAGTTCGTGATGCATCCGGACCGATTCGATGTGGTGGTGGCTAGCAACCTGTTCGGCGACATCCTGTCGGACCTGGGACCGGGGGTGACGGGCACCATTGGGATCGCGCCTTCGGCCAACATCAATCCGGAAAGGCGCTACCCGTCCATGTTCGAGCCGGTTCACGGCTCGGCCCCGGACATCGCCGGCCAGGGCATCGCCAATCCCATCGGGCAGATATGGGCCGGGGCCATGATGCTCGCGCACCTCGGGCATTCCGAGGCGGCGCAGGCCGTCGAAAAGGCCATCGAGGCCTTTCTGGTGAGTGATGCCGAACGCACACCGGACATGGGCGGCCGGGCCGCCACGGACCAGGTGGGCGAGGCGATCGCCTCACGCGTCTAACGGCCGGCGATCGCGCCGGCCAAACCCTTTCGCCCAGGAGGCGGGCATGTTCGAGGGCTTCACCCAACAACGGATACGCGTCGCGCCCGACGTCGAGATCAATCTGCGCTCGGCGGGCACCGGGCCGCCGCTCCTGCTCCTGCACGGCTATCCCCAAACCCACGTGATCTGGCACAAGATTGCGCCGGCCCTGGCCCGTCGGTTCACGGTGGTGGCCACCGACCTGCGCGGCTATGGCGACAGCGCCAAGCCGGACGGCGGCGCCAACCATGAAAACTACAGCTTTCAGGCCATGGCCCGGGACCAGGTCACGGTAATGGAGACGCTCGGGTTTCAGCGCTTCTTCGCGGCCGGCCACGATCGCGGCGCACGGGTCATTCACCGCATGGCCCTTGATTTTCCCGCACAGGTCCGCAAAGCGGTCCTGCTGGACATCCTGCCCACATTGTATATGTACGAGAATACCGACATGGCGTTTGCCCGCGGCTATTTTCACTGGTTTTTTCTGATTCAGCCCCATGATTTCCCGGAAGGCATGATTGCGGCCGATCCAGAGCACTATATGACTCAGAAATTCAAGAAGGGCCTGCACACCGAGGGTGCGATCACACCGGAAGCCTGGGACGAATACCTGCGCTGTTTCAAGGATCCCCGCACCATTTACGCCTCGTGCGAGGACTACCGCGCCGCGGCGGGTATCGACCTGGAGCTTGACCGCCAGGACAGGGGACGGCATCTGACCTGCCCGCTGCATGTGCTCTGGGGCCGCCGCGGCATCGTCGGCCAGTTGTACGACGTGTTGACCCCGTGGCGCGAATGGGCCCCGCAGGTATCGGGGCGCGCTCTGGATTGCGGCCACTATCTGCCCGAGGAGGCGCCCGAGGAAACGCGGGCCGAGATCGAAACCTTTTTCACGGCGGCCTGACAGCCAGGAACCGCCGGCCCCCTTCAAAATTATCAACCCCCACCGGAAAGGAGAACGGAAAATGACGACAGGCGAAACCACCACCGTAAAACCCCTCTGGCTTTCGATCGAAGAAGCCTTTGTCGGGCTCGCAGACACGGACCTGTCCGCGGAAAATCTGGAAGCCACGGTTCAGCGTATCGCCGGCCAGTTGGACGAGGCCGGCTACAATGTGTCCAAACACGGCGGCAACCTCGTGGAGCTGCGGCAGGCCCTGGCCGATGTGCAAAGGGTCGGCCGGCCCCTGATGAAGGATTTCAACGCGGCCGTCGCGGCCTATTCCCTGGAGGACCTGGACGCGCCGTTTGCGGCCGCCGACAAGCTGATTACGGATATCAGCGCGACATGGCCCAGCTTCAAGCTTTCCCGCTGCCGCCCGGAAGTGATCCGGATCGTCGAAGCGCGCAAACTCGAGCTGCTGATCGAAAAGGCGCGCGGCCTCTCCGGCGACGAGGGCATCGAACTGCTCATCAACGAAGCGGTGGCCGACGAGGTGATCACCGGCTCCATGGAGATTACCGATGAAAAGCTCAAAGCGGTGAAGGACGAAATGGCCGCGCGCCGCGCCGAACGTAAAAGGGTCATGGGCCTGCTCGAAAAGGTCGGCGACAAGTCGGATGTCGAAAAGGTGAAGTTCCTTTATGAAAACAACGTTGCCGAGCCCCTGATGATCGAACTGGCCGGCGTCGACCAGGCCGCGATCGACGGGGCCAAAAAAGCCATGGAGGAGGAGCTCAAGGAAAAGCAGCGTCTGGCCGAAGAGGAGGCCGCCCGCAAGAAGGCCGAGGCCGAAGGTCCGGCCCTGGACGCCATTCCGCCCGAGGAGTTGCTCGAACACATCGAGGCCATTCGCGAAATCATGGAGTTCAGTGATCAGGAGAAGGAGATCCGCACGATGTGCGAGCAAAGCGGCCTTCCCAAGAGCATCGTGGACGTCGCCATTGCGGATCCCGCCAAGCTCGATGAACTTGAAAAAAACGCGGGGGGATGACACCAACCTGACGGAAGACACAACACGGGGATCGAGGCATGCGCCATCGCCAGGAAGCGCCTGGATCGGTTCCCGTCACGCTTGCCTGGTAATCGATGAAGACCCAAGGGATTGCATTGCGGGTGGAGACCATCGTGATTAGCGGGGCCGCGTCCCTGCCGGGCGACCGGCGGGGCGTGGACGAGGCGCTGCTGCTTTGGCTGAACGAAGTCCGCCATCCTGTTCTGGACCGATTTTTTGAGATCTTGACCTGGACAGGCACGCTGGTTGTGCTGCTGCCGCTGGCGATCGCCATACGGGTTTTCCTGGTCTGCCGACAAAGCGCGTGGGAGGCCGGCTCGCTCGGGCTAAGGTTTGGCGGCGCCACAAACATCACTTGCGCGGTCAAGCGGCTTGTCCAACGACCACGCCCCGACCTGTCTCCACCGCTGGTCCCGATGCCGGCGGACTTCGCGTTTCCCAGCGGGCACACCGCACAAATCAGTGCCTTCGCCCTCTGCCTGACGATTATCGCCCGCCGCCATCATGCGGCGATGCGCTGCGGGACCGCCACGACGCTGGCGGTTCTGATCGCGGGACCGGTCGGGTTTTCGCGCCTGTATCTTCAGGTGCATGATCTATCGGATGTGGTTGCGGGAGCACTGCTCGCCCTGTTTGGTGTGGGGGGTGCCCGGTGCGTACTGAGGCGTACGCTTCCATCGGCATCGCGTTAGAGGCCGCATCCCGTGCGCCCGGTGGCGACCCGAGGCCCCGCCGGCCATGTCGTCGAGACGGTCCGTTAGGAACGAACCCAACGATTTCACCCTGCGGGCGCTCCCTGAGATGCCCATTGGCTTTGTTATCGAGGGCTCGCGGTAGAAGTCGACGGCGCCACCCGTCATGCCCCCGCTAATGAACACGCGAGGGGCGTGAAATATCCAGGCGAACGAGGAGCGATGCGAAACAAATTTCTCGGCACCGGCCAACAGGGCTTTCATCCGCTGCGGAAAGTGGGTGTGGTTCTCTCCGGCCTGCGCTACGCGATCATTTACGATTTTGCGGTAACCTACAAAATTTTGCTCTCGGTTCTGCTCCTGGCGGGCTGCTTTTACTACCGCCGATGGCTGGATTTCGGGATTGTTCTTGTTGCCACCGGCCTGATGCTGGTGGCCGAAATGTTCAATACCACCGTCGAGGCCCTGTGCGATTTTCTGGAACCCCGCGAAAACGAGAAAATCGGGATCATCAAGGACATCGCCGCTGCGGCGGCCGGCATCAGCATCCTGGCCTGGTGCGTCGTTACCGGGATCGAGGTGGCCAGCCTGCTGCTGAACCCGGGTTGAGGCAAACGACCCGAATAAGATATTGGACAAGGGCGGCGGCAGCGGTATGGGCCTCAAAGATCAGGGCGCGATCGACGGGGCCCCAAAGGCCATGGAGGAAGACCTCAAGGAAAAACAACGGCTGGCCGAAGAGGAGGCCGCCCGCAAAAAGGCGGCAGCCGAGGGACCGGCCCTGGACGCCATTCCACCCGAGGAGCTGCTCGAACACATCGAAGCCATTCGCGAGATCATGGCATTTCAGCGATCGGGGAAAAGTGATCCGGACGATGTGCGCGCAGAGCGGCCTGCCCAAGAGTATCGTGGACGCCGCCGTTGCCGATCCTGCCAAGCGCGATGAACTTGAAAAAACGGCGGAAGGGGGGTGATCTGAACCTTCCGGCATGCGGGCAGCGGGGCCAAGCGGGCGCCTTCGCCAGAAGGATGCAAACCGTTTTGCCCCTGCGGCTTGCCTTGAGGCGTGTCAGGGAGGAGGAAAGCGCCACCCGCCTGTTTTCCCGGCGCAAAGTGATGAAGGCATCGATCCTGGGCATAACTTTACTTTTAATTTGCACCGCTGCTTCCGGTGACGAGCAGCTGCTCGTCCTGACAGAAGAGTGGCCACCTTACAACTTCAGCCTAGAAGATGAAATCGTCGGGTTGAGTGCCGATTTGGTAAAAGCCGCCCTGGCCCGGGCGAAGCTCGATTACCACCTGGAGATCTGCCCCTGGAAGCGCGCCTATCGGACCGCCCTGAAACAGCCGAACACCCTCCTTTTCACGACCAGCCGCACCCCCCAACGCGAGCACCTGTTCAAGTGGATCGGGCCTCTGTATCCGCGACAACTGCATCTGTATAAACTGAAGAGCCGCAACGACATCCAGGTCGATGGCTGGGAGAGCTTAAAGCGCTACGAAATTGGCGTGCTGCGAGGCGGCTCTGTCGAGGAGCTGTTGAAATCGAAAGGTTTCGAGGCCGAAAAGCATTATTGGCCTGTCAGCCAGGTCGATCAGAATCTGCGCAAGATTTTTTTTAAGCGAATTGATCTGGTTGTCGGGTCGGACATGACGTTGGCCTATCGCCTGAAAGGCAGCGCGCATCGGTTTGCCGATCTGGAAAAGGTCTTTTTGCTCGCCGACCAGGGGGGGTACTACCTGGCAGCAAACAAGGACACGCCGGATAGCGTCGTCGAGAAACTGCAAATGGCTTTGGATGCCCTGATTAAAGCGGGACTGCGAAAGCGGATTCAAAGTCGCTATCTGCAATAGACAGCTGAAAATGAGACCGCCCGGCCCCGGTTTTGACGGACGAACAGGGGGCTGCCCCCGACCTGGTACCGGGCCGGTCGCCCGGATGCTTTGGCGACCATTTCGCGCCTGCCGAGCGGCATGGCGCGGCGCGAGGGGAAAACCACATGCACGTTATCCATTTTGACCATGCGCAGAGCTACGAGCCGGAGAAGGACTGGAAGCGCGTGAGTTTGTGCAACCAGGAGCCGGTTTCCATCGAGCATTTCGTCAAGCCGCCCGGGCACGCCTCTCCCCGGCACGAACACCCCAACGCCCAGGTGCTGATCGTGCTCAAGGGCGAACTGGTGATCACCACCGACGACGACGATCAGACGCTCTCCGCCAACGATGCCGTGTTCATCCCGGGCGGCGAGCCGCACATCGTGACCAATCCCCTGGACGAGGCCTCGGTGGGCATCGACATCTTCGTGCCCGGGCGCAGTTTCGATTTCTGGCTCAAGCGTGGCAAGCGATAACGCTGCCCCTTTCCAGCCAAACAGCCGGGGCAAGCCGCCCGCCGGATCGATCCACCGGCATTGCAATTCCAGCAGAATCCGCTATAAAGACGGCAAGTGGCGTAAATACGCCTTAAATCAAGATGATAGGCTCTTGGATCACCCGTTCACGGGTTGTCCGCGTCTTCATGGACACACAGACCACCTGGCTTCGTAGCCGCCATCTCCTGATGGCGGCCGTTATCACCCTGGCGCTGAGCCTGGCGCCCTCGGCGGAAGCACGCCTTCAATCGGAGGCGGCCCGCTTTCAGCGCAGCATCGTCGATTACCGCGCGCGCCTCAATCCCCGCTTCAAGAGAATCAAGCGAGAGAAGACCAAGTACATCATCGTGCACACGGCCGAGTTGGGCTTGAAGTCGACCCTGCGCGTCGTCTCCCGGGGCAAGCGCTTCCGCAATGGGCGGCGCACCCACGGCGGGCATGCCCACTACGTGGTGGCCCGCAACGGCCGTACCTACCGCATCCTCGACAAGCAGTACGTGGCCGATCACGCCGGTCGCAGCATGTGGGACGGCGACACGGACATCAGCACGCTGTCGATCGGCATCGAGCTGGTCGGCTATCACTACGCCCCGATCGCGCCGGCCCAGTATCGCTCGGTGGGCCAGTTGATCGACATCCTGCAGCGCGTTTACGGCCTTGACGACCGGGCCGTTCTGACCCACAGCCAGGTGGCCTACGGTCGGCCCAACCGCTGGCACCGCCACGACCACCGCGGCCGCAAACGCTGCGCGAAGAATTTCAACCGGGCCAAGGCCGGCCTGGGGCCGACTTGGCGCTACGACCCGGACGTCCGCAGCGGCCGCCTCGTGGCCGACCGCCAGTTGGCCGCGGTCTACTACGGCCCGAAGCAGTACGTGGCCGAGGCCAGGGAGGCCAACGTCATCTCCAAGATCAACACCGCCTGGGTCATTGCCGGGGAGGACTTCGACGCCGCGACAACCGTCTACAAGTTCCCCGACGGGAGGCTTTTCACCGGGGACCAGATCGCCGGCAGGGTGGGCTGGGACCGGCTGCCGGCGCGAACGGTGGTCTTGCTCAACCAGGAGGGCCGTGTCGAAAAGCTGAGGGACGACGGCCCGGTGAAGACCATCGCGGACGGGGTGACGGCCTGGTCGCTGGCCGGCCGCTCCTACAACCATGCGAGCACCATTTACTTCCTGCCTTCCGGCCGGATCAAGACCGGCGCGATGATCGACGACTGGGACGATCTGCCCGTGCACACGCGGTTGATCGTCGGCTACAAGGGGCCCTTCGAGCTGCGCAAGGACCAATCCGCCTACCGCATCGCCGGCAAGGCCTACAAGGCCCCCCAGACCATCTATTACCTGCCGTCCCACGAGCTGGTGCGCGGAAACAAGATCACGGATTTCACCCAGCTGCAGCGGGGCACCCTGGTATTCCTGCCGGCGCCCTCGTAAGATTCTGGCCGGACATCGACAGTGGCCGCTTGAGCCGCCCGCAGGCGATCTCAAACACGGCGGTCTAAGGCGGGCGCATCTTTACAGCTGTTAAATGGGTATGCTACATGAAATCAAATTGCTTCTTTGCAGCCGATCCGGAAGTCTTTCCCTACACCCCAAGAGCAGAGAATTTTAGCCCGAATATTTCATGAAATCTTTTCTACAAATTGAATAATTCAATCAATTTTCAAGACTTCGGGCCTAAGATTGGCAATAGCCAACGTAGCACAATTTGCACCCGGTTGTTGTACTGAAAAAACTAAAAATTTTCACCCTGCGGGCACTCCCTGAGATGTCCATTGGCTTTGTTATCAAGGGCTCGCAGTAGA
>JAAUYG010011749.1_pt1 | contig 13287 bp, 6 predicted proteins | sample 7278091 | NCBI WGS metagenome assembly JAAUYG01 (sample SAMN14350201, study PRJNA611818) | marine sediment metagenome | isolation source: surface marine sediment (0.6m) | place: French Polynesia: Moorea | collected 2018-08
GTGACACCAGGACAACACTTACGCCACTGCCAGGACTGGGAAGAATAGCACGATGTCATTTTGTGCCCTTTGGCGACTTATGGAGGGTTTCTTTTGCAAGGCATGAAGGTGGCCTAATCAGGAATTTCTCGAAGGAAAAGCGGAGGTTGTTGGTGGTCATTAAGGTAATTCGAAATTGTAGAAGATGTTTGAAAGAATATAAAGTGCGCTTCCCTGCAAGTTTCCATTCATTGTGTCGTCAACTGAATAACGCATAGCCTCTGTCAGGTTGTCAGGTGTTCCTATTTAGAATGGAACCGTGTTAAACGGAAATTCTTCACATATCGGATCTTTTTTGAAAAAAAAAAGACTCTTTATCAAAACCATCATTGATGCGCTTAAAACAACATTGGCTCATCCTTTCCTTTATTCTCCATTCTGCTGACTTCGTCATTTATAAAACAAACGTTTGAAATTCCAAGTTCTTTTTACCTAGCACCTATACTCTGACATTCCAGAAGTGACTTTAACTCTTGTATCCTCTAATTTATCATGCGCAAAAACACTTGGTGTGTAATTTGGTGAATGGTCTTTATAATTCTGTGTCCCTGGTATCGTTTCCTTTGTGGCCTTACAGGGGGATTCCACTAATATATATGTTTCAGAATCTGCGAGACCCGGTGTCAGTGGGTGGTGTGCACGAACCTGTCGTCATCAGCAGCCATATCCTTCAGTCATCCTTTATGGCAGAGGAGAGGGAGCATCCGACTAATGAGGACTGGCATGCATGGAATCTCTCAACTCGCACAAAGAACGTACTGAGACGTCTGCAAGAGAAGAATGTGCCTCATGCAGTACTTAAGGACCATAAGGCATACAGCAATCCTCGTCAAGACGTTCGCATTTCTTTTGAGACACGGAGACTCATAAGACGCGCCTGTGATGTGCAAACAGATACCTGGAATGTTCCAGTCGTGGTTTTCTTATGTTCAGTATTATTGGCTGTAGTCGTTTTCCTCAGTAAGATTTGTACAGAATACAGGGAAATAGTTTTATATTTCTTTGCACAGATATTAAGATTTTTCTCCAATGATCAAGTTCTCGCTGCATTTCTCTGTGCAAGTTACGCTGTAATTCCAGTTTTATGTCTTAGTGCGCTAACTCTCTTTTTTGTTTCAAAAGCACATGAGAGAACTTACTATTCATCTGGGCTAAGACCCTACTGCGAAGGCATTCTAAAGTGTATTACCATTTGTGCTCTGCCTTTGTGGTTGCTAATTACCCTTTACACCGTTCTGGGAATATTTTCCGACTGTAACTGTGTGTCATCAGATGTCGATAACTCCACAGCAATAACTGAAATGACAACCCATAGTTATTATACGTTAAACGTGAAATGAAGTGATCACTTCAGGAAACACTATTTCTACCTGAAAATCTACAGAAGAGAAAGGGACGTCCTAAATTTATATTAATCACGACAAAGGAAATAATGCCTGCATAGGTGCCATGCGAATTTAGGTTACATTCTAGAATTAATACCGGTAGTGCACCTGGCCCCAAGTTCGAAACTGACGTCTATTAATGTTAAATTTTGTATGACTAGATTAGAAATATGTGCACTTTATGTGATGCTAACAAAGATAAAATAGTTTGGGAAGGAATATTGAGGGGTAGTATGCAAGTTCCGTGGCACATTTTGTCAACATACATGTAGGATTATATGGGCAAAAAAGCGAATGAATTTTCAAGCTTTGTCAACAATGCAGCTTTCCCCCAAATTCCGTATTATGCATACATTTTAAATAAAAGACAATTGACCATAGAAGTTTTGTTTTGCCTAATCACTAGTTTTCAAAACAAGTACCGCCATATAAGATATAAAGTGAGGGTCAATTTCATATACAATAATAAAAAAGGAAAAGCTGTGGATCTTCTCGGAGAGTCATGCAGGATAAAATGATATGGACCTTGTAGGGTTGATTAAGACTGAGACAATCATGGCTTTCAAACAACTTGGGGGTCATTCAGTGCACTGTATTGTCATTATTTTCTGCGTGAGATACTGGAGCTCTATGTTATCACAATTACGAGCAGTTATTCTACCGCTATATATCGAAACAGGTAGATGGATTATTCACTCGATGAAGGACCTTGTAGGCTATGCATTTTTAACAAAATGTATTGAAGATGAATTGCATTTTCTTTGTGTGTCGGCTTTATCAGAATAAAGATTGGTATTGCATAACCGTATTGCCGAGTTGCGTTCGAAATTTGCTGGTCTAAATGCTCAAGAAAAGTTTGTCTTTCTTCTGAAACACGAAGAATGAGAAGTAACTGCAAGTATAGGTAAGCCATTAACTCTGCTGGAGTTAATTAATGTACCGGTACCTGTATAATGATATACATGTAAGTCCAGTAGGGCTGGCGGCGGAGTCAGGTTTATAGTCAGCTTTCAAGCACTCATAGTCATTTCATCGACTGAAAATTGGATTCGGTAGTGCATGAAGGTGTATGCGGGTGTACATGTGGTCAGGTGTGGTGAGTTAATTTGGACCCGTCTTGTTTGGGCCGAACGATCGACGCCCAACAGTTTTTGGGTGCCAATCCACCAACCCAATCCCGCCACAGTTCAACAGAAATGAATCACACAGACCATTTTACTGACTCCGAGCATGCCAGCCGGTTGCCTATCTCATTAATGCCAAGCACCAAGCCGAGAAAGGCAAACCTCCCAGTTTTTATGCCTATGGTGTGACGCGGTCGGGGATCAATTTCAACAGCCTAGGATAGTTTGACACATGTCAAAAGCAGAATGCTACCCGGAAAAGCCTACCCACTCACAAAGTACAATGCTCTTTATTGGGACTGGGGTACTGAGGCAGAATTCTAAATTCCAATGTGAGTAGTAGTCAGAGCTAATACTGTAGAACCTTCCATGCAGCTGAATTCATTCTAGCATGATTAGTCTGCAATGCACACCCGGATGATGGTATATGCCTTGTGACATATGTGACCAGTTCACTGACCACCGGTGCATTGCCTTGTTGAGCATGCAACCGTGGCCAGTATGAGTAAAAGTGACTACAAGGGAAGACCCATGCCACTACTCAGAAATGTCTTGCTCGACGTTTCCCAGTAGTGTCCATTGAGAAAAGACTTGGATAAGAGAAACAGTCTCTTGCTTCTCGACAATTTCCCAGTCTTATCATAGGTCCACACCAATAAACGAACAGGAGCATAGTTATTCATAGTCAGTGTATCGCAATAAAGCCTAAGTTATATAAATATATGTAGCAAGATCCATTGGTATTGATGGCTGTACGAACATAACTCACCGTCTAGGTGGGTGGGTGAATCAGGCTTATAGTCGGCTTTCAACCACTCATGGTCATATCACCGACTGCAAGTTGGATTCGGTGGTGTATGCAGGTGTATACGTAGTGATTTAATGTGGACCTGTCTTGTTTGCGCCGAACGATCTACGCTCGACAATTTTGGGGTGCCAAGCCACCGATTCAATTCCACCACAGGTGAGCAGAAAGGAATCACTCAGACCATCTATACTGACCCCGAGCCGCCCAGTTGGTTGCCTAACGGGGATCAAACCCTGGCCTCCCATACCCCGATCGGGTGCTCTAACCACTATGCTACGCGGGGGCAGTCAATACCCAAATTGACCTGGGTTGCATGTGCATCTTCTGTTCACACTACTTGCACTAGACAAAGTAATCTAAACAAGTGTTTATTCCAGATTAAAACCACCGGAATATAGCTGTAATCTTTTTTTTTTTCTTCATTAGAAACTTTGTGTTACAAAAATGTATATAGTATGTCCCAAAACTAACAGCATTTAAACGTTTCTGCATCTATCTAGTTTAAAATGCTGTGTCATAAAATCTATGTCAAACTGACAGCATTTAAAAAAGTTGAACAGTTTATATCTCAGTGTCATACAGCCTACGCCAAATTGATGCAATTGAACATGTTTAACCTGTTTAAACAGTTTCCAAACTTATGATATGCCACAGCCTGATTGATACATGTGATATGCCAAACTGATAGCCAATTCTCCAAGAAGCAAAGGACACATGCAACCTGGGAAGAAACAGACTGACCATGGTCAGTTCTCTATGTCCAGACACTACTCTCACGGCGCCTCCATTTCGTGTGGACACCCCCTGCCACAGGCAACCTAATGTCTCATCCATGACATTTATTGGCTATTTCCCGGAGCAAACCTTGCACTTCTGGAAAGGTTAAAGTGTTCTATTCTGGCAAGTGCCATGGGGAATGCCTTATATGATGCCATAGAAGATGCATAAATAGCAACAGAATGTAGCTAATTCATTGCCATGGAAATTATACAGTGTAAATTCGCACCAGAAAATATAGTGACCTTCGAAGTCCCCTTGACAAGAGATCACCACAACTTACTGAGCCAAACCTCGAATGCATCCAAATTCCATTTCCAATGTCATATTTGTATTGAACAATTGGATGTATGCCAAATAGGTTACATGTATACAGATGTTGATCAAAATGTATTTTGACTACCAGTAGTTTACAATGTTTACGACACACAAATTTCAGTCTTCACTTGAGTGTAGCGGAAAGAAGTTCCATAAATATTTTTCCAAAATGCGTTATTACAGCCACCTGCGAGCCTAACATTTTATGTTTAATATACGTGAGCATGAGGAGAGATTTCTGTGATGTATAAGTTTAACATCCCAAAAACAGTTCTAGCTTGAAAACAAAATTTAAATATTGGGGCTTCTGCATCTAATTATTATCCTCACAGGGAGCCGTTGTGGGATCTACACTACAAACGTGCAGACACTCAATTTTTCATAAAATATTAGTTAATGGTGTTAATGGCCCGACAAAAACTGTATTCTTGTATTACGTTCTGAACACAGATATGTGGGCATGCCTACAACAGACCGGGTAATGCGGACAAGCAAGATTCAATCAGGCTGTCCATAAATGGTCATTATACATGTATTAGTCTGTGGCCAATACACTGCACGGGTAATTCTATCCGCTAGTTAATCAACCAGAATCAACCAGTTAACAACTTTGATCCATGAATTACTGCATCTGCATTACCATTTCCATTAACCCGAAAATGAGTTATGTCTTGCTGGTTAGTTTTTCACAAAGTGAAAAGTTTTGTAACATGTTAATGAGAAAATTTTAGCAAGAAAAGAATGTGTGCACGTACCAAGGGGTGGGGGTGGAGGGAGGGGGGAGGATTGGTGGATAATGAGAGAATGGACCAGTGATGCAATTTCTGAAGAATATGGATTATGTCATCTACATTACCCTATATACTATAGGAGATCCTGGAGATTTTTTAGTTCTGCTACAGGTTACCTCTACACACAGGTTTTGAAATATAATTTTTCATGATTACTTGCAAAGGTTTGATAAATCAGATGTTGGTGCAGCACAACTGGCGCCGACTTAAATGAGGGCAACAATTTCTCACAAATACTTTGTGATGTGACTGAAATAAATAATGAGCACTGCAATGTTTGCCCCTAGAAAAAAAATCATGCCAGCTAAAGGGTATGGTGTAATTAATTGGAACATCATAGCTATGGCTAAATTGGCTTATCACAGATGACAACAATAATCATGGATAATGACCATGGCTGCAGCCCTTTAATAAGACAAATATGTATTTTTCCTCTGCAAATGGGCTTGGGAATCAATACTGGTATGAATCAAATGGGGCCCAGTTGCCACCCTATATCAATTGGCATCCTATGCCTTATCACAGAGTTCTCCTCCCATTTGATTTCCCTGACGTCAGGAAGCTAGGCTGGGGGGGGGGGGGAGGGGAGGCTGGGAGGAGCTGTGGGCCTTGACAGGATGGACTATATACCCCTACCATGAATTGCAGGCTTACCCCAGTACTACCACTGTAGCTGCAGGCCCCAGCAGTGCTGCTGCTGCAGCCACAACAGATGGAACTGTGGACATCACGCAGCAGAAACTTCACTCACTTGGACATCCAGCTGTTTCTGAGTATTCATGGTGACAACCCCAAACGATACTGAACCTTTTTGGCCCTTTGTGTAACATGCAAAATCTTTATTTGCATTTTTTATTTTGTTTTTTTTTAGTTTCTGATAACATTATGCAGACTGAGTAAAAACCTCCGTTGCAGTGGCCTTGGATAATTCTGCTTCCATGCAGTTTCAGCGTGGAATGGATTTTTTGTGCAGATTTCGGAGAAATAACCACTGGCTGGTAGGTCAATGGGGTTTGGGGAGAATGCGCTAATCCGATAACTGCTTCGATCAGGCGATGCCCTGGTGCAAGATAATGGTGTGCATCAGTGGCCACTGCATTTATTTTTAGGTGACCACTGAATACAGATGAAGGCTTTAAGATAATAAGAGCAGAATAACAAGACCTGAGGAAGCCCTGAGGAAGGTATTGATTTGGGTAAGTTAGATCAATCAGTGCGCCGTTTCTACGACTACCATGGTCAGTCCTATAATTACCCGATTTCATCAATAACCTATTACTGTAGATTTAGATGTAGTGTTGTCATTGAGCTGTTGGATGTTATTGGATGTGTATTGATCAAACCTACTGATATGGTGGCTTAAAAGTATTTACCTTTTATGAGCCTACCCTTTTTCATGGATAAAACAGGTACTGGTACATGTACAATGTAGCTGAGCACAACTGTGCACACATCAGTAAGAATTATTGCATGGTTTAAAATTATAATGCCTGCCATAGCCCCAAAATTTGTAATACAGTTGAGTCATTTATGTGTTTAAAAAAAAAGTTAGGATAAAGAGAATATTTTCATGATTTCTTCAAAATACTAGGGCATGCATGCACAGATGGAGATTTCTAAAGGCAATCCGGGCCAGAGCTCTTGAAAATACTTAAGTCTATGTTTTTACTTACGTCAGTTTCTTAGCCAAACGCATTGCTCAGATGGGTGACTTACACCAAACTTGACTCAAGTTATTAGGAGAACTCCATCCCAGAAGCTATAAAAGCTAGACAAAGCATTGGTTTGAGCTACCATGAACAAAAAATTCAAACTTATCAAATCAAATATAAATCTTAACTGCCGAGCCTAACTACAGATAAAATGCCAATATTGTATGTATTGCCAATATGACACACAAGAGCTGGAGTACAAAAATTATGCAAGTCCAAAGTCTTGGGTAATATTACGTTGCTTGGATTGATGAATTACCGGTCAGTAAAAACTTCAGACTTAAGTAGTTTCGAGAACTCCTGCCCGGGACTCCCGCCCAGGTACACCTACACACATACGCGGATCAATAGTCTTTAAGTTTTTAATTGCCTGAGCGAAGGTTAAAGGCTTTTATTGATAAAGCAGGGATGAATACATGTAGTTGCGGAAATGGTGAAAAGGCTTAATATAGATGCAGCCAAGCTGAGTAAGTGTTGTTTTACTGCAGTGGTAAGAGTGTTTTCTCTGAAACACTAGAGGAATGCACAAAATGCATGCAAGTGGCTACGATTTTTTAGTTATGTGAATTATGTACACATCATTAGTGGGTACGCCAATTTGTCATATTTTCTGAACCATCCAAGACTACAGTAGAATCCCACCTAAAGACTATCAGGGAAATAAGACCCTACATGTATATGACCACTTATTGAATGACAAAACATATAACATAGACAACAGTGTTATATGTTTGGTCATTCATTGAACAGAGTGCTACACAGAAATAAGAATTAACACCCCATAGAATTTGGCATTGACTACATGAGTGGTCTTAATTCAAGGTCCGTTGTATATTCTGAAAGACTCCACATGCTACATTTATCACAGAATTTTGTCCAGGCCAGACACTGTGGGAAGAAGAGTGTAAACATGGTAGTACATCATGATTGTGTGCACTTGAAGTCCAAAGCAGACAATACATTGGAATATGTTTTATTTTTTATTGTATTTTTTTTTGTCCTACGATATGTCACAGACTTGTAAGGCATCCAGCTAGTTAGCAGCAATGCTATCTGGATGACTGTAAACTTACTGACTACATTTATAATATTGTACTGTTTGTCACCTAACAAGGTGAAAATAAATTTCTATGGTACTGGTGCCCCTGACCTATTGCTGCCACAGTTGTGGTAGTTTCCCTTATGTTCAGGCGACCAGGGCCTTTGAGTGTACCTCAAGTTCCCATAAATACAAGCTTCAAAGGCTGGCAATTTTCTGCACATATCAGGCTATTCATATTGAAATATCTCCAGTGAGCAATGCAATCCATCATCTACAATTCCTGAGAGCATTACAGAGTCACTTGCCTTGAATCCTGCTCAACCCAACTTATCTTTCAAGACACAAATTCTTCCTTCAGGCTGCAGTCTCCTTTGGGTAAATTCTCCTTAATGTTTTCCGCGAGGTGAATTTATAAACTGAAATTACGGAACCATTGCCCTTATCCTGTCTCTCATCCTTTTTTTTTTTTGCATTTTAATTAATATTCTTTGTTTCTTTCTACCTTTCTTTGTTTTATGTAGAGCTACATTATACTCTAACACAAGTTTGAAAAGATATTATATACTGACATGGGATTTTTCAATGATTGTATCCCGGGGACTGTATTCTGGGTGGGAAAAACTTGTATACTGTAACCACGTTGGCTACAATACTACCAGTTGCATGGTATACCGTTTCTGTCACAACTGATTGCCACTTCCTCTGCAGCAGGCCCTTGCTGTGGGTGCCCACCAACAACTGGCATTGATTGGGTGCAGCAGAAGTCATTTATCCCTCGCCTGCAGAGTGACCCAGAACTGCGGGTGCCTCACCAAAAGGCAGATTGGTCTGAACGTGACAAACATAATCTTGGCACGAAAACAGTCCCATGGATCACTTTCAGTCATGCAAACTCAAAAAGCGATATGGATGCTTGGCCCAGACAATGCCAGTCAGGCTTTTACAAACACCATCATATACTCTGCATGATTTTTCACTAGCTATTTTAATATAATCTTCAGGAAGGCATTGCTGGCAGGAGCTTCTAGCAGCAACAGTTCGTGACGGTGACCGGTGACCGCATACAGCTCAGAAATGGCAGTATTTGACGCAGTGAAGAATGGAAGTGAGGGAAACTGCTCCTGCCACAGTCCTGAACCTTATCAACTGGGATGGTCCGGACTTGGGCTTCTCACACTGCCCGTCCTTGCCCTGGCTGGAAACATCATGGTATGTGCCGCAGTGATAAGGAGACGCTCACTCCGGAATGGCCTTGGAATATCGGCAGCCTCAATGGCACTGTGTGACATTCTTTACAGTTCACTGGTGATGAGTGTCGCTGTGGCCAGGACAGTTTCCGGTAAGTACACAGAACTTTAGTGCCAGGCTATTTACCCTGCCCAGGAAACAATTGTGGGATACGATCAATGATCATGGAGGGTACAGGAAAAAACCTACTGAGTGGGCATAGTGTAAAGTGGATCTAGTGCAAGACAAGCACCAACCCTACTGTATGCAAATATATTATGGTGGTCCCTCTCTTAAAGAGCAATCTCTAGAGTGGCCACCCCCTAGACAGGACACAAATTCGTGGCAGCAAGTACCGTGAATGCATGTGCTGCTCCCTCTCACCAAAAGGAAACCTCTCTAATAAGGACAGAACTGTTTGGCAGAAGGGGTGTCCTTATTAGAGAGGGACTAATATATGAACAGAGAACACATTTTATTTAGTGGAGACTAACAATACTTTGCATCACATGCACATAATACATCAACGTTTATAATCATACATGTAGACATGGCATAACTCAACACAACTTAAATATCACATGTTGCATGTTCTAGTTCATAACTGTGAAACCTGTATATAAAGACCACCCTAGGAACCAACAAAATATTGTCCTAAAAACATAAGCGGCCTTGTATATAAAAGTTTAATACAGTTGTAACAAGAAAAATATACCCCTGCTGATGTATGAATTGCTGTCTGTTCACAACACTTGCCAGTCTGGGTGAACATGGTAAACACTCTTAGATAAATTTGTCCATGTCATTGGTATTTTCAGTGTGGCCAGCCAAGCTGGATTGGCTGTGTGAGGTCTGGAACGTTCTGGATGTCTTCTTGGTGACAACTGCCTTGATGCACCTAGCCCTAGTAGCCATTGATACTCTCCTGGCGGCGTATAAATCAGGCTACTACCATCACAATTACTACAGCACTCAGGCCAACCTGAAGAAGCTTGTAGTCCCGTGGCTATGTGCCCTGGTTGCAGTTGTTGCTGCGTATGCTTGGGAGCACACACAGCACCGTGACAACCTGGTTGGATTCCGCGGCTGTGGACCTCAATCAAGGTCCTTCCTGGTTATCACCAGTATAGTGTATTTTGTGACCCCAACCAGTATTACACTGATGGCCTTTGTCTTGTCTCTGGTTGTGACCCGTAGGCGGGGTGATGGTTGGGAGACGTGTTCCAAGCGTTGCCTAGCCAGGCCCAACATGCTAGCCCTATCTGATAACGGTGAGCAAGGGATTCCGGAGCATGCTCACCTGTCTGCTGACCTAGACATACAGGACACTAGCAGTATCCGGACACCGCTAATGGGTGACGAACCCCCAAGATGTCTCAGCCGTCACAGCTCCACCAGAGGGAGTAGCAGGAGGAAAGAGAGCATGCAGCATAGGTCATCCATGTTGGACCGCCACCCATCCCTTCGATACAGCATCAAGAGCACACACGGTGGTGCCAGTAGGCAAGGTTCGACCAGAAGTAGCTGCCGTCGTCCACACAGCTCCCCACAACCTAAAAAGCACACACTGTCCGAGCATGAAACGTTGAAGCCGAAGTCCTCCTGGAACTCGGCTATATCCGGCATCTCGGGTACGGATGGATTTCCAGGTAGTAGTGGTGATGGAATGGGTAGAGCTGGGTCCACAAAGAGGCTGACGCCATCACCAAGTCCTGGGTCCTTGTCTGATCACAGTCAGCAGAGTTCCAGCAACCTGGATAGTGTGAGGCAAGCCTTGCACTATGCTGCCCTGGAACAGCTGAGGCAAGATGCACAACCTGGAAAGGATGAACCACAGGCTGACGACGCAAACAATCCGGCAGAGCAATTAGATTTGCCCGATCCTGAAAAGAAAGGAATTAGCCCTGGGAACAAAAATTCTCCAAACGATGATCATATCCACGACAAAGGGGATACAGAGAAGCCACTTCCAGAAGAATCGGCCAATGCAACAAACAGGCAGCCACTATCAACACACAAGGACTCTGACAAAGGTGACACTGAAGTTCAAAGTTCTGCAGAAACAAATCCTGCAGAGTCTAACAATAACCCAGAATGTCCTCCTGCCCAGAGCACACATCCATCAGATGAAACTAGGCCCAAGTCGGAAGGCCCTAGCAACGGCATAGGCAATGCCGTTGGGAAGAATCAGGAGCCAGACAGGAAAACAAGTCCCCAAGCTGACAGTACCGGGTTGCAGGCACTGGATGTAAGTAAGCTCAGCAACAGTGGCCAGGATCTGTCAACCAAGTCTGACCAAGGAATGCATCTGTCACCGAATGATGCATACAACTACAGCCTGAGGTATAAGACGAAAAACGAAAAACTCAAATCGGAAGTTTTTAACACCAAAGAGAGATCTCGAAATAGACTTCAAAAGCATTACTGCCCGATATCACATACCACTGTAGCGGTTGGGGTTGTATCTAGCATAGTGTTGATATTGTACATGCCTATGTTTGTGGGGATCCTTGGCGCGGCTTGGTGTGATCTCTGTGGTACAGTATTTTCCAGTCTAGTTATGCTTGTTCTGGACTGGGTATTTTATAGCAGTACCCTATTCAAGCCAATAATATATTTCGTATTCTACGTCAAACATAAGGACTGCGTCTTTTCGGATAAAGAGCAAGCAAAATGACTTCTGTAAAGTTACTCTCTCTTCTACAGTGCTTCTGGCATAGTCACACTTGTACACTGCCATGTTCACAAATACCTTGAAAGATACACCTGGGTACTGTTAAATATAATCATCCAATAACTTGGGACATACCATAGGATCATATGTACATGTGGGGTATTAAAGGAAATTGAAAACAGTACCACAGAGCTGTGACCAAATTAAATGTATACAAGGTTTCAGCAAATAAAAGCCGTAATGGTGAAGTAAATAGTAGCATCCAGGTTGATATCCTTTGTATTTGTGATGACTGTAACACTTGGGTAATACCGTAATTTTCTGACTTACTAATTTATCTTTTGGTAACACATGTAATAGGTGTTACCGGTACATGATGTGTGAACATAAGTACAGTCGTACATGTGCATGGTATATGTAAGTTGATCACAACTTGAAATTTTTAATATTGTATGGCTGCATGTGTGTGCCTTCAGTTATGACTACAACCACGGTTTGTCTTGTATTGAAATGCTTGCCTCAAAGTATGAGCTTACAGTACTCTGCAGCTGTATGTGAGAAAATTGTAATGACTTACACTTGATATTTGTTGTTGACTTATTTATTGAAGCTTATTTGTTGTTGCAGTCATATTGATACTAGTTGTACTTGAAAAGTCTGTGCATTAATTTTTTACATCCTGGAACTTAGTATGGAATTCTGTACAAATAACTGGTAGTTCATGTGAAGTACATTAACCTTGATAAATGGTAAAGCGTAGAAGAGTACAATAATATTCTGTCTTTTTAAATCCATAAACACAATACAATTTATATCTCAGATCTATGTTACAATTACCACAAGCCACAAGGATTAACCAGCTAATAACTCTCTTTGGTCGATTCAGTTACATTATGCCAATTAAGCCATTTCAGTCACGCAAATTAGAAGAAACTTATTCTGCATTGGGGGTTTTCTTTGAAAATTCAATGTCATGACCATATATACCGCAACATATTTGCAACAGTTACATCAGGTATATTTAGTATTTTTAACATGAACAGACACCAATGCATAAGGCCCTGTGTTCATACATCGATATGTTACTACTGGTAACGTAATGTACTGACGTGCATATATATAATGAACTGATATACATGGATGTATGTATGCGTCTTACTGCATATCTGCCCCCTACATCCCAGTACACCGAAAATCTCACCAAGAAAATCCTCTTGGAAACACCTTGAACATGGCACACCTTAGTTTCCCCTAAAGTAATTACCGGGTATTTATCTGAGCAAATGTTAATCATTTTGTCAAATAATATGTGTGCATGTACACATGATAGATTGTTGTTAAGTCTCTAAGTGTTGGATGGGTGTACATGTCCGCATGCTTGACCCTGAAA
>JAAUYG010169925.1_pt1 | contig 13286 bp, 12 predicted proteins | sample 7278091 | NCBI WGS metagenome assembly JAAUYG01 (sample SAMN14350201, study PRJNA611818) | marine sediment metagenome | isolation source: surface marine sediment (0.6m) | place: French Polynesia: Moorea | collected 2018-08
CTTTGACAGTAATTCGGCAGCATTCCATCAGGTACTGTCGCATTTTCTCGGGGGAGGGGAGAGGGGGTTCTGAACCTGGAGTAGTTCGTGTACAGATCACCTCAGTTGGATGTCGAGAAAGGCTTAAAATGGTCAGTGAATGTGCAGTGCAGGAGCCAAAGGGTTTGGGTCGGACAAATGTGAAGATCTGTTGGCCAAACAGCAGTTGCTCTTGTGGTCTCGACTCACTTGTCATCATCAGAGAGACTCTTTGAAAATTGCGGGACTTGAGTCCCAGTTGAGATGGTGGCATCAGTCAAATCTGAACACACATAATCCAGTTGCACTGATCCAGACTCTTTCCCAGATGCACGGAAGAAAAGAGGTAAAGTTGACGCCCAGAAAACTAGTGACCACATATACATCTGCACGAACTCTTGTGTGAAAATGCCCAAATCGTGAAATTCATAGCCTTTGCGTGTAATTTTAGAACGATAGTTTTTTTTTTGTTTCACAAGTTACCAGCTATTTGCTGCCTGCACTGAAAATTGAAATGACAATGGTCTTCATCAATTGGCAAAATATCCGAGAACTCTAAATCCATGGGGAAATCAGGCTCCGGTTGCAGGGCATTTTGTATTGCATTATTATCTCCACATCTCACACGAAACTCAGAACCAGATCAGAAAAACAGAGAACAATGTGGCAAAAGGTCTATCTTCAGATCATCTGAAGTGAGCCAAAATTATTTCTGATGTAGACAAGAGTGGAGAATGTCACCCAACTTTCACTGAAATATTCTCGGCGCATTATCTCGTGATGGAACCAAAAGAGAGCAATGGCCGGGGATGTCATCTGATGTGAGCACTGTGCCCTGTGCATGGTGTTCACAGAGATACAGCTGTAATAACCTGGCTATGTATTCTTCCTCAAGTGCAGAGTTGTTTCCCAGGAGAAAGAAGACAGGGCTTTTGCCGTCAACAGATTGTTTAATTTTGACACTCACCAGATGTTGACTTCGCAAAACAATGAATCAATTACCGGCGCCGGTGCGGCACAAGTGACGAGTTGAATGAGAAGTAGAGCTGCCCAGTGAAGCTGCTAATTAGGTTGAGTTGTCTTCCTTTCACCCACCTAAGCAACTAGAAGGGCCAACCGGGTACGCGAAGTCTTTGGGGGTGGGGGAAAGTCATGCGCTCTGCTTGTACTTTACCTTACCTTCCACAATTGTAGGCCTGGGAAGCAGAGCGACCTGAGGAAGTCCTGTGTGTGTTGTCATTGTGGAAGACCCTCCAAGCCTGCCAACGCAGAAAACTCCTCAAACCACAACGCCACTGGTGTGATGGTTTGAAGAGAACACTGAGTTGGCATCCCCTACCATGCAGGCACCCATTGTTCACACGGAGCACGTCAGGCCTAACACGTCTGCGTGATGCAATGCAAATGGAAGCAATGGTTGCTGAACAGTAAGCTCATACAGCGAGCTGAAGCAGCAACAGAAGCAAAAAATTGGAAAATTTTCCATTTTTCGCGTCATGTCATACGTCGCGCATGCTGCGTGGATAAGCGAGTTACGCTGACGGAGCGCACTTGTTGAGTGTGTGGTGTGCTTCGGAACAAGTTGACTTTGGCGGATTCCAGTTTACTGCTGCTCATCCGGAGAGCATCAACATTTAGCCATTAATCCTAAATGGGAAATACACTGAGGCCTTGAAGTTAATGACTTGTCTTCACAATCATCACACTTTAATTTGCAGCGGTGACTTTTCTGGCAGATTAGGAGCAGGTGATGCTTCACGCGGCACTTGTCCTTGCCATGGCGCAAAGCTGCTGACGTGAGCGTTGAAATAAGATATCAACGTACGTGACCAAACTGTGGGGTAACGTCACATCAGTTTTGCCAAAGGTTTGCGGTCCGTGTTTTGAATCTGTAACTCCCCCGATAAGGACAGCTTGTTCCGAGATCCTCCTTGGGGATCCTCATGTTCTTTTTATGCTGGGAAGGAACCTTCGAGAACGTGTGAAACGTGTTGTTCTTTTTGCAGGAAATATTGACAGGAGAGGAGGCAAATTTAATGGATTTGTCAATCAATGGCAAATAGTTGCTACATTAGATGAACTCCTCTGTTGGACCAAATCGATTCTGAAGCCAACACTGCGTTGACAGTACGTGACACTAATTGTCATTGCTGTCCGCTGAAAGCTTCGGGTGTTGAAACAATCCCTTCCATTTTCAAACACATCCGATTGTTCTCAGTCAGATAAACAAAATTCTGCCACGTTCATGGCAAGGAGTGTTTTTGAAAATAACATTACGCCAACTTGTCCCAACGAAAGGAACGCAAAATGTGTTTTTACGGTGTCGTTTTTTGACTGTTGCGGCAATCAGAAATACTTTTCAGGAGTGTTCGTGAGTCAGGAAAGCAAAAAGGATGGAGAATTGTGAGTTCTGGAACGAACAAAACGTAGCCTGGAACAGTAGGAGGCGCTTACCTGCACTGCGCTGCACCGCACAGTGAACCTTCCTGTCGGCGATAAAATCATCCTCATCCGTCTTCCCATAAACCCACTTCTGACTGATTTCCTCAGTTCTGAGTGATAAGCTTTCATGACATAAAAGGAATGCAAATATGAAGCTGAGATAAATGTATGTAACCGTAAAAGGACGTTCGACCCAGGACACACGGCAGTGGCTGTGGCTTCTGTGGTGGATTTTGCAAGGATATCGTTCGAGATTTCTCTGCACCGGAGCTGACAGATATTTTTCCTGTTTCGCAAAGAACGAAGGCACAGCGTACGCTCATAATTTGGCGACAAATTGGTGGATTTGGAGACTTTCTGTCACCAAAGTAATAGGAGATCATGAACCACTGTTTGTTGTATAGCCTTGGGGACATTGGGGCCTCCAATTGACAAGATGCACCAAAAACAAAGAAAAGTGTGTTTTGTTTTTGAAAAAGCTGCGATTCAGTGGAGAGGTGTGGGACAATGACACAAAATGACAATTGAATGGTCATTTTGGCACCTTTGCTTCATGAATCATTGGGGTTGTGCCCACGATGAGTGCGAGAGTGGGATTGGGGAAACCAAACTGTTACAACACGAATAGCCACTGCTCGTGCAGGATGTCAATGAAAACTTTAGCACCAATTTCAATACGAACAGCATGCAGTGCTCTCAAACAAAGCTGAAACCTTGGAGAAAAATGTACAAGCTGTATTTCTTCACTAAATGACATCTTTTCCTTTGCCGTATGCCTCGCTTCTGGGAATCAATATCCAAAACGTGTCCCTCTTGAAAAAAATATTCTGGAGGTTTCTTTCTAGCCGTTATTGAGTGTGAAATCAATGGATTCTTTCGCTGTGTCAGCTGCATTACAGGTCTTGGAGTGTCGGTTATGAAAAGCTAACAAGGGTTTCTTTGTGTGGGATTCATCACGGAAATTCTTGTTGCGTCAAAACCATTTTCAGCTCAATAATTTTTCCTTGCGGAAGTTTTTACTCGTTCCCACCTTCGAAAATGTCAATATTTTTCGCAGTTCAATGGTTCCTAGTCGACACAAATAGCTCTTGCAGGTGGTTTACATCTGATTATCGATATTTATTGATAGCAAATATCCGTTCATCCTTTGAAATTACATTGATTAGCTTGAGGCAAGCATCCAGTGCCTTTTCATGCAAGACGAAAGAACTGTGCAGGAGGTTTGCCGAATGCCATCAGCCATGAAACAGGCTCACTGGCGTCAGTCAAGTCTCTTCGCGAATCACCAGGGTGTTGTTGGTTGATGCAGTTCATTCCGAAACGCAGAAAGCTACGTTTCTCTGCGGAGATGCTGTTTTTCTTCCAGATTGTCTTTTGTCCACTGTGATGTGTGTCTGTAGTCGTAGAGTCGTAGTGTTCTTCTCGTCAACACTGGGCCCGCAAAAGAAACAGCAACCTGCTGGGTGCTCTGCTCGAACCCTCTTGCTGTCTTGATCAGTCGAGACTTCCTGTTCTTTCTGTTGAAGACTCGTTGCATGAAAGCTGTTGGGAGAGCAAGGGGTACTTCAGATCACTTGTGAACACTGCTCTGTTTTATGTCTTTGCAGAAAGGCCATATCCAAGAGTTGCCAAGAGAACAATGACCTATTACATCCCAAGCATGCAGAAATCGGCTACAAAAGGAAAGAATTGAAATCCTACGTGGATTGGACGGTGAGTTGGAGTTGACGGGGAATAACTTTTGGCGGAAGGAGGGCTTTTTTTTGTTTTCTGTGTTGTTGTCCGAGTTGCCTTTCCCTGCCTTTATTTCCTGACTGTTGCATCCACATCGAATAACTTTTGCATTTTATTTGGCAGGAGAGCGCCATAAATGGTGAACACTTGTGGGTGGACACGAATGCTTCAGGAGATTTCTGTTACGTTGGTGAAACGGAATGCACGGTAAGGCTTAGTTTCAAAAAAAAATCCTAAAAGTCTCGTAATGTCGTCTGCGTGAAGGTGAATACTCACTGGGTGTTAGTGCACGGGAAGTCTGGTTGTTGTGATAGCTGCTCGATGTTTCTGTTGGATTCATTGCTTCAAATGTTAACTGTCTTGAATGTGCACCGACGGGGCCACTATTCGAACCCCGACCCCTCCCCCAAAAAAACAGTTTTCTGGTTTGGCCGCGTCGCGCTGAGAGACGCGAAACCTCAGACTGCATGGTTGTGAAAATGAAGATGCATCCTCAACCAATACCACATCACAGCGAACGATGGCTTGTGAACATTCTGACTGAATCCACTGCGTCAGTTAGCGTTTCCCCTTTTCCTTCGCAAGATCGTTATCGTTTTGGTCATTATTTTCCCAATTCAAGATGGTGCATTGTGCACGACAAACTCCCGACACTTTCGCTGGAACACAATTTTCTTCTGTTTTTCATTACATCAAGGGCTCAATGAAACTGCTGACGCTCAAGAAGGAAGGAAGACATCTGGAAGATAACTGTCACTCTGCCTCTGTGTTTCACTTAGGAATCAGTAATTACAACCGTGCAAATGCTTTCAGCTTCCTCCGTGAAACCAAAATCATTCTTGATTTCGGCTGTTAACTGATAAAATGACGCTGCAGCATCAGTGAAAAGGCGATAATGGCCCTGCTGTCGTTCTTTGTGGGATTTCAGTTGGAAAGTCCCTCTTGGCTGATTTCTGAAAGATGCAGCTTTTCGTCTCTTTGACAAAAGACCATCTCCAAACTTGATCAGTTGAAAACACGGCCCAAAATGTTTTGAAAGAACCTTGCATTCAAGTGTAGTGTTTCTTTCTGTCTGATGACCAGCATCTCTGTTCGCAGCTGCAAAAAAGACGGAAACAAACTGCAAGAAAGGGAAAAACCAGCAGTAAAGGAGAGAATCAGAAGAAATCCGGGCATGGCAGAGCCTTGTAGCATTGTTGTTGTTCAGACGTCGCATCTGTACACTTCTGGATGGACAATAAGCCTCCAGATACGTTTGGAACACTTTTTGGGATACAGCACATCTCAGACACTCCTCCCAGTTACATTTTTGACCCTCTGGGCCAGAAACCCCTTCCACTGCCACCTCCGGAATTGGCTGGCTGTCGAGTGACCGAAATTTGATCAAATCTTGGATTGGAACGTGTTAGAGACGATAAGACCAAACGATTCCCTTTTTTTCCACTTGCAGAAAACTGGGCCACGCAAGAAGTGCACTGCCTGCAAAATACTGGTTCATACAGGGTGTATGGTTCAACTCGACAGGGTAAGTTGTGTTTTCATAACATGGCCAGTTCGATGTGTAGAAATGAATTTAGTCCAGGAGGCCAGTGTTGTGAACAACAGAACTCGGCGCGGTATCTACTCTCACGGGCGCCTTTTTCTCGTCGTTCACATTGGTGGAAGCGTGTGGGGTAGAGGAACACAACAGCGAAGAACTTTCGTTCAGTGTTTGTTGTCGCTCGGTTGCAAATCATTCTGGAACCAGTGACAGAAATCTCGTCTTTGTGGAGAAAAATCCAGGGAAATAAAGGACTTGTTAATTAAATGCACAACGAAGATGTTTCAAATCTGTGTGTGACAACACACAAACGAGAAATGGTTTCCTGAGACTATGTGGTTTTTGTCACGAAATGTCCTTTTACTTAAATGTGATCACGTAGGTTGTGTGGATTTGTTTGCTGCAGCTAAATGATTTTAATGATGAACTTCAGCAGTTTGTAATTCCCAGATGTACATGCATATTTTCTAAGCCCTTGTCGTTGCATATGGTTCTCTCCTTCTAAAATTGTCAACGAGACTAGTCATGGATCTTGGAACGGAGCAGTGTTTTCATCGCATTTGAAGGAGGAATGGAGATCCCAGATGCACAATACTTGATCACCAAACTGACGAACATAATGATTCCGATCTGTGTGGTCAAAGATAAATTTGCGTGATAAATCAGGTGTATGACTGCAGCTCAAACACGGAAAGAACCGATTCTGAGATGATTAGTTCAGAACGCCATTTTTGCAAAGAAAGTCCGGATTCCACACGAACACACCAATTCTTAGCTTCAGCTTTTTCCTGGGTAAAAAAGTACCTTCTCTCACGTCCAGTCTGGTTTTCACAGTTCAACCTTTCTCGGCGTCGCAGTTTTCTGTTGTTTGGCCTGTGGATTCACGTAAACTCCTTCAAAAAATAGAAAGTCTGCTGGAAAGATTTAGCTTCAGGAGAACTGTGTGAAAATTTCCCAGCTTTGGCGTTAGGCGACCTCAAGAGCTTTTGAAAGACACCAGAACAAGCGCAAAAACACCTGAGGAACGGTGATTTGGGGTCACTTTCAAGCTTTCATCGGGAAGGTGAAGACAGATCGAGAGTCTGCTTGACATAAAACTCGGAGCAGTACGTGTGTGACCAGGCGAAAAATCTCAGCATGTCAGGTCTGAAGCTAATAAATGATGCAAGGCTCAAGGCTGATATTTCAATCGAGCTTGATTTGCTCCTCACTTGGAAACCGACCTGCTTGCCTGTCAATTTTACGTATCCTTGTTCGTGATAGATTGTCGCCTTCATTTTCACGAAAAGGACTCGAGGGAAGATCAATGCCGGCGGAAAGTTAAATTAAATTTGGTCCATGAAACTGGACTGGAATTGTTGGTCAAACATCTTTTTCTTGGCAGCTTTTGTTCTGTTCTGAACTGAGCGGTGAGTTCTTTTTATCAACCACAAAGGGGCAAACTCTTCAACTGTTTGCGTTTTCTCTTGCCAGACACTTGTTTGTTTTGGAGTCAAGTGATCAGTGCTTAGAGCCGAGAAGATTTAGAGTGGGTGGCAGAAGGATCAATGTGATGAAAGGGACTCAGAACAGCTTCTGAGATATGTCAACAGAACATCGTAGCTTGCTTGTGGAAGCTCCGTGGGTGCGTCGAGTTAAAAGCTGAGTAGTTCAAAAGGAACATGCTTTCAAGGGCCGGCAGACGCTTCCATTGTTAAACAGCCGAATTAGATGAAGACCAGAAGATGTGCAGATTGCGGATGTTTTCCCTCCCATTTGCGAAGAGTATCCAAACGCCCATGTACTTCGTGAACAACTTAACAAATCATCCGCGTGGCCTGTTTCAGGCAAGGTTTTGGGCAACAAAAATGTTTTTGCCGGAGATTTCGTTTTTGGAAACAAGTTTTGCGTGGCACACATTGAGACATGACAGTATTTTTGGAGTTCATAGCTGTTTTGATGGCACAACTTCAGATGTTGCTATGCTGTGTGCTGTTGACTCCGCAGACAACCCTTTGGCAACTTTCGTTGACATTGTGATGGTCCTGCAATTTTCTTTTATTTTGTTTCAGATAAATTTCAAATGCAAACCAACCTTCAGGGAAGCCAATCCTCGGAACTACAGGGAAGTGAGTACTCCTTTAGTTTTCACCTTCGTTGTAATCCTAACATTGTGCCCAGTAACAGCTGCGGCAAAGGAACACTTTGCTCGTGGTGGGAGTCGTCTTTCAAGTTTGCCGTCTCTATGAGAGAAAGCAAGAGACATAGAGAATCATCTGAACCAAAACACAACGCCGTGACGTTGGGATACCAGACAGAGAGAGAGAGAGAGATTTCAGGTCAAGCCTTAGTTGGCTTTACAGGTTCACTGCCTTTCTCTCTCGAAAGAAAATAGAAAGAAAACAAAACAAAACGTCGCACTGAAAATAAAACTCGACCTGTAGTGTGCGATTGAATCATCTCCAAGCCTCGTAATCTGCCTACCATCAGACGATTTGGGACAGATATCACACTGGGATTCACGCAAGAAGCTGTGCGCAGCCCATCTGTGCTGTGACAAAATGCCAGCGCACAGATTTATCAAATTGTTTTGTTGCAGCAAACATTTATGAGGCATCATTGGGTGCACAGGAGGCGACAGGATGGAAAGTGCAAACAGTGCGGAAAGGTATGCATTTCGTTTTACCATCGGTGAAATTTCATTTGAAGAAAGGAGAATGTGAGTGAATGACAAAGTGCGACAAGCAAAGGTTTGAGCTTACGGGGCCACCTTGCTGCAGTTTTGCTTTAAATGTGCGTGCCGTTAAGCTCTTAACTTCAAAGAATGAAACCAGATATTTGGCCTGAAAGGCCAAGCGATTCGCTGCCATGCTGCTGCAGTAGGTGGGGTGCCATGCGTGTGTGGGGGGTGGCACTTCCGGGGGTTGATATGTTAGTTGGGGGATTTTGCCCTTTGACCCTGGAGAAAATCTTGGGTTTTGTAGCACCCTTGTTTTTTGGAACAAAATCGTTGTTCCGGACCCAGGGGCAGAGGACCCTTTGTATCTCCACCACCCTGAGTTCGTGGACATCGACATTGAGCAGTTATGAAGTCAGCTGCTCTGGCTTGGGGGCGATTTCTTGAACGTTTGCGAAGGTCTTGCGAGTGAGATTACCAGCACTGTCAAAATCTGCTTATTCCGTTTTTGCGTGCACAAGGTCTTCAGCCTTTGAACATTTGCGACCACTGGCAAACATTTCACGAAATTGGTCGATTTTCGCAAGAAACCAAACGTCTTTGAAAGGTTTATTCTCCTTGATGGGATTGATCCTGATGTGTGTCATCACGTGGAATAAGAATGGAGTGCTGGCAGATCATTGCGTGTGTGCTGCTTGTCGATGCGTGCTTGTGTTGAACACAAGGCTGCCAATAGTTTCGAATTTGACCCGTTTCGTATCACGAATCTGGCAACCTGGTAGTGTGTGAAATCATGTGCCCTTCAGTTTCCTTTGGACTTGCCTAAAATATCAGGCGAAGTACTAAATTTTTAAGCGGCTTTCTGACATCAGAAATTTCCTTAAAAATTTTATACGACAGTTTTGCAAGTCGGGGTGGCCTAAACTTGGTTGCCCATGGTTGAAAAGTTGGTTGAATATGGATGAGTAGAGTTATTGAACGCGTCGGCAACATGACACGAGATGCATGATTAAAGCTACGGGTATCAATCATTGCCCAGTGCGGTGTCGATGAACGGAACTGTCAAGTTCCTTTTAGGATGAAGAACGTTGTGCTTTGTCCATAATTTTAGACACGAAGGGAAAGAAGCTGTTCATGGTGTCAATTGCTTTGTGTGTAACTGAAGTCCGAACTCGAATCCTGGAGGGTTTCTATCCAGTTTTCCAGGGAGCAGGGAGCAATTGTAAATCCATTATTGACTTGAGTAGTTAGCCAGGAGCAATCACAGGATAATGCCTGGGTTTTGTTAGTCTGGCGACCGTGTTCAATTCAACACGCATGAAATGCCATTCCCTGTGGCGACATCCAATTTGACCACAAAATGTGTCGAAACGTGTCACCCACACACACAAAAGCTGTCCTTCACAGAAAGACCCAGGTTTGACGTCTGCAGTCATGAAAAGTACGTTTGCTTCAGTTTGCCTGTCCACAGAAAACTATATGCACATCTGAATGCGGAATGCGGATCAACTTCATTAAGAAACAGCTCTAATTCAAAGAAAATTTGTACAGAATGGTACACTATCTTCAGTTCCTGTGGCAAAGTTATTTTTGGATGACAAGAATTTGTGCTGTGTTCGGTTGTTGCGTGCAAAGCGATCAATTCATCTATTTTCTCTTCTTTTACAGTCCTTCCAACAGAGATTTTCATTTCAAAGCAAGGTGAGCTGTCAACGGAATGGTACTTTTGAAAAGGGAACAATAGAAATTTGAGAACTCTTGAGATTTTTCGCGCAATTTCTCTGGTCAGTTCGCAAGAGAGAAAACATTAAAACCCACGTGGGAAAGCACAAAGAACACACATACACAGGTACGTGTATGTTGACAATGATGCAATCGTGTGATTTGACAATCTTTTTGTCCAATTCAGGAAATCATCGCCATCAGTTGTTCGTGGTGCAAGGCGGCGTATCACAACAAGATCAGCTGCTTCATGATGCAGCAGATCGAGGAGCAGTGTAACCTTGGAGTTCACGCCGGCATCATCATCCCTCCCTCATGGATCATCAAACTACCCAGGAAGGTCGGTAAAATCTGCTCAACTTGGGCGATTCATCTTTACGTTAGTCATATTGCCTTAATTTAGTTCTCAAAACAGATGCGCCTTTTATTGATCTGACAGCTGTGTGCGTCATGGGCTCAGGGAGTGTGTCGTTTTCTTCTTCCGCATCAAGAAATCCTCAGCCACAATGCTGTTGTGTTGTCACCTCGCAGATGTGAGGGTTCATTTGCATGCACACGTCAGGCGATAACACTGGACGCAAGTATCGCATGTTATCAACATTGGCTCAGGGCTCCACCGAGACTCCTATCAACTCTCAATGAGTGACACAAGACTCTACAGTGGAGGACATTTACCCCAAACAAGAAACGAAACTTCGATTTCCTCGGGTGAAATTACCGAGGCATCTCGTCCCTTGCAGAGACTTGGCGCAGCTGTGTAGCTCTTTGAAAACAAGCAGCCTAATGAGGAGAATAGTCCTATCCCTCTCTTTGTGCTTGTCCAAGATTCAGTCTCTTATTGTTGAAATGTGCGCTAACGTGCAACTCGAATAGATTTTGTCCTGTTTGAGTGGCTTTTCTTCAGCCGATAGCAGCACGCGTCATTCGAGATGTTGCGTGTCACATCCTCTGGCACGAAAGGCACTGCCGAAAGAGTTCACCTTCGTGGCAATCACTTAACCGACTCGAGAAGAACAGTGCGGAAGGATACATGTTGCCCTAACCCTTGTGTTTCCTGTTCTCATGTTCAGAAGTGACCAGCTGAAGTTGCAAACATGGTTCTTCGTGGACGTTTTCTCTGGATATCTGTTGCTTCAAAAGCAGAGGAATGACACCTGGTGACAAATGGTTTCTGTGGACTTCACAATATTTCTGCAGTAGTTTTGCTTGTGGGGTTGAGGCAGTTGAAGGTGGCTTCTGCGCCACAAATTCTGCGGCTTGGTTGTAAAGCTAGCAAAACAAACACATCAGTTAGCGAGAACAAAGTACGGTGGTAATTAGAATTGCAAGTGTCAATGAAGGCCAAAATAGCGCAAAGCTGTCCATTGATTGTGCCAGTGATACGGTTGTTTCTGCATGGCGTTCGTAATCAGCTTACGTGCTCAAATCTGGTTTTGTTCAGAAATAGATCATGGAGCAAAAATAGCCGAAGAGGGCCAGTTATGCTCAGTTGTTGTCCTCGAATGTTGCTCATTTCTCATCCACTGATTCACCCAGCTCACGCAGCAAAACTACTGAAAGGCACTGTTCTTCATGCAGAAGAACAAAATGAACAACATTCTGGCACTGTTTTTCCCCAGTTTTTTCGTGACACACAATTCTTTTTGAGTGGTTCTCAAGAGAAAACAATCAAGACGACAGTATTGTCTTCTTTGCACTTAGTTCAATGCTCAATGAATTGTTCTTGTCAGTGGTACATGAAACCTGAACCCTTGATCTTGAAAAGACCATCGCCGTCTTGTCTTCTCTGGGCGACATCAACCAATGCGTCTTTGAATTCCAGTGTCTTGTTGGGACAATCCGATGTGATTTTTGCACTTGCGACCTTGCATTCTTGAGCGCAGGATGGCTGGTTAGGGGTTCCTTGTTCCCAACTTGCGTTCAGCAATTCTTGTACTGGAACCCCTGTGAAAGGACATTTGGACAAAGGGGGGATTTGCTACAAATGTGCAGAAAGAATGACGCTTTTGGGACGTCAGCAGAATTACATGGATGACGAGTAAGCGAGACTCACAAAGTGGAGGAATATTCATCTCCAGGTTTCACGCCGGTTTGCCAGTGAAGAGGTCAGGTGTATCAACCATTGTGGTAAGCCATCAAACCAAGGCCTTTGAACACTGGAAAGCAACCTGTGTAACTTAAGATGCTTGCAATTAAAGCGACATGCCCGGCAGAGCTGGCTATTTTTGGAGGACGAAAAGAGGACACGTGAAAGCAAAGGAAGTAAACAGTCCTGATCCTATTTTCGAAACGGTAAATTAGGCTGTCCATCAAGTGGCTTGACACCAGTAATCAGGTCACTGCCTTCAAGCTACAACAGACCAGATATGGAAATTTTGGGCTGTGAGCTGCTCCCTCCCACGCCGTTTAGTGCTAAATGGGAAATCATGCGTCTTCAAATGGAGCTGGTTTGAGGAATGACGTCAGCGTCTGTGGGAATCCAGTTCCAGAGGAACTGATGCCGCAGGAGAAAGATCGCGACCGCGATATGAAGGGTTTCTGTCATTTCAAACATCTCTTTCAAGTGGTCGTGATCCCCTTTTATAGACTCCGGTTTCGTCATGGAAATTGCTGCACAGGTCAAGAGAGCTCGTTCTTCTTTCTGAATTGATTTGCTGTGGTTGAGCGCTCCAAAGGGAAGAAAATAGATATGCAGTTCCAACTGAATACGTGTTTTTTGTGTCAGTTTTGTTGGTCATGATTGTTCAATTCAAGAAACAGATTTAGAGACTCTTTCAAACTTCACGCCGGCGACCTTTGCTTGCAGAGGGTGATGATGGTCAGTTGCCAGTTCTTTTCTTGTCGTGGCTGTGCATTAGGTTGCTTTTCTGATGTACCTTGGGGCGTTTTCACTGATCCCGGCCTCACCAGCTTGATCTCAAAGTGATGAATCGTCTACTTTTAATTCTGTCGCGAATGGTGAGTGAGTTGCTCTCGAGCGATTGAAGATTGAAACAAGCTGGACTTCCCAGTCCACTGCAATGACCACATCCAATGGCGCCGATGTTGTAACAGAACTATGTGGAAACTCACAGCAAAACGTTAAACAGACAATTGTTCGCCTTGGATTCGACCCCATTGCGGCTGAAAAAACCCCCACAAAAGTGAAGGTGGTGAAAATCGACCAGATCGGAA
>JAAUYG010000655.1_pt1 | contig 13281 bp, 10 predicted proteins | sample 7278091 | NCBI WGS metagenome assembly JAAUYG01 (sample SAMN14350201, study PRJNA611818) | marine sediment metagenome | isolation source: surface marine sediment (0.6m) | place: French Polynesia: Moorea | collected 2018-08
AGTGAAAAAGGGAGAGATGATATTTATATGAAGATTCATTATATATAATATTGTTGTAAACTTCCCAGTGTACCTCGAGTACGAATAAAGATATATTATTACATGGTGAACTCGGCTATTAAAGCCTCATACAGGACTGCTCACAGAAATCCCGTATACAGTAGTCCCTCTCTATTAAGGCCACTCTATTTGCCAAGAAATTGTGGCCAGATTAGAGAGATGGCCTTACACAGACCCTGTATATTTAGTAGATGTATATTCAACAATTTTTAACAAGCAATCGTGTCATGAAAATGTTTTCTCTCGAATATCATGTTCTTTTCTACAAAATTTGTGACAGGGAGGAAACCTGCAGAACACAAGCTGAGAAAGCTATAAAACGTGTAATGGGCGCTTCCATTTGAAGGCCCGCAAAGGCCAGAAATCATGAGACCGCTTTCAGATTTATGCTAATTCACTGGCATGTGAATGGATGAAGGTTACACCGCCCACATCAGCTAAAGCACCATGATTTGCTCAAATTGCATCATCTACCTTAATTAAAGGAAGGTTATTTGGTTATTAGGGTTTGGGATGGTGTCAGACCTGTATTAACCTCTTAGAAGGGGTACAATGTTATGGCGGTGAACCGCAGTTAGGAAATGTTTCAGTACCTCTGCTGGAAGCTGTAATAAAGTCAAGGGTGGAAAATTGATTGTTTAGGAGCACCTAATTGACTTTAGAAAAGCCTTTGACTCTGTCATACCCTGGTTATTTACACTTGGGCAGAACCAAAAGGGAGTTTCGCTTTCAGTTTGAAATGTGACCTTATTTAGATAGGAGTTGATTATAAACTTACCATGGGGTTAACACCTTTGTCTGGATCTATGAGCTTTATGTTAATTCAACCAATAAGAGCAGTCCTCACTTTCTCCGAACTAACCACACTTCCTGGAATGTTCCGGAATCTTATTATGCTATCACATGTCAAAGTTACAATAGACTGGAAATATTACCTATCCACTAAGTGACTTTTAGTCAGTACCTTGCTGTGTAAGCGTTTAATAGTTCAACAGTAACTATAAACTATAAAGTCCTGCAAACTGTTAATTGCTAAGAAGTCAAAGATCAGCCCTGGTCTAATTTTAAATTGTTTACCGTAACCAGGCCCTGGTTTAAGAAAGAATTATAAATTATTCTTATCTGGCATATCCACTTTTCGTTGCTGTTACTTCAGCTGGCCAATGCATAGCTTTCCCGGTGGCTCATTTAACAACAATGAAAAGTTGTCCAAAAGATAAGTTCGGTATGAGCCTAGTAATCCCTTGCTTCCTGTATATTTCCTACGTTTTGAACAAAGATATTTGTGGCATAAAACCTATGTAGCTTACATGTGGCAATGCAAAATGCCTGTGCAGTTTAAATATATGCCCGAGCACCAGTGATCAAAAAACAATGAATCAGTAAATCTTGTCTTAGTGTACAAATGTGACTGCCTCTTTCCACAAACAGTGTATTGTGCAAACTTGTCGAATATTGTATTTTGTGCATAACCAAGTGACTTCGCTAGGGCTCCTCACCCCTAGTTTGACCAAATCTGTTCATGTCAACATACATGTATATATATTTATATATGCTGATCCAAAAGAAAGCGCCAAGACCGTCTCTTGATTCATGGAGTGGCCTTTTATGGCATTCTTCTCTCCCAGTAACACTGCCCAATGGTCACTTCAGCTACTATATCTAATTTATGTTTCCCCCTATCTCAGTACTAGGTCCTAATACAGGAAGCCGATACCCATTTACTTGTCCCATTCTCCAGCTGTAAATGGTCACACAGATCTTTAGTGGGCTCCCACCTATTGTCCGATAAGAAGCATTACTTCAACAGATACAAAGAAACAAGCTTAAGGCCATGTTGGTATTTCTACCAGTAAGTTATTTGAATAACGTCTTCAGTTAGAACAAGCTGAAGTCTGGAGTATGGTTAGTAAATTAATTCTGGAAATGCAATTTCAGAAACACTGTCATTTTCTCTCGGAAGACCTGACGTGGACACTGTGTATAAAGCCAGAAAGTCTGAACATTTAAGTTTGTAACTACAAGTGGTCCCCATAGTCTTTTAAAGACCCAGTATCTATGGGGGCAAAGATCTATAAACAATCCTTCAAACAAACTGTCCCAAATCACTTTTTCTTTACATCCAGTACACAATGTTTACACCTCAAAAACACACATTTTAAGCCAAATTTGAGAAATGTTAATAATTCAAAGTAAAAAATTACTGCTCATGCACAAGAATGACCCTCCTAACTTTATATGCATATTAGTATTTCTGCACTAACATGGTGCAGTGGGTGTGGCTCTACCATGAACCCAGGATCATATGAATAACAAGCTATCTGCCAGTTCATCTTCTACAGAGATCCGTGGATCATCTCCTGTATCAAAGTTCACACTGATCTCAGACCCACAGCTACATGTATTAAACACCAGTTGCTGTGTCAGCCTTATCCCCTCATTCTATTGTTGTATGAAAAAAAACAACCCGGCTGAATCATTCGCCTCTTTCAGCAAATTCTTTTACCACTGGAATACTGTCCGAAAAGTGTCACATCTGGCTTTGAGAGAAGCTAGAGAAAAGACTCTATTGTTGCTGTTTTCATGCCGTTTTTTAAAAAAATTGTTTCCTTATCCAAGTGTCCCAGTTCAGTGGATAACCCATTATAATATTTCCTCCCCTTCCCTATGCATTCTATTAGAGTATTTCAGCTGCATGCATCAGCACGCCTCACTGACTCCAGTATGTCCCTCTCTGAGGTGGATTAGCAGTGTAAACACATGCCTCATCTCCTGGTAACGCGCCTCACCACCTCAACATCGCTTATTGTAATACAACAAAAGCTCCGTTAAAGTCTAGAAAATTGAAGCAGCTAGGACGCAGGTGAATCAAAGATCACTTTAGATCATAATTGATAACGGTAACCTATTTATTGGTGACGTGGTCTGTAAAGGCCCGCTCTGTATTTGAAGAAGCAGAGCCGCGACCTTTTATTATCATGGACACCACATGTTACATCAAGTGACCCGGTTTTCTGCCCAAAACCTGTTGTTCAGACTTTTAATATCTCACCCGGCAGTTTGCAAAACTGTACATTTAAAGGCATTTTAACACCAGTTCTGATCTTAACAACGCTAAAAAAAAATTAAATCAAATTATTTTAGGCCTACACAGATACGTTCATGAGTCTGTACAACATAATCAGCTGGTTAGGCAAAAAATCCGATCTTGTTATTTTTTTTTACTGAATTTAAACCAGGTATAATGTTAGCTAAAGTTACAATTTCTCGTACATAAGCAATTTGTAACTCTCAAGCATCATTTCTAATTCAAGTGATAAATTCCTTCCCATGGTGCTTGTTCCAGCAGAATTCCGTACTAGGCTGTTAAATCGTTCACACCTTTCAAGCAGTTAATTGAGTTCGCATGGGGAACAATACGTCAGAAAGATCACAGGCAAATTTTCATTTGGTGCAGAAAATTACAGTTGCTCCAACAACACCTCGATATTTCACACTTGGTTGTTACAGTAACAATGATGGGACAAAATCGGCAGGATAACCCGAGGTTTCAAGTTCTCAAAACATTCATCTATACCGAGCCATTGCGGAGCTAATAACATTAGTCGCTCTAATAAAATATGGTCTGGTAAAGACAATGGATTGGGTCGTAATATATTGAATAACAGGACGTGTAACAAAGGAGTAATTAACAGTAGGTTGGCTCTCATCCTACCTTTGTTGAGACAGCAACTGCTAGCAGTAATTAACTGGCATTGAAGCAGACTGCCCATTGAGATATTTTATGTGTTTGTCCATATAGGTGAGAATTTGAGAAAGAAGCTTTCCAATATCCTTACATCTACAATGGTGTTCTCCCAGAGTGTTGGTAATTGGCAATTTCATTAATACCAGAGCTGATAACTGGTTTACCAAGGGATATCAGGGTGGGTATATCCCTGTAACGGCTCAACAGCTCTCTCACACACATGTCAGTAATTGGTTTCTTTTTCTGTCAAATGTCTGTAGCTATTCAAATATAATTTAGTTTTATTTATACACCAGTATACCAAATCAGCTTTATACTTCCTCATTCTACCCTTCTAGCAGCAAAGCTGGTTTATTTTGTCAGTGTTATTCACGAAATTATAATATGTCCTAAGTTTGGAGGGCAGAAGAGGGAAGTTAGATGCCGGATTAAGTACTCTACAATATATGTAATCCCTGGTGTTATATCACAGCCTGGGGCTGAAGTCAGGAAGCATCATAATTTGATGCTTTAGTCAAGCACCAGATAATGCCCAGCGCAACCAGTAACTATGATAGTAATTGTGCCCATATACATGATATTGAGTGTCCTCTTTTATGCCTGGTTCACATAATCTGCTAAGCCTGAAAGTGATTATAAAGATAAGGAATCATCCCATGGCATCAGTCTTAAGTGACATTACATCAGTCTACAATAGGCTATAACCGTCTTATGTAATAATCTACATATGTAATAGAGAGAACATGATGCTACTAGCAGAGATTAACCACAAAATGCAATCTAATTTTAACCTTCCTTATCTGCTTTGAATTCAGTAGTTATTCAGGTAACCAGTAGCCATTGAATATCAAGAATACTTGATTTGAATCTGAAGAAGCATTATGAGATAATCTAGCTGAGATTAGTGGTTGATAGCTTAGGTTTCTGCCATAGAGACAGCCCTTATATTGCTACCTGACAAATCACTCAATTCATAACCTTACATATAAAACCATGCCATATATTGATGCTATAAAATGCTATAAAATTAGATACATATTACCACTGACTTTTCCTGCACTACATGTATCGAGAAGAATAATTTACTTTTTGAACATTTACTTTCAATTTTTTTTTTTTTTGTCAATATTAAAATTCTTTGTCATAAGGTACGGAACAGGCCGTGCATAGGCCCATTGTGCAACTCAAAGTACATTGGAAATTATCTACACACCGCTGCTAGTGCTAAGATGTTTTCCTGGTTAGCCACTGTGGCTTGAAGATAACTTTTCTTTTATAGCCACAGATGATTTTGTTTAGCCATAAGATTTGCTTTGTAAAACGTTTCAGATGATTAAATTTAAATGACAACATTCCAAATTTCCAAATTGTGCATGCATTTAGTTAGCTATGTGAAGAAATAAAATTTCTGCCAGCACCTATATGGCTGATTCATGTAAATTCTAATCAATGTATAACAAAATTTTTAAAGCTTTTTTACCAGTAGGGGCTATATGACATACAAAGTACCTGTACTTATCTTTGTATGACTGGATACAGGGATTTATATGCAGGACAAAGGTTTAGACTGTTGTGAAAAAAATGCCTCTGTATTACATGTGTAGGTGTTGTTGTTGGTCTTAGTCATGTTAAATAACATGAAGTTTTACTGTAACTGAGACTGGATATTTGTAGCTCCTTGTGGAAGAACGCCAGTGATGGCTGAAAGCTTGGGGAGAGCTGCCAATACCAGTCTCAGCTACCGTAAAGCTGCATGTTGTTTCTGTATTAATAATTTTGTTGCCACTCAGGTTTATAGAATGTGATTGTAGAATGTAGTATGTACACAATATTGCGTTAAAAAATTCAAAGTTTTTACAAAGTGATATTAAAAGTACTTAAAAAAGCTTTTGTTTTTCTGGGGTGGGCTGGGGATGGAGGTGGGGAAGGAACTTCAGGAGGGCTGAACATGTAACTTGTGTGTCAATGCAGAACCTATCATGGTGCACTCATCTATGTCATCAATTGGCTAGTGACGATGAACAGGAAACAGGCTTGGCCTATATAGGACCATTATGTCTTATACTGTTACTTCCTCCACTATGTATGTACCGGTAGTACATGTACCTACTGTCCTGTAATAAGGTAATAATAACATTTACTGTTACTGTAATGTTCTCCGATATCCATAATAATGACATGTTACCTAGGATCATTGTTGGAGTTAGCCAGGATATTTTAGTGGACATTTTGACTTTGTTTCACTGTTCGCACTTCAGGACAACAAAATACTTGATAACATATAATTACACAATTTTTATGCTCATTAAGAAAGGATTGACGAGCAACATCTCATTATTATTAAATTGCATATCAGTTAGATTGGCTTGCACTCTGTGTACGTCTTAGCCATGTATCTCACTACATAGTACATGTACATACATGTTGATTGGGCAACTTTAGCCAACATTGTTGGTGGGAATGTTTTCTGGACATAGACAAAAACCTAAAAGGCATGAAAAAATCTCAAAAAAGTTTGAACACTTCTCATTGGTCAAAGTAACTATGACTAATCAGAACTGTGCAAATCTGATCTGAAGACAACATGGCGGCAACACCGTGCACAACTCAACGGCTGAAATGCATTGTTGTTGATGGATGTAAAACTGTATAAGTGGCTGGTAATGGTGTAACAATGTGTGTTTTTCACTGGGAAAATCATGCACTTCTCTGGCAGAGACTTATAGTCACACTACTTATCACTTTGGAAGGAGCAGGCACACCCAGGAGTAACCATGTCGTCTCGCAGTGGCATGAATCACTTTGAAGAGCTCGGAGCAGCCAATATTATGCATATAACTAGACACAAGGAGAAAATACCTCACCAGTATCACCAGTATATGGAGTATGGTGTGGCAATCACAGACATGATTGTGACCCACCAGGTAGCACAACATGGTTGTCACTTCCCCTGCCCCATATCATCTCACCCATACAATTTCTCATAAATTTATTTTTGCTGCACTAGTATGTCAAGAGACTGTCACATCCCTGTATCATGCAGGGTCTTCCACAAAGTAGTTCTTCATTTCCCAGGTTAGTAAATTATTAAATTTGGTGGGTGTTTTATCTACAAGCCTTCTGTTTTATTAACAAGTCTGATTGATATATCTGCTGTCTCAACAGATCTCTCAACAATACCACCTGAAGGGTTTGAAATATTTAACTATATGGCATTATCACATATAACTCTATTATCGCCAGAATAATTAACTACGTAATTCGACTGCTGACATATGCTGTCTTTACTATTATTTTTACTTGAAAAGTATGTTCATTAAATGCGACTGAATAAAAATACTTCAAATTTATAATTACTTTATATTGGTGATGGTATCACAGTTTAACGGCACATCAACACCAAAAGGGTCATACAGTGCCAAAACAGGTGATAATGACTGCAACTTCAATTCAAGTCGCTACAGTCTAAGTACTGCACTGTGTGAGAGCATTCGCTATCAGGCCAAGTCTGAACAAAATGTCCGACAAGACCTGATACCCAGGGTGCGCCAGGTGGAGGCTGCTCTCTGCACCCCTGGCCACATTAGAGAGGTGGCCTTTGGTGAGAGTGAGAAGTAAATGTATTCCTACTACCAGTTGCAAAGATCCCACAGTCGAAGCAAACTCAAAATTTCAAACATAGTTTTGTAAGGACCATTGCGAAGAAAATTCAAGAAAATACTTGCGTGACTAGTAATCCATGCTTATGTAACTCAGATATTTCTGACTGTTTATGCAACTACTACATAGGAACCCAAGATAAATATACTTGTGTGACTAGTAATCCATGCTCATGCAACTCCCACATTTCTAACCATGTTTGTGCAACTACTACCTGGGAACCAATGGGAATTCATACAAGATACACTTGTGTGTCAGTTCACCAAGATAAATAAAGATGGCGGTGATTTCGGAGCAAAGAAGAGGGAGGAAGGGAAAAAATCGCAAGAAAGAAACTCCTTCTGTGTAAGACACTGATCGCTGATCTCTTCTGTCAATCGGTAGATGAGCAGCTGACTAACCACACAGACGATGCTTCATTTTTGCCAGGTGAGGTATTGAAAGAAAATTTCCATTCCACTGAGAATTCCGCATCACCAAATACTCACCAAAGCACCAGAAACTGCGTATCAAGTGTTCCAGCTGGTGAATTGTGTTCACAGCATGAGGAAAATCTTGGCCACTTGCCTCTACAATCCTGTGATATGGAACTAGGACTAGTAGAAACTGGTTCAGATCCCCGGGGAGAGAAATTTCCGGAACTGATATCTGTGACACAATCAGAAGGGGCTGCTCCTGCTGCTACTACAGTTCAGGTCCAAGAACAACTGGTGACAGAATCAGCAAACGAGTGTTACAGATCCTGATACATCTAAGAGAGCATCAGATCAGCATGACCAAGGTGATGTAAAAGGGGGAGAAGTTAAATCATCAGACCTCACGTGCCGTAAGGCAGCTGATGAGGGAACAGATATGCCACATCAGTCATCTATAGTTCAAGACCAGCAAGCTCAGAATCTCAGCATGGACACTGAAGCTGTTGTAGGTGTTACAAGTGTTCTGGCTGATGATAATAATTTGCTGTGCTCTGTGGCAGAAGTGAGCCAGGAACACAGCAACATGGCTGACAAAGGGATTTCAAGTGACAGTTTACCAGAAGTGACAGGAACCTCACCAGACATATCAAATCGACTGGTTGCAGAGATAGGTGACACTAACAGTTCAGCATTCCAGACTTCACTAACACTGGTCTCTGATCAACTCAAAATGGTCCTTGACAATGAGTCACATGACAGTACCGGCACTCAAGGCCTGAAGCTGGAATCAAATAATGTATCTGAGTTCCAGGCTTCTCAAATACCAGTGATAGAATCTGTTAGTGTGCAGAGGCAGAGACGTCCTCACAAATCTACAGCTCCATCACAGATGGATTTTGGGCCACAATTTCAGTCCAGTACCGGTAACCAGCAGCCACACCCATACCAGCGGAACTTTGCTAAATGCCAACCCCTGCTTTGGCAGCATCAACCTATGGCAGGGTTTCCATCCCCAGAGTTCGCTTGGTCAACAACACCACCTACACCTTTGCAGTCTGCTCCTCCATGGATGAGCTGCCGCTGTCAATTAGAAGAGACAAACTGGCACTTCAGTATATATCTAAAGTTGCTGCTTGCCCGGAGAACCCAGTCCATGATATAATTTTTGAACCTAAATATGGTGGCTTTTTGAAACAAAACCTAGTTCTATAGCTACATTTGGTATCCTACACTATAAAGTTCTGCAATTTGTTGAATTTGGCCTGCATATTGATGCAACACATGAAACAACGGTATGCATTAGTTATACCTCTCTATTATTACACTATTCATATGCTAAGTATAATTATATTTTCAATGTAATGACCACAATATGGCCACTGTTGCACTTAAATTCACGGTTTGTTGTATATTCATGACCTTGAAATGGAAATACATCCCCATCGTATACATATCATGATACATATGGCTCCAGTAGCAACTAAGAGGATGTGGTTATTTTATGAACATCTTATTTACAGTTTTTTTAATGTAAAATATTTGTTTACAGTGATGGTAACACACGCATGCACTCGCACACACAGGAAGTGCAAAAACAATTATAACCCTGAGGTGTTACAAAAATATTAGTAAGACTTCAACTAATTATAATTTTAATTGTTAGAACTTCAACAACACAATGTGAACTTGACAAAAAATGGTAAATAAACTTAATTATTCAATACATGTAGCAACACTCACCACCTCAAACCTGTTCTTTCCATCATGAAAGAACGTATTTACATGGAACCTTAGTGAACGAAAATAAATCATTTTCTTGAAATGTTTTCTTCATTTGCAATTTATAAACATGAATACCGACACTGTACAATTTAACTTGCATTGTTCCAAATTGCATTGCAATCTTGAGATAAAGTGACAAGTATTTCAGGAAAGTGTGTGTCTTCATAAAATGCCATAGCATGAGCAACACACATTGAGTTCACAAATTACAATCTTTCTAAATTTTTATGAACATGATTAGTCACCTGGATACATCGTCATTAGCTGCCTCAACTTGAACAGCAGGCACTGCATGGTGAGGTGTCCCTGGTTGATGGTCCTGTGGATCATCATCGACAAGAACAGCAGGCACTGCATGGTGGTGAGGTGTCCCTGGTTCCTGGTCCTGTGGATCGTCATCGACAAGAACAGCAGACACTGCATGGTAAGGTGTCCCTGGTTGATGGTCCTGTGGATCATTATCGACAAGAACAGCAGGCACTGCATGGTGAGGTGTCCCTGGTTCCTGGTCCTGTGGATCGTCATCGACAAGAACAGCAGGTACTGAATGATGAGGTGTACCTGGTGCGTGTTCCTGTGGGTAGTCCTCGACAAGAACAACAGGCACTGCATGGTGAGGTGTCTCTGGCTCGTGGTCCTGAGGGTAGTCCTCGACAAGAACAACAGGCACTGCATGGTGAGGTGACTCTGGCTCGTGGTCCTGTAGGTCCTCATTGTCATGATCAAGGGATGCAATAATATCATCTACCCCAATATCACAAGACCAGTCATCCAAACTACCATAGTCCATGGTCATGTTTATGATGTTGGGATAATCACTTGCATCTTCAGCAGGTTCAAGCAAGTCGTCTTGAACAGGCGATTCATCCAAGTCATGCGATACAGGCAGTAAAGAAACAAAATGGGTTGGCACCCAAAAGGCTGCTCTCATGTCATCATATCTGGTTGACGACCACATAATCATTGCTTCCTGTTGATATTCGCAATTTCTTGGCAGGATGAGTCTGTGTGAGTCACTTCGGACATTCAAGCCTCGATCTGAGGGGTATACCATGCGAATTGGTCTCATCATTACGCTGCTCAAGGCATGCAACTGCCAGATGCCCATGTAAGTTCCACTTTGGATGCATGCAAGGACCTCTTTCCTATATACCCTCTGTACAGCTGATGGTCTGTATACTGTTTCTGGGATGTGGTGGTCTGAGTACATTGCATACGGACATGGCAAATCAGATGAAGCTTTGTGCCCTCTCACGAGATATTTGTGGGTCAAGTACTCTTCGTGCAGCACTGATTCAATGACAATACGAGCTCGAACTTCTTCTTTGTCATATTACTGAAAATGCTAGCACAATGTAGAAGGCAGTCTCCATCAGACTCTGTCACAACAGGATAGTATGCAATTCCAGTGTCAGGTATTTTATACTTGAGTTTCATAGCTTCTCCGTCTATTTTTGCTCTTGCAGACATCAGAGTAGGACTCTTATTCTGAACCACAAACCTACTGGCTTCTTCTTCAAGATATACGCATTTTCTACGCAGGCACTGGAAGGTTTTGCACTTTGCAAGACTCGATTGTGTCTTGGAGAAAAAATCTGATCTCTGTGTTCTTTCTGGATCTTGATATGGAATATTCGCATTGTCGCCTTCGTTCATTTCAACTGATTCATCTCGACAGTGGTTTTCCATTGTCTCCTGGGGCTCCATTTTGGTTTGAAGACTTGCGCAGTGTCTTGCTTGTGTGTCTTCTGTCCAGTCTTTGTTATTGAGCTGCTCTTCTTCGATTTGACCTGACCACTTTTCCTTCCTGTTTCAACATGTTTCTGGGATCGCAGTTACCCCCAACTTCGCTAGTTTGTTTTCTTTTCCCATTTTCATTGAGCAAGCTTTTTTGTTTCCATTCATCTACATATTTTGTGTTGATGCATTCAAGACCACTGAGTTGGTCAATGCATGCACTGCAGAAACAACTAAGGTTTCTGGTCTTAACCATTCCACGTGCTACCACTACTACGTCATGCAACTTTCTAGTTCTTACAATCCCACTTGCGTCTGTCGAACACGGCTGCCTGTCAATGTTCTGGACCAGAAAGAAAGTTTGCAGCTTGTGAGCACATCCACTTTTGGCAGGGCTGTCCAATGTCATACTCTCCTTCACATACTCGTGCATATCATTGGCATTTGTGATCACAGCTCTTTTGGCCTTAATGGCTTGGGTGCAAGCTTGCTTTACTACTGCAGCAAGTCCGTCTGCAGGACCCTTTCCATGCCTTGATCCAAAGAAACTCCGCTCAATTTTGAATCCATAATCTTCTTCGGCATTTGAGATATCAATGAAGGATTGCTTCGATTTAAATTGCGCTGCACATCCATCTGTAAACTGCACCTGATGTGTGCTCTCAGTATGTCTTCTAGACTGAAGATGATCATTGATCACCTTTGTGAAGGTTTTCACTGCTGAGGAGTCATGGACAAGATATTCCGAGAGGCAGATGCAACTTTCTTGGACTGATTCGCCACACTTCATGCATCTGTAAAAGCACACAACTGGAAACACGGTTATTTGAGAATAGGTCCAATGTGCTGACGCAATTTCATCTTGGTAAAAGGTACGGAAATTTTCTGCGAAGTCTGCAACCTTCAGCATCCAACCTTGTGGGAGACTGGCCTTGAGCCTGGAGAACTGAGAATATTGCCAAGATGCAATGAACAAGTATTTTGACAGGAATGGCATTTCATCCTTCAATTCTCTTAGCAGATCTGCTATTGATTGAGCCACACTTTTTCACCATGATTTTCTTTGAAGTTCTTCTCCCGCTTGTATTGGTGCTGCTAGAAGTTTGCCATTTCAGCAATGATACATCCATGTCTTCAGTGGCCATCGCATTGGACAATGGTCTTAGTTTCTCAACTAAAGCGTCAACTCCACAGGTACTGCACGACCTATCGATGCATGTTAAGTTGTGGTAGATCTCACCTTCCTCTTTTGGACACAAAGTGGTTCTTGATCTATTGATGTAAGACCAACAGTTACAACAGAAATCTCTTGATCTCGATACATAACATGTAAGTGGCTAAGTGCATATATGTGTATTTTTATTGCAGGTAACAATTCTGTATATGCGGAACCTGATGCTTAGTACAACAGAGGAGACGTTACAAAGACTGTTTAACCAGGCCAGAGGAAAAGACAGTGCCGTAGAAAGAGTGAAGAAGATTCAAGACTACGCCTTTGTGCATTTCCTAGACTGAAATGACTGTTTACTCGCACAGCAGGTTGTAAACAGTATGTGCTTCTTGTTGCAAAATTGCCTGGATTTCTTGCCTCACTTGAATCAAATATTGCCAATGCCATCCTTGGAAGGTACACTTATATGAATGTTGTCATTTACTTAACGCTACATGCATAAAATCAATCAGTCATTGGATTTGTATCTCACCATTCTACAACTGTATCCATGCACTGTATCCCTGCTACAAGACCTTGAAAAGGCATATGACACAGCATGGAAGTATGGAATAATGCGTGACTTGCATGAATTGGGACTTCGGGGAAGACTCCCCACTTTTGTTGAGAACTTCCTTAGCGGTAGAAGTTTTCGCGTCAGGGTGGGC
>JAAUYG010198582.1_pt1 | contig 13280 bp, 10 predicted proteins | sample 7278091 | NCBI WGS metagenome assembly JAAUYG01 (sample SAMN14350201, study PRJNA611818) | marine sediment metagenome | isolation source: surface marine sediment (0.6m) | place: French Polynesia: Moorea | collected 2018-08
AACCATACTAGGGGGTATGGCGGAATTGGTAGACGCTGCGGATTTAAAATCCGTTGAGGGTAATTCTTCGTGGGAGTTCAAGTCTCCCTACCCCCATGGCTCGCAAAGCTTTGTCTTTATAGATAAGTGTGACTTATGTACATTAACTAATTATTTGTCATCGGTAACAAATTAGTGTCGTGATAACACAATATATGTCGTCTAGCAACTTATAATTGCTTAAAAATGAAAGGGGGTAGAGAGACTTGCTTTCATTATTGTAAATAATTCTTCTTGCTCGAAGATGATTCAGTAACCACTACTAATAGTATACCTATACCCTTATTGCTGGGAGCGCACCTTATTCCTGCTAATCAAATTAGCATCAGCATCAGGGCAAGTAGTTACTAGGGTCAGAAAGCAAGATTACTTTAAAGTAATCAAACTAACCCACATTTTTCATAGCATAGAGGTGTAAAACATAAACTACGGCGCGAATTGTTTTTGGGAAGGATTAAAACCCGAAATTGCTAATAGATTTTCTCAATCCAACCAAAGGTAAAATTGCTGTCGCAACAATAAAGCTTTAGGTATATCAATAGCCATGCCAAAATCTTTCAATCCAACCAAAGGTAAAATTGCTGTCGCAACTCCGTAACTCAAAAACCTGATTTCGCATTGTTTTCATAAGCGATTTTGTCAAACCCCAGAAAAAACTTTGAATTTTTCTGATGATACAGCCCAAATAATTTCTTCCAAAGCTGAAAATACTTTTTCTAATTGAGTTTCAGCATTTTGTCAAACCTCCCAAGGATTTCGCCCGCACTTAGGTTCTCCAAAAAATAAGGATGGATTCCTCCTTTATCGGAGGTGATTCCGTAGCCACTTCAGCAGTAGACCCGCGCCCTTTTTGCTGGGAGTGCGCCTTATTCCTATCCGAAGACAGCAGCATCAGGGTGAGCAGCTACTAGGGTCAGAAAGCAGGATTATCGTATAAACGAGACTTGCGCTTGTCGAGGAAACCTCGACGCGCTTCCTCGTTCAATAATCAAACTAACCCACATTTTTCGTAGTACAGAGGTTAAAACATGAACTACGGCACTGTTGAAAATTATGCAGTTTTCAAGGTTCACAGAAAAAAGAAAATTAATTCTTATTGTTTTTATTATACAAAGCGATCGCGATCGCTATATCTTTCGCTTTTTCTGTAGGACTACCTCTAACGGGTTGTTTTACTTCGGCGATCGCGATACCTAACTTACTAGCTTGAGTAGTGATCTTCTCGATTAATCTACCGTGACTCCAGTTATGAATATTGATTCTATATTGTTTGGCATATTTCTTTTGTCCTTCTTCGTAGCCAGGAATTCTAGCTTCTGCTTTCGCTTTGATTTCACTTTGGACTATTTCTCTCATGTCTTCAATCTTAGGAATAGCGATCGCACTAGCTTGATATTGTTTGGCTAATTCAACAATTGCCTTAGCGATTAATCGGTCTACATATTCTCCTAAATTAGATTCACCTTTTTGATTATCAGCAGAGCGTTTTTGAGCTTTGTGACGCAGATGGGACAAATTTAGCTTTTGCTGTCTTTGGCGATTAAGTAGTCTATAGTTCTCACCTAACAGTTGTTTGATACTACGATATGCGATCACACCTCCTGTGTTTCCATCAACGATAGCGACTGTAGCTGGTTTATCTAAACCCATTGCCACCCCAAGAATTATATCTGGTTTGCCTTGATAGAGTTTTCTAGAGGGACGAGGGAAACAGTTATGTAATTTGGCTAATGTGGCGTGTTTACGAGCAACAAAAGCTTGCTGAGTAGCGGTTAACTCTCCCTTTTCTTTCATATTAGTGATAGTTTTAAGCAGTTTATCTTCTTTCTCTTTTCTAGCTAATTGCGTTCCTTCCGCCGACCAAAATCTAGTATCTACAGTGCAGAACAAAACTAATCGATTAGCATTCCAAGGCTCACCTTTATTTTTTTTCTTGTCTTCAATCCAAGCCAGTTTTGCCGAACGGAGGGTAAATAACCCACTAGAGTGGCTATCTTTTCCTTCCTTCTTAATTTGTTGGTCTTCTAGGAAGCGTTGAAACCAGTGTAGCTGTCGACGATCGCAATATATCTGAAATATATGCTCGCCTAAACCATTAAAACGAACGCAAAGACGACCTGTTTCATTTTTGTGCCATTTTAAATCTTCGTTAGTTTCGTAAGTGATGGGAAAAGGAATAGTCTTAGGTTTAGTCAGCAAAATATCCTGCCAAGCACGAGCTTCTGCATTATCTTGAGGAACGGTAGTGACAGCAGTAATCAGCGTTTCTAGCCACTGTTCTCCTGTTAAATCTCTCCCGTGAGGACGACTACCTTCTATTTGGTCTTTGAGTCTTTTAATCTTAATTGCTACCTTTCGGCGACGTCGCGCAAATTTCTTTTTGTCTTCTGGTTTGTCTGGTTTTGGTATTTTGCTGCCGTTCTTGAGTAAATAACATATCGCCGAAAGGCTCAGAATGTCATAATCTTCCGTCACATCATATAAGTCGAACAGAAGCGATGACTTTTTGGGTGCTTTTTTTCCATTCGATATTCTTTTAGCTCTCTCGATCGCTATTTCTATATCGCTCAAAATTTCTTTGGCTCTTGTTCGCAAAATATCGAGACTACATTCGCATTCTTTTAATAACTCAGTATCGCTTTTAAGCATCAATAGCCAACGTTCTTGCCCTTCTAATTGACGTTGTTTGCGTTTCTGTAATTTGAGCCAAGACTTGTAAATATAGTTTACTAGCTTGATTACAGATAGATAAAACCGAGATGGTTGTCCTGAGTAACGAGAGTCTTTTTTTAGAGATTTACATAGATCGCTCACCAAACCACTGGGCAATTTCCCTTCAGACTGCCATTCTTCAAAATACTCATAATTGTTTATTAGCCTAAGTATTTCATTAATTAACGGCGTATTCTTTTCTGCCATTAATTGCCATAAAAGCTTACGGGTAGATTGAGAAGCGACTAAGAGACATTGAATAGTTATCTGACTCATGGCTTACATATGTGTCTAATAAAACCATATATGTATATTATCGCGATTCTGTAGAATTTTTCCTATGGGTGAAAAATTCTTTACAAGCAAGGAAGCAGCGAAATCTGTTGGATGTTCTCTGCGTCAGTTACAGTATTGGCGTGAGAAAGAGGTCGTTGTACCGACGATTGGAGGAACAGGTACTGGAAGGAGTATTTACTATTCCCAGTCTGATGTTGTGCGACTAGCGATTATGGAATACTTGTTGTCGGTGGGGTTGAGCTTTAGTGAGGCAAGTCGAGGATTAAAAGAAATAGTTGAAGTGGATGTTCTTTATGCCGATCCCAGGAGCAAGAAACGATGGATGTTGTGTTGGGACGAAAAAAAGAGATCGCTTGTCTTAGAAGAGTTTGACAGCAAAAAGGCGATCGCCTTGCTTGATAAGGGTCAGGCTGTTATTCCTATATGGTTAGAGATGATTTTTAACAAGTTAGAGAAAAGGTTGCTGTAGTCAAGATGCTCTAGTAATCTCAATATAGTCTCAAGGTAAGTCGAGATAAAGTGAATAACAACATCTTGCTAATACTTGCATTGTCATTATTAATCTTTTGGCAAACTCGACTCGCCTGACGGCGAGATTTAAAAGAACTAAGGGCTCAAGTGTATAAGGGCTAAGAAAGAGTCCTCGGGGCCTCGCAACACACCCGAACACCGAAAGTGCTGAAACGGTTGTCGCGGGCATTGAAGTAGCGACAAGCAGAACGGCAACCCTCTGGAAAGCCGTACCAGGAACCGCCCCGCAGCACTTTTGTAGTATTCGTTTCGCTTTCTTCTACCCACGCCTTGCCATCCTCCGGTGCTCCCTCATAATCTTCATGCCAGTCATCGGCGCACCACTCCAATACGTTACCGTGCATATCATGCAATCCCCAGCGATTGGCTGGAAAGCTTCCCACCTCCGTCGTTTCCCTTCGATACTCTCCCTGGGGGCTGCTATTATAGGTTTTTGTGGCATTGTAGTTGGCCAGGTCGGCTCTAATTATTTCGCCGTAGTGAAATGGCGTTTCCGTCTCTGCACAACAGGCGTATTCCCACTCGGCTTCACTGGGTAGGCGATAGGTTCTCCCCGTCTTGGCTGATAGGCGCTGACAGAACTCTACCACCTCTAACCAACTCACTTGCTCCACTGGGCGATTGTCTCCTTTAAACTCAGATGGCTCTGGCTCTAGACTTCGCTCTACTTGGGGCCAGTTGGCTACCAGGTGCCATTGAGCTTGGGTTATGGGGTAGCGTCCAATAAAGAATGCCATAACTGTGACTTCATGCTGAGGTCTTTCACGGTCAAGACTGTTCGGTTCCTCCTCTGGTGCTCCCATGGTGAAGGTCCCCCCTGGTATAGAGATCATTTCCAAGCCGACTTCATCACTAATTGTCTCGGTGTAACTCCAGTTGGCGGAACGGCGACGGCGGATTTCTCGTGATTTTTCTACCTCGGCTATCTCGAACTCAAAGCGCTCTAATATGTTGGTGATTTGGGCTGGTTCGTACTCAAAGTCCTGTAAGGGGGGAAAGTTGATAAATTCGGCGACTTCGTATTCGAGATCTTGGAGGGGGAAATCGACTTCTTCTTCTGTGTCCTCAGGCGGGTGTTTGTCCCTTGTGCCTTGGCGTAGATACTGTGCCCACTTAGCGTAATCGCCTCCCAGTTGCTCAAGAATATCTGCCGTGACACTGGCAAAGGAGCGTAGTCCTGATAACTCTTCGGACACTTTCACATTAGGATTGGTAAGGAATGCCCGAAAGTCTTCGCTAGAAAACTGATTCCAACGGCGTTCTACCGCTGCTGAGACGCTGTTAATGACCTCAATGGTATCTACCGCTGGCAAAACCTCTAGCAAAACTTCTCTTACTTTGGGGACAAAGTCGTACTGTATAAAATCTTGGCGATCTAACTGTACTGGTTCTCGTGTGTTCTCTATCGGGTGCTTTAAGTCTTGAGACTCTAACGTTGTCTGTGTCCGTTCGCTTTCTTCTTGTAGTATTTGCTCCAACTCATGGTCTTGTTGTTCTGGCAGACGATATAACAAGCCACTCAAAAACACCTCGGCCACAGGTAATGGAGATTGGACATCATTAAGCATGGCATCGCGAATCAGCCGCACCACAGGCAGGGTAATCACTGGGGCAGCAGCCAGCAGCATGAGCAAACGTTGGGCTTGGGGAGAAACCAATTCTAAAAAGCGCTGCACCCGTTCCCTGGCAATTGTCTCTAGCGCTTGGTTGAAGGCTGCATCAGGTTTAAGGTCACTCCCTTCATCAAGGGTTCGCTGAGCGCGATCACGGGCAATCTCTTCAATGCCCTTCGACCTGGGGACTGAACCGCCTTGTTGAGGGAGCAGGAAACCTGGGATTAGTTCACGGCGATCGCCAGCTAACATCAGACTCCAACGAGCTAGGTCGCGCACCTCACTGGTCACCACTGGTACCGATATACGCTGCTCCGCATTTTTAGGCTCGTTTCGTTCCTGTATCTGCGTCTTCAGCCGCTGGTTTGCCACGCCAGGGATGTCATTACTAAGTGCAACAGCGGTGCCCCGTCCCAGGGCAGTGCGCTTCCACATCCAGGGAGGCAGCATTTGCCACACTACCGTGGGCATAATTTTACCCCAGTCTTGCAACATCGGCAGCAGCATGCCGTTCCACCAGTACGCCCCAGCACAATCACTCAGCACAATGGCAATGCGTCGTCCCCGTTGGTCAATCAACTCACTGGGGCGATGAGCGGGACGCTGTGGTTTGGAAATGAGCTGTACAGCGTCCTCAGTAGAACGTTCTGCTTGATTGACGATCAGGTCAAACACCCGCACATCCCGAAAAGCCCCATAGCGACGCAGAATCCTTACTATATCTTTCACCAGACGTTGCCAGATGTGCATCGATGAGCCGCGATCCACCACTAGGATGATGTCAAACCACGGCTCTTGTTCTGGTTCCATAATAGGTAAACATAGGCGAGTGCGAGCAATGTTATCCACTGTAGCGGGTTCATTCAACCGTTTCCCTGTTCCCGCTGCAACTTTTTGGAGCAAGGGCTTTAAAGCGCGAATCACTGCCAGGGAATCCGTCAGCATGGCGGGGTCTGCCAACCAGACAGGTAAGGTCTGAGGGGGCAATACGCCTGCCTGGGGGATGGGAGCTGCAATATTTGCTCTGGGGGTAGTCTCCGAGGTAGTTAGGGAGAAGTCTTCAATCTCTGAGCCTTCTTCCAGGTTATCGAGCGGCGGGGATTTATCGAGGAGGTGGTACTGTAAAAGTATTGATGCGAGTTGGTATAGTCGGCTCTGTGTCAGAAGGAATAGGGCATAAATCACTATTTGTTTGCTACTAACATCAGGGACAAACTCAGCCGCTGGTTCTATTTGCATCGCCAACCAAAGCGTCTCGGCAATTTCAATACTGGTAAAGTTTGACCGCTCCTCAGCCAGCAACTCAATTAGCTTACTAACGGCATCTGATGAAGCCCCTACTTCCCCCAAACTACTCATCAGTCAACCTCACTCAGACGCCTGAACAGCAAATTTTGCAGTCGTTTCATTTCTTCTTCACTGGGGGTTTCGTCGCGGGTCATGAGGTAAATCGCGTTCAATAGCTGGTCAGTTGCTCGGTCTGCCTTGTTGCCCTTGTCTAAAAACTGACCAATCAAGTCTGTAATATTCTCTTCGGTCTCCGTCCAGCCGCTTCGATCCGCATTGTTGAAGTGCGATCGCACGATGGGCAGCAGAGACTCTGGCGTGGGATTGGGCATCTTCACCCGCAGACAACGACGGTAGAACGCTGGAGGAAAGTCTCGTTCGCCGTTACTGGTCATAATGACGATGGGGAATTCACAACACTTTACCCGCCCGTTGGTAATCGGAGCCTCCATATCTTTATCATCCGTACGCACCTCAACTGTGACGTCCTTCTCTTCATCCTTCCCTCGACGCCGTTTGCGGCGCACCAATTGCGGAATCTCAAACTCTCCTTCTTCAAACAGGTTCAGCAGGTCATTGGGTAAGTTTAAATCGCTTTTATCAATTTCATCAATGAGTAATACCCGTGGTCGGAGGGAGGGTAAAAAGGCAGTACCGACTGGACCTAGCTGAATGTAGTCCCCCAGGTCACCTTCTTCTTTGGACGTTGTCTGCTTCCTAGGCGTGTCTCGATCGTCGTCGTCACCTTCACGGGTTCTGTCGAGTTGGGCATCTTGTAAGCGGGCGATCGCATCGTAGCGATACTCGGCATCCACTAAATTCGCCCGTGCGGTGATCGGCCAGGTCAGCACCGGACCAAGCTGTAATTCATGGGCAATAGCATAGGCCAAGGAGGTTTTTCCCGACCCCGGTGCTCCCGTCACCAACAGTGGACGCCGCAGATGGATGGCCGCATTCACCGCATCTACAATTTCTGAATAGCCGCGTTCATCAAAACGCACGCGAAAGCTCTTGCCCCGCTGAATAGAACGGGAATCTTGGGCAGCAAGCCCCCAAAGGTCTTCCCAGTACTCATTATCCTGATTTTCGTCCACGTCTTCCCTAGGCAAAAATTGTCGCCAAGGGGGACGCTCGGGAAGTTGAGTCAGCCCTTGGGGGTGGTCTTCATTGCAGTTTCCATTGAAGTATTTCCAAGACATAGGCACTAAGGGAATAGGGGATTAGAGGGCAACAATCGCGTCTTCATCTTCTTGATTCTGGAGATCGGGCAAACTGGGTAAGCGATCGGGTCGGTCACAGAGAAGTCTAATATATTTAGTCGATGCAAAGTTCAGGCGTCTCAAGCGCCACTGTCTTGCCAGTTCAGCAAAGTTAGTAAGGTGATGACATGAATTAAGCAGGGCATCAAATTCAGTTATGAGATTGTTGGCATTTGGCGCTGCCTCCTCAGACGACCACAGGGCAATGGGAATACCCGCATCAATGATTTCGTAAAGCAAATTAGTACGTTGGTCAAGGTCAGTAGGAAACTGGGCAACGAATTTGAGACCCGGTGCCTCCTCATCCTTGAGTAGAGCACACAGAGTTCCTTTTTGCTGGGGGCAATCTTCTTGCAGGTGAAATTTATCGCAAGCATTATTCGCTTTGATGCAGGCTTCAAGTTCTGCCCATAGACGCTTGAGAGCTTTCTGGATTTGGCGATCGCGAATGCGATCTGAGGATCGCACTAAAAGCCTGCGATACGTGCCCAAGGCAATCTCACCGCCTCGCTTGTCCTTAACGCTCCAGGTGGTGGCAATATCTTCTTCCAAATGCTGGCAGGGCAGGAACACTTCCAGAGTGACTTCTTCATCATCACAGGTGTTAGCCTCCAGAACTTCTTCGGCTTGAAGAATCCACTTAGATATCCAATCGGCTACCTTATCAACTGAGCAAGTCGTAGGTTTGGCTCCAAACCCAATGGGCTTTTCTGCGCCCGTAATACGCAGTTCAGGATACACACTCACATCGGAGCCGTGAGGTTCATCAAGAGCAACGAGTAAGTAGGCGTGACAAGACTTTTTCTGAGCAGGTGCTGGGGCTGGAGGTGGAACGTTAAACTGTTGTGTAATGCGATCGCACCATTGTTCTAGGGCAGTTAGATCTCGATTATTGCCTTCATTGGAGCGCTGAAGCTCAACTTTGACCAATTCCACAAAGCGAACAGCTAGGGTTGGGTTATCGTACTTTGTTAACAAATCCTGAATGTCCTCTAAATCGTTCATTGGTGGACAATCAGGTCTTATTTCCCGAAAACTTCGCTCATATACCGTTTTAAAGGCTTGGCGAAAAGCAATTTGCACATAGGCAGAATCGTCTGAGCCTAACATAGCGAATAAGCTTTCCCAGTCTTCCTCTGACAATTTGACTGAGGAGGGAATCAAAGGTTGGCGCTTTAGTTCGGCAATAACAGAGTCCTTAATCCGGGGATTTGCTGCACAAAATATCCTCAATAGTTCATCCAGCCCTGGCCCATTTGGTGACCTTGCCCACTTCAGTAATTTAAAAGTCACTTTACTTAGTTCTGCCTCTTCAGCTATATCTCGAAGATCATCGTCGAGCCTTTCATCAACAAACATTGCCAATGAATCATAGTCGGTGTAGGCGCTTTGCAAAGCTAGACGAAACCTTTTTCGTTTCTTGCCATTCCAATCGATCGCCACAGTTTACTTCTCCGGAGGAATCACAAAGCCAACGGCAGTTGTATAGGTGATTAACAGTAAGGAGCCATACAGCGGTTCATAAAATTCCCAGGAGGCAGCAAACGGCCCCCCAGCTGCAAATACCCAGACAATAAAGGCTCCGCAGGAAATCCCAATCTGCGTCCAAGCTGTCGGCTTTTCTGGCTCCGTTGTACGTCGGCGTGTCCAACCAAATGTAAACACCAGACCAAGAACAAAAAAGAGCCAGAGTAAACCTACTTTTGGGACATTGTTTCCCGCACTTTGAATCATGCCACTCGCAGCCAGCCAGAATCCAACCGCCTCAGTCGGGATGTACTTTCTCAGGCGATCAGGATACTCATCTGGCGGAATTTTTGGTTCAGTACCCGACTGAAGCTCCTCAGAAACAATACGAAGACCCATGTTCTAAATTCCCTCCCTGAACTATAATGCTACTGAAGAATTTGCTTGAATATGACGGTGGATAGCGCTAAATAGAATGCCCTCACGGATACTCCCAAAACTCGTTTGTATCTTCTTGTGATGCAATGCCACCAGCTTCCACTCATCATCAAAACAGGGAGACCCACTTGACCCTCTTTTTGTTGGGTTCACGTAGAGCACCAGACCTCTTTCCTTATCGATTCTCACCACTCCATTGTTGCTGAGGGAGACTTTCATTTCCTCGCCTTCTGGATGTTGCAGGATGTGCAAGGCACATCTACGAGGCTCTAATTGAGCCATGGCATTCAATGGCACCGGTTTGATGCTCAAGTCTTCTCCAGTCTTCAAGCGAATTAATGCATAGTCAAACTCGTCAATGGGACTAGCTACAACCACGGGGTCATTTTCTGCTGCTGTTATAACTTGTGTGCGAGTTGCTTCACCAAAGTGGGTGCTGACATAGCCAAACTCAAACTGTGCTGATTTAGCGATCGCATTAAGGTTGACCCCTACTTGAGAACTCAGGACATGATAGTTAGTCAGCACGAATCCTGGAGCAATCAGTACACCGGTACCGCTCTCTGCAGGGGAGCGATCGCTAAAGGTGATTTTGCACACTGCATTAGCAAGTTCTAAACCCTGTTGCAGCTTGCCGACATCGGCTTCAAACGTGAACTGCTTGGGTAAAAACAATTCGAGTTCTTCAGAGCGAACATCTATTCCCCAAGCATCGGGTTCCAACTCCAAGGTCAACCCTTCGTCTGTCAGGTTTTCTGAGGGATTCAGTACCAGATGCTGCCGCAACACCCGCGCACAAAACTGCTGGATATCATCTCGATTGTCAGTATCCTTGGCAAGAGCCAGAATCAGATCTTCGATATATCCCTTGGCGATCGCCCACTTAATCAAGTTGAAGACAACCTTGTCGTACTTGCCTCTCCCGGCAACTACAGCCAGGCTTCTGTTAAGTTCGTTATCTACGAAAATCTCAAGGTCATCTGGGTCAGGATAAGCAGACTGAATAGCTTCACGTAACTGCTTGCGTTCATCCTTCGACAAGTTCAGCATTTACCTGCTCCTCGTGCCTCTAGCATTGCTAACCGTCGCTCAATTGTCGTCAGGCGATCGCTCAACGACCCAGGATATTCCAGCTCGAAAAATCGGACTAACGCTTCCTCCACCAAGTCAGTTTTAGAGCAACCCGTCATCTTCACGCAGGAGTCAAGCCTTTCGTGTAGTTTGTCCGCTAAACGAATTGATAAGGTTTTTTTCACTGTAAATGCGCGGTCTTGCTGTGTATTATTCTATATTAAGTATTTATTATACTCGTTCAGTGAGGGGGATTTTCCATAAAAAAAGCGACTCGCCTAACGGCGAGAATCCTAAGAGCTAAGAAACAAGGGCAAAGAGCCTAAGAGCCTAAGCGCTAAGGGCGAAGAGTCCTCGGGGCCTCGCAACACACCCGAAAACCGATAATGATGTTACGGTTGTCGCGGGTATAGTAGTAGCGATAAGTAGAACGGCAATTCTCAGGAATGAAGAGCCAGGAACCGCCCCGCAGCACTTTTGTAGCATATGCGACACCTTTTTCTACCCACGCCCTGCCATCATCTGGGGCTCCCTCGTAACTGTCATGCCAGTCGTCGGCGCACCACTCCAATACGTTACCGTGCATATCGTGTAATCCAAAGTCATTCGGCGGAAAGATACCCACATCCGTTGTCTCTTCTCGATACTCCCCCTCGATGCCTCTACCATAGGCACCTTTAAAAAAGGTGTCGCCGATCTTTTCATCCTGAGCAGCGTAATTTGCCAGTTCGTCACTGATAGTCTCGCCAAAATGAAAGGGTGTGGTTGTTCCAGCTCGACAGGCGTACTCCCACTCAGCTTCACTAGGTAGGCGATAGGTTCTTCCCTTTTCGGCTGATAGGCGCTGACAGAACTCTACTGCCTCTAACCAATTTACTTGCTCTACTGGGCGGTTGTCTCCTTTAAACTCAGATGGCTTTGGCTCTATCTTTCGCTCTACTTGAGACCAGCTAGCGACGATGCGCCATTGGGCTTGGGTCACCGGATAACGCCCTATAAAAAAAGACGGGACGTTAACTTGATGTTGAGGTCTTTCACTATCATCGCTTTCGAGTTCATCTTCTGAGGCTCCCATGAGGAATTCGCCTCCAGGAATCAACACCATGTCCAGGTCAACCCCATCGCTCAGGCGTTCAATGAAATGTTTGCCGCTGCGCTTGTAACGGCTGATGAGGATGCGCTTGTTAATGGTATCTTCTGCCATAGATTATCAGTCAGGACGAGTTCTCCAGCCGTTTATTACATAGAAGGAGCAGCTGGATGACTCTTCGGCATGTCCTACCAAGCTAACCAGCCGCTGGGGATTTTTGGATGCTTTCACATCACCGGAACGGGTCTGGACTCTTCTTGTACTCCCAACTGATTCCCACCAGCCAGCTCTGACGGTGAAGAGTGCTCGGGGCCTCGCAACACACCCGAAAACCGATATTGTTGTTACGGTTGTCGCGGGTATTGTTGTTGCGATAAGCAGAACGGCAATTCTCTGGATTGTTGTTCCAGGAACCGCCCCGCAGCAGCTTTATTGCCCGCCCCAATATTATTTTAGCCCCTATTCAAGAGGTAGCCAGGTTGGTAAATCGGCAAAAATTTGCTGGCGCAGTCGCCAAGAATCAGCATGGGTTAGGTGGGCATTCCAACTCTGTAAGCTATGCAGGATTTCGGTTGCGGACAAGTTACCGTTATCATAGTCAACTCGGTATTGTTTGAGTCGCTGGCGTCCAGTTTGCAGGTTGTGGTTGCGAACGCGGATTCGGTCGGGAAAGATGCGAACTGCGTAGTAAACAGTCTCACCTCCCCCCACCAGCTAAACCTGTTTCTTCTAAATCCCATGATAAGGTAGTAGCCCGTTTCAAAGAGAGAATTAAAAAACTAGAACGAGAAAACAGCGAACTAAAGCGGAAAAATGAAGCTTTAGCTGGACAAGTATATCGAGTTCATCATTTACAAGAACAGGTAGAACGTCAACAGCAAACCATTGAAGACTTACAGGCTAGTCTAACAGAAGTCCATGAAAAGAAGTCAGTTGCTAAGGTAACGTCTATTTCTAGTAAAAGAACAGTTTCCCTTGCTAAGAAAGTTAAGGCTGAATTAGAAAGCTTGGATATCAAGCTCAACAGCACATTGACCAAGAAGATTAATGCCTCAACTGAAGAAACGGTGTTAGCTGCTATTGAAGCCTTAAAAGACCAACTAAACAGAGGTGAAGTCAAAAATCCTGGAGGTTGGTTAGCTAGTGCTATTGAAGGAGGTTGGACAAAAGCTAAAACTATCCCTCAAAAACAACCCGTAACTCAGCCTGAGATATTTACCCCCTCCCCAGAATCGGATAAAGAATTAGTTTCCTTGGATAAGTTAAAAGCTCTCGGTAGTATTTTTAGCGAAGAAAATAAGTAAAAGAACCAAATGAATGATAAATTACCACCACAAAATATCGAAGCTGAAGAGGCAATTTTAGCGTAACTGCTCAATAACCGCTGGGGGCGATCGCAATCGAAAGAGCGCGGGTTGCTTCAACGACTCTCTATCTGCTTTAATATCAGAATGACACTTGACAAGCTCCCGATAG
>JAAUYG010235555.1_pt1 | contig 13279 bp, 10 predicted proteins | sample 7278091 | NCBI WGS metagenome assembly JAAUYG01 (sample SAMN14350201, study PRJNA611818) | marine sediment metagenome | isolation source: surface marine sediment (0.6m) | place: French Polynesia: Moorea | collected 2018-08
GTACACAAACTGTGCATACCTCAGGCCTTCTGTGTTAGGCAATATTCTGCAATAATTACTTTGGACCATCTGGAATTCGAAAGTTGATGGACAAGTCTCTGGGATGGTGGGAGCTTGCAGAATACGGTTCAAATTTTGCATTACTCCTTCTCTGTATTCAGATTTTTATATAGCAACCACCTGTTTGTATATGATGTAGATGACAACTATATATGGTATGTATGTACATTGGTTCTGTATTGTGTTTGAAATTATTCGAGTATCTTGAATAAAAAACTTAACGGACAAGTCCCAGGCATGATTGAAGCCTGCAGAAGATGTTTCAAATTTTGCATCAGTTCTTTCTATATCCAGCTTCTTCTATAGCAACCATCTGTACACAGCGAGCTGAAACATCATATTTTATGCATTCACATTGGTTCTGTATTGTGTTTGAAATTATTCGACAATCTTGAGAGAAGGATAATGGATAAGTCCAATATAACGGGAACTTGTACAATATGTTTCAAATTTTTGCATCATTTCTCTTCTGTGGTCAGATTTGTATATTTGCAACACCTTGTGCATTTAGCTCAAAGCTACTTATGGTATGTACATGATGTATGCACATTGGTTTAGTATTCTGTTTGTAATTATTGACTGTCTTGAATGAAAGACCTGCTGAAACAAGTCTCAGGGATGAAAGGATCCTGAAGAATATTTCAGATTTTGCTCAGTCCTATTCTTTATTAAGATTCCTATATAGCAGCAATGTGTTTGTAGACTAAAGGTACACAAACTGTGCATACCTCAGGCCTTCTGCGTTAGGCAATATTCTGCAGTAATTACTTTGGACCATCTCGAATTCGGAAGTTGATGGACAAGTCTCAGGGATGGTGGGAGCTTGCAGAATGCAGAATATGTTTCAGATTTTGCATTACCGGTACTCCTTCTCTGTATTCAGATTTTTATATAGCAACCACCTGTTTGTAGATGAAAACTATATATGGTATGTATGTACATTGGGTTCTGTATTGTGTTTGAAATTATTCAAGTATCTTGAATCAAAAACTTAATGGACAAGTCCCAGGCATGATTGAAGCCTGCAGAAGAAGATGTTTCAAATTTTGCATCAGTGCTTTCTATATTCAGCTTTTTATATAGCAACCACTTGTTTGTACATGCACTACAAAAATACATATGGTATATGTGTCTGTAAACTATTCAGCAGATTGGATGGAAAAATTCAGTGGACAAGTCTCAGGGATGACAGTAGTTTACCATGTTTACAGGTAGATATGTTTCAAATTTTGCATCAGTCTTCTGTATGGAGGTTTTTATATAGCAACCATCCATTTGTACGCATAACTCAAAACTACATATGGTATGTATGCACATTGGTTCTGTACTGTGTTTGAAATTTTTACAACCGAATCTTGAAGGAAAAGTTTTGTGGACAAGTCTCTGGAATGATGGGGGCTTACAGAATAGGTTCCATAGTTTGCATCAAAAGTCTTCTGTATTAACATTTTTATATAGCAACCACCTGTTTGTGGATGTAGCTGAAATATACATACGGTATGTGCATTTGTTTTGTACTCTTTGACATTCTTGAATATTCTTGAATTAAATAAATTGACAGTTCTCCAGGATGATTCGATCTTGAATGACCTGTTTCAATTTTGTATCAATTCTTGGCAGTATTGAGAGTTTTATATAGCCAAATGATAGCTGCCACCTCAAAAAAGCAAAAGATCTTACATTTTCAAACATCTGTTCTGTATTGTGTTTCACATCATTGGGCACTGTTAAATTAAAAAGTTACTGGATAAGTCTCAGTTATGATGGGAGCTTGCATAGTGTGCTTCAAATTTTGCACCAATCCTTGACTGTATTAAGATTTTTGTATAGCAACCACCTGTTTGGACATGTAGTTCAAAAATACTTTGTATGTATGCACATTGGACCTCTGCGGTGTTTGACACTATTGGACAACCTTAGGTTAAAAAGTTGATGGGTATGTTTGAAGGATGATGATGCTTGCAGGATATATTTCAGGTTTTGCTTCAATTGTTGTCTGTTAGATTTTTATGCATCAACCTATTTGAATCTCTAATACTAGTATATGACAGGTATATGTTATGGATATATGGGCTCTGTATCATGTGTATTGTGTTCCCTGTTGTTGGAAAATCTTCAGTGAAAAAAGTTGGAGCCTCGCGGACGCATCACAGTTTCAGCTTTTGCACCAATCCTTTCCAATATCCACATTTTTGTGCTGCAACCACTTGTAGTTCAAAAGTAAAAAAGTACGTTCAGTACGTTTTGTACCATAGACACATGAGGTGTGTACTCTTAGCATTATCTCAGAACTCTTGAATGAAAACATGCTGACAAAGTCCGAGGGATGATGCGAGCTGGCAGGATATGTTTCATATTTTATATCAAGCCTCTTCTACGTAAAGATTTTTATATAGCAACCATCTGTTGCAGGTGGTAGCTTCAGTATGAAACATATCAGGATATGCTTTGTATCTTGTCACTATTGGAAAATTTTGAATGAAAGAAGATTGAAAGGTCTCCAGAATGATAAGGGCTTGCAGGATAGTTACAAAGTTTTGCAGCTATCCTGTCTCATATCAAATTTTTTGTGTAGCAACCATCTGTTTGTAGCCCTGTTTCCAAAGCATACATATTCAGTTGACTCTATATTGTGTTTGACGTTCTAAAAACCTTGAAAAAAAGTTGCTGTATAAGTCTCATTGATAATGGGAGCTTGCATGACATACTAGTATTTCAATTTTGCATCAACCCTTTTCTATATTAATATTTTATGTAACAAGCACTTGCATGTACATATAGCCCCAAACTATTAGTTGCATAGTTTTGGCACGTAGACTGTATATTTTGTTTGCTGTTATCAAAAACCCTAGATGAAAAAAAATTTCTGGGCAAGCCTGAGGAATGATAGAAACTTGCAGGTTACTTTCAGTGTTTTGCATCTGACCTTTTTCATGTTACATGTATTATCAATGTGTTTAAATAGCTTCCACCTGTTAGAACTAAAATTAGAATAGCAAGGTTTATAGTATGGCTATTGGATCTGTATAAGTATTGTGTTTGAAAATAGTTGGAGCATATTGAACAAGTTGAATGAAAAACTTCGGGGACAAGACTCAAGGATGCTGGGAGCTTGCAAGATATATTTTACTTTTGGCATCAGTTCTTTCCTATAATATTTTTTGTACATTAAGCAGATTATTTTTGTATGTAAATCATGTGCATATATGCCCATAGCACTTGTGTAAAATGTATAGTATGGACACTGCATGTTTGCCAATTATGGGCCAATTTTAATTTAAAAGTTGCCTGACAAGTCTCAAGAACAACAGAATAAGTTTCAGCTTGAATTAATATTTCCCACACCAACGTTTTTATATAGCAACCACTGTTTGTTTTGGGACAACCGGCCCACACATGTTTGACTCATCCCTAATGTATACTAGTATATATAGTAGATAAGACATAGCATTTTCCATTACTGAAATTGAGTTGTTCACACTCAGTGTAGAGCATTGACTTTACTACAATACTAATAATTATATTTATTGTAAATTATAAACTTTATCTAAACTCTAAATTTCATGTCCTTGACTTGGTTGCCTAAAATACAGATAGTGCAAAAGGATTGATATGCATAGTTCACTGTTGCATATTCCATTCAAAGCAAAAGGGCACGGGGTCGATTGAGATAACACAAATATCTGTATGTAATTACATTATAGGAGTTATTGCATTTTATATAGCAACCATTTAGTTGCATTGTAGAATTCAAAGACAGTTTGTACACTTTTTTATGCCTACCCGGGTACATGCAATTTCAATTGTGGAAGTTAGTAACTCGAAAAAAGTTGATTCAGTGACAGGGAGAAGTAGAAGTCCTTGCAGGCCTTTTCATTTACAGTATACGGTATTTTCTGCCAACAATAAATGGTTGGACTGCATGTAGCAACCACTTCTTGATAGCTAAATTTTGGAGGGAGAGAACAGTTATAACAGTGGGTAACAGTTTATTGGTTTGTCATGTACATAAAAGTTCTAGAAAAGAAAGGCTGTAAAATATTTAGTATGTTTATTATTCAAACAATTATGTAATATATTTTTTTCCAGCAAGCGCTTCACTCCTGATAAGAATTATTTCCCGGATGATGTAAATTATTTCTGACTATAGGGTGGTTGCATGTCTGAAAGGGGGACTTTGGGCTTAGCTAGGACTTCTAACACTTTACTTTACTGTTATAATATAACCAAGAAATGCTTTGTTACTGCTTTTCTATTGATATGCTTCGGTTGGAGGATTCTGTCCATATAGCAACCACATGAAACATGAGCATATGACCTGCAGAATTTGGGTTGAACAGATTTTGGAAAATTGAACCATAGGATATTGTCAAAGATGTTTGTCTTGTTCAGAGTCTCCAGCAATGCGTTTGTGCATTGTAGAACTTTCAAACATCCAAAGAGAGTTTTCTATTATTTTAGATTTTATATAGCAACCATATCCTGTACTTTCCTCTTCACATTTTAATATTCTCATGTAATCATATTTGTTACCCTAGGGGGAGGGGGGGGGGGGCAACTTCAGCTGTTCCATTAATATGAATAGGCTGGAGTGATGCTTGCTTATGCTACACAAGCAAAGTAGGTACTATTTTCCGGTACCAGCAATAATCGATTACATACATTTAGGTTTAGCATTTATTTTACACTTGAGTACTTCTATGTGTGTTCAGAGCGTACTGGACAGTACTTAACTGTAAAGTTAAAAGCCAGCTTCAAACCACTTAAATTTTGTTCAGTGTTTAATACCTAGATAATTTTTTCCAATTTCTGTTGTGAAAAGATTCAATTTTTTGGTTGGCACATAATCACATACTGTGTGTGTACAGAATTATCAATCAGAATCAAGACTTCTAATTTTATGGTTTAAACACAGTATGTACAGGTATATGCCTATAGAGATCGGTTATGATGTGGCGATCTGTTTGATGCAAGCATATGTTCTATTAACCTGCTCTAATGTTTTTGAATGGATCACATTTTTGTATAGCAACCAGTTTTTGTCAGTTTTACAGTAGGTAGAGGTATCCATCCCACCAGCAACTTTGCAAATTTTAAGACCTGTAGTCTTTGTTCTCAAATGTTTTAGTGGCCAGGAGTGTCGGGTCACATATGTGTCTGCCACTACATGTGTACATCGGAGGATCTTTATGTCAGTTCTGTATTTGTTACAAATATTTTGTTATAACAGTGGCCTTTAATATCAACAGTGTGGTCATTAAGCATGTTAAGGGAACAGTGCCCCGATGATAGACATAATACTGCACTTAAAGTTTGAAAGTTCTGCGAAGGATTGTGTATCGAGGTTGTAAAGCTAAGCCTTTTGTGTGTTGACCAGACAAAAATTTCTGACAAAATGGTTTGCTTTGATTTATTTCTTTATAGCAACCACATTTCATCAATTTATGAGGAAAAAATGTGACTCTGGATCTTTGAATTTTGACACAGTAAAGTTGCTTGAAGATATTTCCCATGACTAGCTAAACCAATACCAAAGGTAGTGCTGCTCTTAAAATATTTGGTTCTGTATTTCTGTTCATAGCAACCATCTTACGTGTACACATACCTTGTTAGTGATCTTTTTTCTAAACTTGACATTTCCGCAAGTCATTTATCGTCAACTTAAGATATTGTACCCCAGTACACATGCTATATCTTTGATCTTTTACACTGAAACTTTTACTCATTTTCCTCTTATATGGCTATACATATACTGTATGTATCTTGTGTGTGTTTTCTTGCAGGAACTGTATTTTGCTAAGACAGGGTTGATTTTAGAACTTAATAAATTATGGTGGAATGCCAGCAACTTCATGAGTAACCTGATTAATATTAACAGCATTGAAGTTGGTGTGAAGAAATAGCACGAAATTCTCTTTGCTATTAACATTGATGATGGTACAACCAAAATTAATATGTTCTTGATAAGTTTCATATGTGAGCTGTTCATGGCCCATGGACTGTCTGCATGATATGCATAGTGTCAAAATTATAACCAAATGGATTTGTTCCTGTTCATGTTATGCAATGGGGATAATGTCTCATAATTGAATTTATAAACGTGATGAAAAATTTTATAAAAGTACTTAAATGTTGAATACTTTGATAATCACTAAAGTAATCCAACAAACAATCTCAGGTAAATCCGTTTCGTATTTTCAGTCCTCGCTTGCTTGCAGTTACATCACTGTTTCACTTAATCTGGTTGTCACTGGTGTGAATGGGGTGTCCTTGGGGGTGACCCCCCTCTGGTCACTTGTGAGTAACACCTCCTGTCATGGTCCTGGCAATGGAGAACGGTAATAGGCCATTTGACTCAGATTCCTCCAGCAGTCATTCCAGGTGAGTTTGGCTTACAGAGAGCTTCTGGAGAGACTTGCATTTTAAAGCGCACATAATGTGGCTTTGATATAAATAAATAAATAAATAAAAAATAAATAGAGAAAATTAAAAAGAAAAATATGATACAGATTGAGTGTGAGTGTATGTAAATTAAATTATTAAAAATCACCTGGTATACATCCCCATTTAATTGAGATACCTCTTCTACAAAATAAACATGTCCACATTGGGAGCGTCTCCTTTGAGGAGAGAGTGTGTATTAAATGCATTACAGTCAAGACCTGTGTCCTTTTCTAGGGAGAGGGCCATATCATGTGGCATGTAATGTGTATTTTTGGACAACGAAGATGTATGTAATAATACCCCTGCATGTGTTGCACATCTTCTGCAGTAGCGACGATTCCGACTCGGATTCATCCAAATCCAACTCGAGCTGTGAATCGGGATCTGAGAGTAACACTAAGCCTCAAAAGTCGACATCAAAGCCAGACGCCAGCAGCAACTCGGACTCCGACAGTAGCAGTGATGACAGTGGTTCAGAGGAGCGTTCGACTAAAGATGACAGTGCACTGAAGGCGTCCGGATCTCGGCAGTCTTCAGATGAGGGGCAAAATTCCGATGAGGAAGAGGATGAAGAAGTAAATGTTGATCATGTTGATTCCAAAGACAGTCTTAGTGAAGGTGGAAAAACCAGAGCGGATATTATTAAGGATATTGTCAGGGTTGGTATACTAATGTATTGTATTGAAAAATTTCTCACATACACATGCTTCTTTAAAACTTTATCCTGTGTTTTAAGTTTTGAAAATTTATGATCGACCTTTTAATTTACTCACTGTAACCTTTGTGGGTAGATATGCACCTGTACACCAGACTGATATATAATTGATAAGTGCTTACGGTGTGGGGAGTACTTTTTTTTTTCTTTTCAAGGAAATTGCAAATTATTCAAGTTTTTATATAGGCACGTTGTGAAGATTTACTTTAAACTTTGTTTTACGAAAAGTCTGTTTTATATAAAACATGCGAATAATGACCGTACAAAGAAATGTGTATCTCTGCATGTTATGTTGAATGAACACTGGGCAGGACTCTGTGCAAAAGATAGTTACAGTAAGAGCTGCACTGAACTGCTATGTTTAGTAAATCCAAGTGACTCTTTACCAAACCACTCTAATGATTTTGTCTTTTGAGAGCAGTCCTGCCCGACTATACATGTGTAAATTTCATCCCATGTGCTCTCTTTCTTGTCTTCAGTCTGTCCCAAACAACATTAAAAAGGTATGGTTACCGTTTATAAGTCTATTGCAGTATACTATACCTATAAGACTGTTATGCCTTTGGAGTGTTGGTGGTGTTCGGCTCAGCGTGTTTGAGTTTGCCTGTTCCTCTGCTTTGGCTACCCCTTTGTTGTGGTCATTTGTATTTGTTTCTTACCCTTTCTCTGACCTTTCCTCCTTGCTTTTCTACCATAAGTCATCACGGTGATGTAACCGTCCAATGATTGTACAGAAGACGTATCATCTGACGACACAGTATTCCTGCAAACCGACCCATACATGTACATGGCTGACAAGTTACTAATACGACAGATACATGACAAGATTGCGGAAGCACATGGCTTGAAGCTCTATAGTGCTGATAAAAATTTGTAGGCTTACTCAGTGCTAATTTAGTGAAACTTTTATAGTTGTAATATTAAACAAAAGTTTAGTAAGACCGTACGAGTAAAGGCAGAAAACAAACTCCTTTCTCTGTTGTTTTAGATCGCAGCAGAACAGCCGGATCTCTATGGTATACGTCGCTCTGGACGCCAGAGGCGGGAAGTTGCACGTTATAATGTGGGAAATGTGCGTATATATGTAAAACACAAATCTTAGCATCTTTTCCATTCACTGAATTCCTTCCGTCGGCCTAAGTTTCAACAGCAGGAGGTCGATTTTCAAAAGAAAGAAGTGCAGAACAAATCTGAAGCTTACAAAAGACAATAGTTACCAAAGCGATGAGTGAACTTCAGTTCAGATTTACTGGACTTTTAAGATTTATCTGGACACGGGTCCCAGATCACAAACCTGAATCCAGAGCTGTTTATGCTTGACATCCCCGGGTTAATTAACAATCCAGCCTATGGCGTAAACTGCAAGCAATGTTCTGCTCCCAAACTAAAGCATGCAAAATTTTTTAGTCACGGATTACTATTTCAACAAGAGTGGTGTTTTGTAATATTTATACATACATGTGCACAATTCATTAAAGTACCCCCTCCCCCCACACTGCTGGATAGATTTATATTTGCGTAGCAGCTATGAGATTGAATGCTAATATTAAAATGGTATACAACGGGGTCCCTCTGTTTTACAGACCTTTATTCTAAGACCACCTTGATTATAAAATCATCTGATTTGGTCCTTAATTGCCAGTCTATGTGAAATGACAAATTTAAGACAATCTGCAATATAAGAACACATTTCCTAATCCCATGGGTAGTTAAAGTAGAATAGAGAGGCTCGTCTTTGATACTGTATGATGATGATTTTATGCAAGTTATCTCACCCTGTTAAACATTGCAGGAGTCTGACAGTGACGAACAGCCCAGATCCGGTAGAGGGCGCAGACCAGCAGCGCGCTGTAGCAGTCGAACCACGTATGGCTACACCTCTTTTTGTCCCATTACATTTCTTCACCTATTGGGAACAGAAAAAAAAAATTGATGATTAAATTAGTATTGTAAACTCACTATTTGCATATATTTTCTGCTACATCTTCTTATATGGTGGTCACTAATGAAAAAATACGACTAAAGTTCATGTAGCTTTATTCCAATCTTCATTAAAAAAAGCCTTGGTTTATTTCAGATCGGGAGAGTGGGGTGGTTCAAACTCCAACAGCAACTCCAGCGGCAATGACTATGTGGGACGTCGTAACACTACGACCAGTGCACGCCGGTGAGCATTTAACATGAATGAAATAAAAGGGAATTTTGCGATTTCAGTAGTTTTCACTTGTTTACTTATAGCTGTGGTATATAAACAGATTTCGTAATTTTTTTGTGAAGAATGAGTAACAGTCAAAATGGGCAAAGATAAAACTGACCAAAATGCCCCCAGTGAATAGGACCAAAACAAAATTGAAAAGAACCGTGGTGTTAGAGGAATTTTATCCAAAAGTTATTATTCTAGTCAGTCTTTTGTTTCTAGGACAAGAAGTGCAAGAAACACTCGGCAAAGTGCCAAAACAAAGGCACCTGCACGGGCCGTCCGCAGCAAACGATTGTCCGAGACATCATCCGACTCCACATCTGAGAGCAGCTCATCAGAGGAGTCGTCATCCAGTGATGATTACAAGCGCAGACATAGTTCAAAGGGTAGACGACAAAACAACAAAGTCAGGTAACAGTTGAAGAAAGTTTCTCAAATGTATAATAACCAATGTGGCAGCTACAATAATCTGTTCCAGAATATGCCATCTTTTATATCGGTTCTGGCTAATGGAAGTAATGTGCACATTTTGCACCGAAGCTGATTATGATAAACAGAAATGGGATTTAACAAACTCGGCTTCTGAGAGGCCGAAATGATAATCATTCTGTAATTATCTATGTATTAGAACTGCGCTTGAAGTTGATTCAACAGTGGGGGTCAGGGAAAGGTAGTGCTGCTTGCTTTTGTGATTTCTGTAATGTATACCTGCCTGTTCTGTATATGGCTTCAGTCATGTAGGCTTACGCAGTGCTGCTAATAAATGCATAAGGTAGGCAGGGTGCTATGTACTGGGGGAGTGGCCACTCACTTCACCTAGCAGACTTAAGCTGGCGGGGTTTGCTACTTCACAGTCATGGGTGATGGTTGTAGTCTAAAACCTACTCTGCATGGTTTTCTTAACATGTGGATTTGTGTAGTTAAGGGTTTAGCACTATCACCTTTGAAAGCTCAAATCTGACGAAATTTGCAAAGTGACAAATGAAATGTTTACTACTGCATTTTTTAAGCCCAGTTGTTCAGTTTCAACAATGTCTTAACGTGAACCGGATCTTAGATGAAATATACAGTTCTAGTACAAGGGTGGTGAAATAAAAGTTTTTAAGACATCTGACTTAAGATACTGGAAAGAGGATCTTGAAATGAATGAACTCGGCCATTGAAACAACGTAAAACTGAAATTATTGTTTCAATAGTTCCCAAACTTCTGTTTAGACTGAATTCCTGAAATAGGTTTTGAATGGTAGTGTTTTACATTGCACACAAAATTGCACATAGTATATAGGGTGGAATGTTTATTTTAGCATTCTTCTAAATCAACAATGTAAAATCTTATTATTAAACAAAATATTGTTCAATGTATACAATGTAATTAGATGATATTCATCCAGATAGTCTTGCTGCTTACCTAGTTGGATGTTCACAAGACACAAGATTGAAGACATGTTGTATCATAAAAGAGTTGCCTTGGTGCTCTGTACCATGATCGGACACTCTTAGAACACCGGTAGTATATCATATTACTTGTGCATTCTATTCTACAGCTACAAGGAACAGTCCGATGACCAGACGGACTCGGATGACCTGATTGAGTATGCAGACACTGCCCCTGCACAGGACGTCAAGCCCGATGCTGAAACCATTGAGAAGGTTCTCCAGGATCGACTTGGGAAGAAAGGGGGTGAGGAAATGAGCAGATACAGAAAAAAAACAACAAAAAAAAACAAACAAACAAGGGAATCGGTATGTGTAATAGATTTAAAGTTATACATCCCTCACACTGAAAAGAAATCATAGCCTTGCTTATGCTACACAAGCAAAGTAGTTACCGGTACTATTTTCTGGTACTAATACTACTAGTATGTTACTGCAATCTTAAAATCATTAACCCTAAATGATCATTGACCAGGAAATGAATTATTAAGCGTGAAGGATCTGTATAAACTTCATGAAACTTTAAGATAATAGCATAATTGACAAAAAAAGCACCAGAGTGAAAAATGTGAAGATCCGAGTTGTAAATGCGGATGCCCCCCACTTCTCATAGTAGACTTATGTTTCAACTCCTGCTCATCCCATCCTAATCTGCCAACATCGATATATCTAGCCACCGGAAGCAGAACGACCTTCTACAATGTCCTGGATCAGGGAGATCCCAACGAAGATCTGGAGACTGAGGAGAGGGAGCGACAGTTCCTGATCAAGTGGAAGAGCTGGGCACACATCCACAACACGTGGGAAAGCGAGGAGGCGCTGAGAGAACAGAAGGTTAACGGGATCAAAAAACTAGAGAACTACATTAAGACCATGCAGGAGCTGGATGAATGGTGAGAGAAACGAGATAGGGGGTTTGGCCATGGTGGGAAAGTTTCTAAAAACTTGGCAAATCAGCAGGCCAAAGAATGCATTGAAAAGCCTAAAAATTATAACAGGATTTCATCAGATTATCTCTGTATATTTTAGTCTCTTTCTATGGTTAGTTTTTTTTCAAGCAAGAAGCTCCCATTGTATCCCTGTTGTTTTAAAATACAATAGCCCCACTTGTTTAAGATCACCCATGGAACATACCCATGGAACCAAGGCAATGTGGTTTTATATAGCAGATTCTAGAACAAAGGTCCTTGAACACCGATGGGATTTTGAGATCAAGGAGTGGTCTTAAAGCAAAGGGTTGTAAAGTACTGCACATGTGGTTACGAGCAAAGATTCACAAAAAAAAAAAAAATCCTGCCAAGCCTGTATGATCTAGTTTGCCCTACATGTGATCCCACCTACCTGTAATACAAATCGTCTTTGTGTTGTGAGCATGCATACACACACACACGTATGAGTCTGGTAAAACTAGTGTGAAAAAAAAACTTTTTTCTTTATCCGGGATATTCAGGCGGAAGAGGGCCAATCCTGAAGACTTGGAGTACTACGACTGCCAGCAGGAGATGGTGTGGGAGCTACTGGACACCAACAGAAAGGTGGAAAGGATTGTGGGTAAGTTGCGGCAACAGTTGTGTGAAAAAATCACAATAACCATAATAATTGCAAGTCAAAAATTTAAATTCCTTTATTGATCTCAAGCGCACAATATAGTAGTCAAAGTGATTTGGCTGTAGCTATGTGGTTCTGTTCAAAGCGAGTGAATTCTTCAGAATGTTCTTTTCCAGTTCACTAGAGAAATTCGGTGAATACAATAAGTAGCCCATATGGTGTTAATATTTTACATAAGAAAGTCGTCATTTCTAAGCAAAACAATTGCACAAATGGATTCATTCTCATTCAGCTCACAAAGAACCCGATGACAAAAATTCATTCCCCGACTACTTTGTCAAGTGGATGGGTCTACCGTACAGTGAGTGTACGTGGGAAGACGGGGAACTGGTGATGAAGAGGTTTGGTGACGCCGTGGAGGCTTATCAGCAGCGACACAAATCTCAAAGGATACCAACCAAAATCTGTAGAGTGAGTACCAGTAACAGAACACATAGAACAGGCAGGATATTTAGATCTGTGTATCTCAATTCAGAGGTGTAAGCTTAGCAGCACAGTATGTGACCTTGAGTGCCCGTTTGATGGAAAGTGGGCACAGTTTGGGTTTAGCCTGGCAGTAATAGGAGATGGGTTTTCATAATTTCTTGCTGTGCTAATCATATTCAGTCTCTCTACATTATTAATAGAAAAATGGTCTTTACACTAGCCTAATAATGCCAGTAAATGCATTCATTATTTTATAGTAGTGGGGGGGGGGGGGGGACATTTTTTCCACAAATGGGAGGGTTTCCACAGTTTAGCATTAACCAAAAATAACACAAAAAGTTGGGTTTACCAAAAAAAAAACCTTTAAAATTAAAATATCATATAAAAAAAAA
>JAAUYG010006946.1_pt1 | contig 13277 bp, 9 predicted proteins | sample 7278091 | NCBI WGS metagenome assembly JAAUYG01 (sample SAMN14350201, study PRJNA611818) | marine sediment metagenome | isolation source: surface marine sediment (0.6m) | place: French Polynesia: Moorea | collected 2018-08
ACCGGGCAGCAGTGACATAAAAATAACGCATACATTTTATGCTTGATATGAAAAAATAAAATAAATAAATATTCGAGTCTGCTAGCAGCAAGACTGGTACTAGGATACTGGGTTTTGTTATTCTGCCATAAATATCACAAATATATATGTATTGGCTATTATAAAGGCAATTATTACCTTGAATGCGCAAAAATTAGGAATAACAGATATAGGCTAGAATATACCTCCAGATGAACATATTCCCATTTCTCACACAATTTGGCATGCACTCCCTTTTGAGTGCACTCAATTTGGAGGGTATAAGAGATCTTGATCTCTCAAGCAGAATTTTCATATCTGGTATGTGTATGCTACTTAGTTTTTCAAATAATAGCACTGCAATAACTAATTGTATGATTTATCAACTATGCTCATCCACACATCTAATTCATTAACTGATACTAGAAAATTGTTACATATTCCTATTAAACAAGTTTAATAAGACAAAAATAACAAAGTACTATACGTATTTTTCATTTAAGTTTCGCCTTGTAATAAAAGTTTTACTGACAGTTCAAATGGCCATTTTAAGAATAGTTAAATGTCAAGTGAGAGCATGAAGTAGGCGTTTAAATTAATTTAACACATTCAAATCGTATCTCTGATTCAATCTGACACATGTAAAACTTACACATAGTTACATGAAGTATATTACTGATATATAAGAGATCCCATACATGTATCTGCTTATTACACAATTCACAAAGCACTGCCACACATACACATAATACATGTATTGTTATGCTGTAATACTGTACTGCCTGTACGGGCCTCACCCCTGGGGACCTCCAGTCTTGGTGGGTCTTTTTAATGGCCCTGCCCAGGGTAAAGGATCAAATAGCATGCAACATTTATTGGCGGTCTCCTTGGGGAAGGGAGGGGTCCGTGGGGTATTGCCTCTCCCCTAAGAACCAGATGAGAAAAGATGTCTTTTTGACCCACTATAATGGCAGGGCGAATCAGGTCGCCCCCTCACCAAATGCAGAAAAATGAGTAGCTCTGAATAAAGCGTGATCAGGGCTTCTGATAATTTAATCATTTTGTCATTCCGTGAGTCCATATTTTTCCACGGCGGGTAGCCAGAATGGCAGGCAGTAATGGTCTCCGTAATGAGAAAAACCCGAGGTAATCGCGAGTCCAACAGGTAATCAGAGTGCCGTAATTGGCTCGATAAAGAATGGACAGGGGTAGCTGGAAAGTTATGGCGGCGGCCGATCCCGACCAATCTCTTGTGACGATGGCCCAGCGCAAGAAACAGACAAGGATTTTGTCGCAGGAAGTCTGTGTAAGATACAAAGGTGTCGTCGGGTTCTGAGAAGTCGCAAACTATGCTTTATTTCTTACTGGATACCTCAAAGGACTACTAATTCACAATTACATAATACCAGGTATCCGCTCACAGGACTAGCTCAGATAACAATCTGGTGGTTCATATTGAGAACGGCTTCCCTTTAATTCTAGAAGAACCGAGTGCAAAATTGTCACAATTGGACAATTTCTACAAGAAACTTTGCCATTTTAGAATTTTCCAGAACAGCTGGCATGCAAGAATTGAAGAATTCTGATTAATCCCTCAAGTCGCCACATTATCCTAAGTAGAAATGTATTGCAAGTGGATGACATGTGATTTAAATTAACTTTATGATTATATTTTGTTTTTTTCTTTAGAAAACAATAAATATCTTCATTTATGACATACCTGAAAAATCTCCCTATACATGTGTACTTGACTATGGGGGTGATAGTGCAAATATATAGCTATACTCAACATTGAACTTTGCTGCATTGCACTGTGAGCCAGGCCCCGAGCTTTTCAGCCAATAGCAGAGGCGTATGTGCTCCATGTTTATGTAATTTTATTGTAATTTCAGCTTCGTTACCAAGGTCCTGGGCCGTTGCTATATGCCCTGGGCGAAAGTGTGAAAAGAAAACACATTTGGAGCAATGTTGTGTCAAAAAGGTCTTTTCTTGTCTATGAACGGAAGTAGCTGGTATTATAATAATAGCAAATCACATTTGTTCAGCGATTTATTTTTGAATGGACAAAAAATAAGTCGCGCGATAACACTAAATAACGAAATTTCAAACTGTAGAGGTCATATAAGGCAACTGGTATTGTAATACAACAGCATGCAGTCTGCAAACCAAACCGACACACCATAATTTATTAATGGTAAAATCACTGTGAATTTTTCTTTTTAATATAAAACACTGTCCCAATCACTACACATATTAATGTTTTCAACTTCTGGTGATCATTGCCCATGGAGAAATGAAAAAAGAGCTCAAGAGCTGGCTAAATCTGACACTTCTGAGCCTGCATGACCTTTGGGTGTGAAAATATACAGGATGCATGATGCACACTATCTTCTAACGAATCCCGCCTTGAGATGTGAAATGTCACATCAGTTCACGTCTGTGCATGGATCAAGAGAAAACCTCGCGGCCACAGTCTCTGGCTTCATGGTCTCTGTGGCGATGACGACCTGGAAGGATCGATACAAGATGTTACCAGGCCCCGGTGAAGTTTCGGGCACTTTTCACCGTGACAAATTATCTCCCGGTAAGACAAGATCACAAACAGAGGCTGACGTTTCCGGCGGCTTTGAGCTCAAGTTGTGTGTGCGAACAAATTACGTTCGTTTGCCCGGAGCAAAAGACATCATCAGTAACTCGGAGCTCCTGCTGTGCAAGACCAAGTGCCTGACATGCAGGATAATCACTGTAATTATACATAGCCTCTCACCAATAAGGCGCAAGCATCTGCATGACACCACGTGCTTTCTTCAGCATGTCAAGGAAGACTCTCCCTTAAAACGCTGATTTACAGGGAAAGCACGTTACTAAGAAAGCTTTAATGGCACTTTTTTTTGCCTTAAAGTTGTCTACTGTACCTAGCTCGAACACGCACACTTGTGACAGGTTGCAACTAAGTCTTCGCCATTTCATCCTCTTTTATTTTTTCTTCCATTTGGAAAAGAGTCAAGTTTTGTGACTCCAAAGTTCTTACCACCGATACATCAAATGTACGTGTTTCATTTTACTTTTTGTCAAAGCAATTGCATATTTATGTAATATATCTTCCATATAATTATTTCTACAAAAAACCTGACTGCATACAGGTGAAATTCTCCTTTTAATCATCAACCTTGTGATAGAGACAACACCGTAAGGTATAAACAGCTTCACAAGGACACAATAATATAATTCACTCCAAAAACATTCACTCCCAAAATATAATTTTTAGTGATACATGTGTTTGCAAAATGCAAGTCATTACAAATGCTGCCCATCAAATCTCTTTTTCAGCTTCTGCTTTAAACGACCTTGTTCAGTTGTTTGGTCTAGTCATACTTTGTGATGTGCAACTATTAATGATGTTTTGTCGGTAGTAATTAAGGTAGCTGTCTAGATGTAAATTCTCTCTTGGTGAATGACAAGAAACTGCTTAACTTTATGCTTACGTAATGTCATGTCATTTTGCAAATCGCAAACCACTTAGGTGACAGTCACACGGCCATTAGTTAAGTCATTCTTTTATAATTACCCAGGAATGAGAGTGTAAGCTGTAATATACATGGTCCTGACAGTTTAGAATGAACATGTAAACAATTTTAAGGTCTCCTTTGAATGGTCATAAGTTTCAGCACCCTGTAATTAACTCTGTATTAAGCCAGCAATTTCCTCATCCACATCCACATGCATGTACAGTGAGGGCCTCCATCTTTTAATCAGAATATAATTGATGGAATCATACAGCATTTGAATTTCAAAACAGTCATTCATCAAAAAAAGTCAAATTTATTGTGAAATATATAAAACATTTGAAACGTAGGAATGGAAATATTCCCTGTTTTCACGTTTTGATTACCTGTAAATGAAAAATTGCATAATATTTTTAATATTATGTTATATAATAATTTAATTAGCTTCAGAGTTCATGTAGGACTCGCAGTATCATGTTATATATACCTGGTACCAGTAGCTTTAAACTATATGTTGGCAGAAATATTTTGAAACACGAAATACACTTTCATATTTTTAAAACTTTACAGATATTCATAATGGAAAGGCTAAGGGCGCATGTCTGACAACTAACATCAGAGCTAGTAATGGGTCCCAGGGAAAGCCAAAATGAGGCTTTCATGGTGAAGTTAACTGATCAATTATTTAACACACGGATGTGCAACTTCCTCTATTATCACCCATTCCCCGTAAGTTCCTACTCCCCAATTGGGACAATTTGACAGGGATCCCCAGCGCCAGACGTCACATGGGCTGCACTCTGTGCTGCCACTAACAGTGTATCGGCCCATACATTGCTCAGGGATTATGTGAAACCACGAAAATGTCACCCTGGATCACATCTGTCATATCAGTGTCATTGGGTGACTACAAAATAATTAGTTTTATGATGCACATGTATTGAAAAGTGATGTAGGGTTTTATGATGAATTCACTACTGATGTGCTTGCAAGTAAGATGGCTACTTTTTACTACCGTCAATGAATCATAAAAGTTGGGGGACATGTGTTTTAATGTTACATGTATTGAGTCTTGATATATATATAAATTATCCAGTGTTCTAATTAGAACGCTGAATAATTTATGTATATCAGAACGCTGAATAATTTATGTATATCAAAACTCAATACATGGAACATCACAAACAAATATTTTTCGTATGCGAAAGTGAAAAAAAACTTATACTACCACTGAGCAATAAGGGAAACTATAAACTGGGTACTAGGCATTATTTCCTTTCACAATGATTGTCAACGTTTGTAATCAGTTAACGGTAGACTTTCGATTCGCAATTGCCCGGTAGGCTGCTGCAACTTGCATCACTACAGTATGCACTGAATTATGCTATAAGACGGGCGCCGTTTTTAGGGGCTGTTAAAATAAAACTGACAACCGAAAAATTCAGAGCCCTTAAAACAATAGTACACACAGGGACTGCAGTATTTTGAAAGAATATATTGATTAATGCGGAAGCACACATATTCAGACCACAATTTTGGCTGTCAAGTAGTCGATAATGCAGACTGACCTCGGGTTCCCTAAAAGAATGGCTGCCTGATCATTATAATTAGGCAAAGTAAGCTTCCTTTGTGAACAAAGAATGTCTCTGAACTCAGGTGGAAGTAAATATAGAGATAAATGGCAGATTAATTATTCCATACTCTGATCACTCTCGGTAAACACTCATTTCGGACTACAGGTAAACAGAAGGGACTAAATTCATAACCCTTCCTTTGTATCAGCCAGACTTAAGCTGTTTGTAACCAGTCCAGGTTTATTTGTTCACAGTGCATAGAAAACCCATAACGGCATTCAACTGGAGGATTTGTCATTTGGTGCTGGCAAACATATCAATAATTAGAGGACTGGCATTCCTGGATTTCTTGCCTGGATCTCAGGTCAATTAATCTTCTTACGCTGGGAGGGTGGGGCCATTATCTTTGCAGCCCATTGGCTATGTTTGCCATGAAATGACCTGAATTATTTACCAAGTGGAGATTTGCTATCAAATCTCTGGCAAATCCTTTATTTGTCTATGATGTGCCTCTTTTCTTCACTTTGTCGGATCGCCAGAGTTGATTAGACCTTGGAGGATTCCTTTTATACCCTGGCAGAAGAATGAGGTTCATAAAGTATGCTTAGTGCAGATCATTAGAATGCTTGCCTTATGTTGAATCTAGACTTGAAGACAACCCCCCCCCCCCCCCCCATCCATGCACCCACCTCCCCACAGGTGTGTTGGGTAAAGATTATCACTTTATATAATTCTCAGGCCTGCTGGCTATATGTGATTCTTTGACATAGGACTAAACAATACAGAGTTGGCCACAATTAGCCTTAATGTTACTGCACTACACCCACAGGTAACCTATATTATAGATTATTTTATGTATCTTGCTGGTATATGTGATATAACTAATCTAAGTAAATATAAGGAAATATATACAATAAACCTGTTTTAAGCTGTATCGCTACTATGGTGGGGCCCCCCCCCCCCCCCCCCCCCCAATAATATTCTTTTATGATGGTGCGAGGAATGGCACATCTGTTGAAGCGGGCACGTAATCCCACGAGGTGGACGTGCAAGGAAAATGTCACTGTAACTACATTTTTGTAAACCAGTCCTTGTAGGTAACTGCGAGAGCCATTTCGCATGTGTAGCGCACCTGTAGATGCGATACTTCGAAATTGTAATGGGGTATAGGGTATAGATAGTTCCAATATCGCTGCTCGCATGGTATATCCGGGCTCATATCAATCCAAACTATTAGTTTAACGGAACGTCCTATTTACATGTGTGTGCCAATAATAGTTCATAGCATGTAAATACTTCCTGGTTGTTTTACTTACTGGGGTGGTACGACTGTTAGCCTGTCTATTATGGTCATATAGTGATTCCCCTATGGAATACGTTTACTTCTTATGGCATATTGGATGATGTGCACGTATAGGGGTGAGGGAACGCAAACCTGCAGGAAAGACAACGCCGTTTGTTGGTCAGCTTTACGGCAGACATCAGACTTCCCACAAGCCAGACAGTTTCTAAGAATAAATGCGCCATTTAGCTGGTCACCAGAAAGAGGCCGGTTAGAATGTTACTAAGCAACGATGGGCTTACGTCAACCATAACAACCCAGGCTACGGTCAATGTCCCCCCATAGACGAGCGTGCCACTTGCTGATGTGGAACTTTCAACCTCGTCCACCGTCCCAGACAACGTTGCTGTCGTAACCATAACGTCTGATCTACCGACCACACGGCATTTTTGGCACGGTCTTTTCAACTGCTCGTGTCCCGCTGGAGTGGCGGCGATTAGAGCTTGTCTGCTGTCCGACAGGCTTCCAACCGAGCGTGAGAAAGTGCCGTTGGCTCCAGAAATCCCACCCCAGGACCTCGCACCGACGACGGGGAACCCCCGAACGCCATTCCCTCCCATGGAGAAGCGATAAGTTTGCGCGGGGAATAAACGCGGCTAGCAAGGCGCGAAATGGCTAATCGTCTGCTTCTTTCCCGCCAAAAGCGCGGAGTGAGTTATCTCGGCAGACAAGCCGCTAAGTGGCGCGACACCCACGCCGGAACGGTCGTCTCCGGGGAGCTGCTTTCCAAACACATCGCCCTGGGGGAGGGAAGGAAGGGAGGAGGAAGGGCAACATGTCCATAGAACACAGATATTAGCAAATTCTTGCTGGGAGAAAGCGTAATTTTCCGTACGCGAGAATTACAGGCAGTGACACGCGTGCATTGTTCGCGCGACTCCTGCATGGTCGCCATGCCACATTGCCTCGTCGGTCGCTGAGCGATAAGCCAGAAAGAATGACGTCAAAGTTAGCATGCCATATCCGCAATTTTTACTCGACTTTTTATATTTTCAATTTCTGAAACTGCAATTAGCGTTTTGTGGTTTAAGCGTTCATTACAGCCAGGGTACGAACAATCGACATGCAATATTCCAACCTAGCGCCAATGAATTGCCTTTTAATATTTAAAAAGATTGCCTCGTGCGTAATGCCTAAAACGATTCACAGAGTCCCCCGAGGGCCGTTCAACCACGTGCATCACACTTTTTTTACCCGGAAGTCCTCTTTTCAGTCCAACTACTAAATTCTTGCCATTGCCTTTCTTTCATGCTATAAATGTCAGTTATGCAGGAAGGGTTTCATTGTTTCCCAAACACAAATAGCCAAATTCTAGAGATTTGTAACGTAAAGGGCTATTTACCGTTTTGTGCTATTTACACTAACAGTCTAAACTTGCATTTGCAGCAGTGTAAATAAATGTTTAAACGGCACAAAAATTACGCTACGCTGGCAAAGTTACCTGGATTTATTCATCAACAGCCACTTGACCTTGCAAGAAACGGAAGCCGACAAATCGCTTAACTTCAAAAAGAAACATGTTTTGGTGGTTACCTTCCATCATGAAATACATTAATATCGTAAAACTGATGCATTTTTTTTCGAAGTTGTCACTACCAATTGATTTCGGTTAAATTGTATTGACATTAATTTTTGGACATTAACATTTGGAAATATATTGGGAAAAATCCTTCCAGATTGTAGTCCTGTTTAGTTGAATCAGTTTGCTTGATAATGCAGTTGTGGCAGGGAAAAAAGTTAGCAAAACTTCATTTTTTTTTACATAACCCAGAGGGGGATCACCCCAAAACACAAGTGTATCAGAGCCATTGCGATCATGGCCTTTACCCTTTCAAACACGTGCAAACACTATAACATTGTTTATTGTCAAATCAGTAGCTGGTATGGCCACTGATTTGACAATAAACTACGTTTCTTTGCTGCCTTAAACGTTTGGAACTTTGCTCCCTTACATATCTGTTTTTTGCTACGCTAACTTTTGATCGCTTACATGTTTTGAGCAGTATACATGTACTTAAAACACCTTTACAGCTGGGACACCTAGGGTGACTGAGACCACACTGGTAGAATGGCCACCAATCTAGCTTAAATTGAAGTTTGGTGACAGTGAATGACAGACCAGGACTGGAGTTCTTGAAAAGACTAGTTTTAAATTTTGACTTAAGTCAGCAATCTGAGCACTGTGATTGGCTAAAATTCTGACTTAAGTTATAACTCATATACTCAAGTTTTTTTTCGACAACTCCAACTCTTACGTTTAGCGTGTTCAATATGTCTCAGAGACAGTCTGAAAAATATTAATCTTAAACACTGGAGACGTCTATGCACGTCAGAATACATGCATGTAAATTTACTAAGCTACTACTGCTTGTGGAGTACTACTCTTCATTGCATGATCTACACGGCAACGCTAAAGGTTAGAAACTTTTTCAAGGAACATTTCACTGAAGCAAGTTGTTACTAAGTAGGACTGAGAGGCCTTTTTCCAATTTAGCGGGGTTTTTTTTTACAGTCTGCACACTGTGTCGTGACTTGTCACATGTGACTTCCCGCTGTCAGTTCCGGTTCCCATGCCACGTCATGCACGTGATTTACGACTTGCCGGCATGGCACGTGCCTTTCCGTTTCCGGGGCCGTGCCATCCGACGCCGGTACAAGACAATACCTTAACGGCGCTCTTTGATGCGTGACAACATTGTTTCTCTAATTCCTTGAAATGCTCATTATTTAAAGTAAAGTTCGCTCGTTGTTGCAGCTGAATGCTACGAAATGGACAACCTTGCGAAATGAAATCGACCTGATCCATGTTTTTACATGTACGGGTAATTACGAAGGTCAGAAAATTCAGATACCATTTAGATGTTCACCGATGTATTTTGTATGCTTTTTAAACTTTGATGTGCGCTAATTGTTTAAACAGCACAATTCAGCCCCAAATATATTATTTATTACGTCACCCCGGAAATGCTTGAATCCTTCGTGACAGTGACTCAACGTGTATGGACTATGTAGCAATAGCATGTAGCCACGTAGCAACAACAGCGTAACACAACCGGTCGCTTAAATTGTAATCGAAATATCCTTGTACATACAGTAGATGTATGTTAATTCAAGACGACGGATGTGTCACTATGCGGCCACCCTGAACCACTTTGCAAGTATTTCCGAAAGTGAGAAGCACTGGACTGTGGGTTTTTTAACTGATTAAGAAAAAGCCTTATAAATTTTTTCGCCAACTCGGAGTTATCTTTATACCGTCTTTCACTGTATTTATATTTAGTGTAAATGAACAGCAATGCAAATATTTTACAATTGAAGGCTTTATTGTGCAACACGGTCGGGCAAGTCCGTTTAAAACTGTCCCTGTCCGTTTGAAAAATGGCACGTATTATAGAAGTGAAACAGAAAGCACTTTCTCTCCACTGCACACCGACAGGTCGGTGACACATGCAGTGTATCGACTTTTTGCAGCCAGGATAAAATTAAAACCTGACTTATTATTGAATTCCATGTCCGGTTACGCCGTGACGGCCATTTGGGTGAAATTTGTTGCACTCTACCGCGATAAGCCAACGTCTCCTTTGTCGCATCACGCCGATGACGGTTTCTGGAAGTTATATAGATTTGTGCCGGCAATAAACATCGGGAATGGAGATTAGGCGGGCACCATATGGCCAGAATGCAGGAATGAAACCACGCACAAGCATGTCTTCAAAACTTCCGCGCTTTAATACGCGTCTGATGCCATTGTCTAATAACGTCATTTAATGTAGGCTGTGGAAAAAACCTGAACCAAGATATTTGTTTTTTTAATCAGGAGTTGCAGCTTGACGCACGGATTAGGCCTAATTTGCAGCACGCAATTGTTGTCAACTGTTTTCTCTGCATTGCATATTACGTGTAATATCTGCCTCGCAGTCGGCCATGTGACGTCAGTTGAGAGATAAACAGCGGACGTATTTAAGCAATCAATCGTCCCAGTACATATTCACCACGATCTTAAAGATTTGCATATGCCAGCTTTGGAAAGCAAACTCTGTAGCACGAGTATATTAAGATACAGATATCTAATGGGCCCCATGGAAGAAACAATACATAGTACGCTGTCCTCAAAACACGGCGCAGAGAATGGTCCACAGTCATATTGTGATTAACGTATCACAGAAAGTGAGTGGCCTTAGGGGACTACTTTATGGTCCTTCCTGTGCACAAAGACATGATAATGTCCCCCTATATAGAAGGTCACCGGTCAAATCAATGTCCTGCGAAAAATGGTGTCACCTTTTGCACCAAATCACCGACCCATGCCAACTGCCCGCACGGTCAGGAACCAAGGACCAGGCATCAAAAGCGAAAATCTGGAAACCCCTGCTCGTCAAATTCTGCGAGAGACGTTTATGGCATGTTTTCCCTTCCAATCGATAACGCTCACAGTACAAGTGGTCGAGCAAATGAAGCCGACAACTTGAGCAAATATACGTCGACTCGCCGGTTCCAGTCGGAGCTGGCCTAGTCCGGGAAAGGACCTCTCAATGCAGGCGGTTGTTGATACAGCCAGAGATAAACTCCCTCTCTCCCTCGAGCTCGAGGACCCAGGGAGGACCTTGTTCCGCCATTACGTACCACAGACACTGGACGAGGCTTTCTGTAAACATTTTAGACTCTCTTGAGCGCTGTTGAGCTGCGAGATGACAGCGAGACACAACCGCACGTAGAGGTCTGGGGTGACCCGGCAGTGTCTCCCAAGGAACAGTCTTTTCGCCAGCTTTATACACGCATACATGTATCCTGTACACATGTATATAAGCGTAAGAGTCCCTAAGCGTAAAAGTCAGACAACCCTGTCTGGGGATTTGTGACACACAGAGAGAAATGGTGCCAATTTCAAAACCTTAAACAAAATGTAGGAGCTTTCTTTCAGTTCGTTATTTCGAATACGGAGTCGACACTGCACTAACCTTATATCACATTTTTGCAGTCGGCGGCATTGTGGCAGTAGGCTCAATTTATCACCCCACCCGGTCAGGTTTAGTGCACATAAAGTCCCAGAATTTTCAGGGTATCTTTGCTTCACCAGATTTCTGACAAACCAAAATTTGTCAAGTGTATTTTTTTGGCAGCGACACCGTTTTGAGCGGTAAGGCGTTGTTTCAGATCTGTGGGTTCCTGGTTCGAATCCAGTTTGCGGCACTGCCATGATCACCAAATTTCCCGCTTGCTGCTTGCCCTAGTTTTGCCACCCATCATTGTGCCAGAAAATGGACTAAAACAAATCATTCCATTTCGTGTCTATTGTTTATGTAGCAGAGAACCGGACTTCAACTGACAGACCGAGATCTACAGAAGTCTTGTTTCACCGCACGTGATCGGAGCTTCGCAGAGGGAGATCTCGTTCTCATTTTCCACCGGAAATAGGGGGCGCGCTGACACCACGGCTGTCCAGTGCCCGGATAATCCCATCGGGGCGGAGTGCTATGCCGTGTTCAGCGCTCGCCGATGGACAGGGAACGAGAAAATTGGACCTTTTGTCGAAGTAAAGCGCTCGGTGTCGTCGGATTTCCCAACAGGTAGTGTGTCTATTGAAATGGAGAAATGGGGAGAGAAAGAGAAAAGGAGGGAGGGAGGCACCCCCAGGCACACATACGGCTGGGAAGAATGGTGTGCAAGTGAGTGGCCTTTCCTGGGCATCTTTGACACGCAGCTAAATCAAATATGACCGGGCCAGCAGGAGTCCTTGAGGACCTTGAGACGTTTATAGATGAGGACAGATAAGGATTCTGGCAGTTGTGACCCCTCGTTCGGATGTCGCAAAAATCTTCGGCTGCTTCCGCAATGGGATATGATCAGGGGCCGTTAGTATTGCGGCACCTTAGTTTATACTTTGAATGAAAGTTATCTGATGCCGTTTGGGTTAGGTGGGTGCGGGTGTACTGTAGCTAACCTATTATTTTCGGTGTTGGATTGGGTCAGCTGCATATCATATCAAATTCGTGGTCATGGTATTACGATTGCAATGCTCAAACAGAGGATTTACAGATGACGCAATGGTGCATTTTGTTGTAATTTGTGTTTCTCTATATACTTGAATTTCTCTCTATGCCACATCTAAAAATACTGCTTTCACATATATTGAACAATCTAATTTGCATACGGAGGTCTAACCTCGCACGTATAAACAACCCCAGGGTAACTGGGCGATAAACTAAGCTTAGTGAGTGGCTCTGGCTGCAGAAAGTCCGGTCTCATGACAGCAATCCCTTAACGCTGCCGCCTGAGCTTGCAAGCCGGGGTCGGAATTGTGCTTGCGACCTGTTCATGACCCTGGTCGGGAGAAACCAGATCAAGTCCCACCACATCTGGGGAGGAAAACAATGGCCAGAGGAAATCCCGGCTGACAACGAGGTGGTAAAGAGAAACGAACCTGCTCATTGAAGGCCGGTCAGCCCTCAAAGGTGCCATGTCCAGACCGTCGACTTAAACACGGTCTTCCCTGAATATATATATATACTGTCAGATAAAGCTCCTGCTTGCAAACCAAGAGTCCGTTCTGATGATGCACACTGATATTAAAATGTGTCATTTCAAACTAAAGCACTGCCTTTGGGTTGGTTTCACGAAATCACTGCCGTTTTTTTTTCAAAGCCTGTTTATTTGTAAAATTGTATTTGTGGCCAAGAAGTTGCATCTAGTCACTGGGCGCCAGGGTGGTGGAATACATTTGTGTGGCGGCAAGGGAGGGGGGGGGGGGTAAAACTGCCTAGTGGTCGGATTAAAACAACAATTTGTCAAAACACACATGCATATTTTGAGACGTTTGTATGGGAATAAAAAACTTCA
>JAAUYG010210152.1_pt1 | contig 13274 bp, 8 predicted proteins | sample 7278091 | NCBI WGS metagenome assembly JAAUYG01 (sample SAMN14350201, study PRJNA611818) | marine sediment metagenome | isolation source: surface marine sediment (0.6m) | place: French Polynesia: Moorea | collected 2018-08
GTATTGGAAAAAAATTTAAACTTGTTCTGAAGACTATCTATAAGAAGGTTTTCCTAAAATACCAGGACAATGCAAGGTTTCCTTCATTGTGTTTGGCCCCTGAGAAGGCATTTTTGTGCTATATTTTTACCCAAAAAACGGCCGTAACTCGGCAGAAAATGACCGGACCGGAAAAAAATTTACCCTTGTTCTGAAGACTTTCTATAAGAAGGTTTTCCTAAAACACCAGGTCAATGCAAGGTTTCCTTCATTGTGTTTGGTCTCCAAGAATGCCATATTCGGTGGCGGAAAAAGGAGGAGAAAAAAAAAAAAAAAAAAAAAAAAGTCGGCAACCCCATTGGGGATCCCGTCAGAGGACGGGATGCCCCAATTACCCTTCAATTTTTATTTGGAATTTGCTGTAATTTACTGCTGAATTATCAATTACATTTGCACATTATTCACATATTATTTATGTGACAGAACATGATGAACTGTATATTGCCCTATTCTTTACTTGATATCACTGTCAATTCCAGTCATGAATCAATCGGATTTGGCATATATTCAACCTTTTGCTGCTTAATCTTCTCATGCTACTGTTAATCCAATGATTTGGTACCTGCAAAGGATTTACTTACTGATTCATATTTACCGATGCTGCTTCAGGGACCCTACGTATCATAAACAGAATTCGATCATGGATTTTTTTTCCTGGCATGACAGAAGCTAATTTATGGTCTTAACAATGCTTAAAGTATCTAAAACTCACATTTATGTCATGTTATTAAACCCTGAGTGGGGTATCCTATGATGCTCATGTGTGAAAGGAGATAGGGAATTTTCACGTGCTCATAACACCTAAACGGTGAGGGATAGACATGTGGTTAGTGGTTACTATTAACAGACTACATGTAATGGGAAGTTGTATATAGGGAGTCGAATGGTACCAACAGATTCAACTTTGAGTGATGCTGCAAGGTCAAAGTCAAGATAACTCAGATTTTGAAGGTTTATATCTTGTAAAGGAGGCAAGTTACGCCATATGTTACTATTGAACACCCATGTATTATTCTGCAATAACCTTGCCTGAATAAATTTGAGAATGTAAGTTATTATCAGTAAAGTAATAAGCGACATATATATATACAAGTATATTTATTTAGAAGTATAGTGCCTGAAAAAGCGCAAGTGTGAATTGCAGTTAATATCCTATTGATGAAAGCAAAAAGATCTGAGAGGAGAAAACCACAAAAATACCAAGGGCCAGTTTCTGGAAAAATCTTAAGCATAGAAACCGACTTGATTTTAGCAATCACCTTGACTACCATAGTATCTTCTACACTTACGATCACTTGTGGACTTAAGATTTTTTTTTAAGAAACCGGCCCCAAAGATATAAATCCTTCCTCTTTACCTTGCAACCTTTCTGGAATAATTGCATGTTTTTTATCGCCATGTATTACCAGCCAATCAAGTTTGAAAATCAAATTATACACAGTCATGCAGGATAAATAACGGATTGTACCATTCCAGGAGTTGGGTTCATATGTTCCATATGATTGATTCATATGTTCCACATGGTTGATGATTCAAAGGTACAAGACGTACATGTATTTCAAGCTTTCCGCTCATATGATGCTAAATTCTTAGAAATTCAACTCAATTGCATTAACATTTTTTTCTGTAATTAACATTTTTCCTAAGAGTTAATCAAGTTCATTCAGTGAACAAATCTTGACCCATACTCCTTCAGACATGGCTTGATTAAGAAAGCAAATTAATATATATGGAAGATCACAGAACAAGCTCCAGGGTGTTCTCGAGTGTGAACAACCGAAATCTAGGTGAAGCTTCGCCGTTATTTCTGTTGAAGTACAGCCACAGTGATATGACATGTATTTTACATTTAATTATCAAAGGTAGATCAATCAGTAAATGAGCTGATGAAGGACTGCAGCCTGGGACTTTACAAAGGATGAAGTCATTTCTATGTAACTATTTATGCGGTACACTGGCAATTGGTAAGTATATACAGTATGCGTCTTTTTTGTTTTACATGTAGTACATACATCTTATGTTCATGTTTTTGTCACAATGCAAAAGACTACATGTACTCACTAATTTACTAAAAAAAATAATGAGAAAATGGCCAAGGAATGTAAACTCTGTCCAAACATATTTGGGTGTATACTTTCGAAATGCAGCTCTCTTTTAAATATACCAAGCTTCACCTAGATGTTATTCACGCTTAAGAAATAACCCTCAAATGTAATGTTTTCAAACGGTAATTACTTTTCCTCAGCAGCTTTTATGGTCCTGAAAACATTAAAATTTTTATGTCATTTTTTTTTATTAAATTTACAAAATAGAGAGTTGCTGGATTAGTTAATTATTCAAATAGTGGACACGTTATGTGAAAATGCCTAAGCACTTTGTTTTATAATAGTTTTCCATTGGACTATCTACTGGAGTTTGGTGTTTTTGCTGGCAGGTGCACGTGCTGGGGGATTTGTTCTCAGAGTTATAGGATCATAAAGGAGACTGCGTACATGTAGATTTACACCACAGCCTGAATGTGTAAACAGAAAATATTCACACCACAGCTACATTACAGATACCAAGCATGCCTGGTTTAGTGTTATACAGATCATTCAATATGTTCAAACCAAATCCACAATCATTTCATGCTGCATGTAATGGTAGTATTAAAGTTACACGGAACGGAACGAAAACTACCCAGTACTGGTAAATAAACATAAAATATATCAAAACCAAAGTATAAAGAGTGCTATCACGTAACCAAATTGCCGTTGCCTGTAACCATGGTAATACTTGTAACCATGGTAGCACTTGTAACCATGGGAACACTTGTAATGTAACCATGGGGACAGCTGTAACCATGGTATATCTGTGATGGGATGTGTCGTGGGGAGGGGGAACCAGAGAGTGACCTAGATACTGGAAACTGTGCCCACCAAATTAGCCAGGATTATGTTATTGGCTATGGGCAGGGCTCTTTTACCTGTCTTCTTGATAAGCCAGATTTTCGGCGCCTACGCCTCCCGGAAATGCGGGAATCATAGGAATATCCGTCTCTCTCTTACTGAATGGACTGAATTAGACAACATGCAGGAAAGGTCAGTCAAAATTAATCTTCACAAATAAGTTAAAAAAAACATCTTGTAATTGGGTAAAGAAAATTGGGTTCAAATGAGTAAATTAAAAAATTTTATTATTATTTCTACAGGGTATTAGAGTTTATCCCCCAATGTTATAAAGGGGATGACATTTAGTATTGTCATTGAAATTTAGGTGTTGAATAAATGTAAACAGATTGCTCCTGGTACCCATGTCACCACCAAATGATGAAATAACCTGGAAGCAAGCCTAGGCATGCGCAGAATACCACACTTAAGCAAAATAATACGAAGACTTGACATCTCCCTGCTTGAAACAATATTTGAGATAAAATCAGTTGTACAATATGAAATAAAGTCTGCAGCAGCAATGTAGATACATTACATGCATCCTTATCTATAGATCTATCACAAAAGCATTAAATGAAATATAGCATAACAAAAGCAAGTAGTTGTTCAACGTATGTTGTATCTATAGATCCAGATCTCTTCGTCTCATCTTCAGTGCTCTCCAAACACTGAATTATGCTCCACAAACAACTTGAAATCAACCTGGTCAAAATTTCGCTCACAACGTATCAGTATTTCAAATACTGCCCCGTACCAGGTAATTAAATACCTTCAACTTAGTATTATCGAAAGTATAATGACCAAGTCAACTTTTAATATTTAGTTGAGGTTAAAGGTGCTCATTAAAGCACCACGTAACAAAAATAAATAAAGTTTCTATTGTAACATACATGTACATATCTCCTATAAGAGGAAAATTAACAGATCTCTGCTTATCAACCAATACCAACTTTTCTTTTTCAATATTTTTTTTTCATACACATATCTTGCAGAAGTTGCAGTACATAACGGTATATAATACATTATTATTAATTTCTATTTTTCCTTTTTATTTTTTCATAAGTTTCTGATATGATGCAATTGACATAGCTTACCCCATGCGTTTCTTTTGCATGAAATACAGCAGAAGCACCACGCCGACTATCAACACCACCGGCACAATAACAACAGCAGCTATCCATGCCATGTTTGGGTCTGCCAGGAAAATAAAATAAAATAAAATCAAAATTCAGCTACAGATTTTGTGCACAATTTTTTTTCTGCATTTGTGTAGTTCAACACCCCATTGTGGATACATCGAGTTTTATATCTTTCCAGGAATATATAACTTTAATCCAACAACTTAATCCAATACTGTAATCCAGCCTTCCATAAACATGACAAATAAAACATTTATTAACGGAACTTCTCTCTCCACTATTTACCTATAGACAGACGATAGGCGAGAAAGGGTCTGAAGCGGATATAACCAATGACATGTGTTATCTTCATCTTCACATAGTACATAAGTGTAACATAAAACGTAATATTTACATGTAGTCATGAAATTTGTACACCACATGCATTGTATATCAAGCCAATGCAAAGTAACTGCATAATCCACGAAATATATACCCAGGTTACTTTCTTTTTCTTTATTTGAAGAAAAGAACATTATACACATCAAGTTCACACTACATTTTCCACACCATAGCACTTTTTTTTAAAAGTACTGTTAACCGTATGCGCAGCAAAACTTCTAGAAATGCATTTCAGGGCACAAACTGTACACAGCTAGTGGCTAGTATTGCAATCATCAAATGCCCAAGAAGGTAAAATCTAATTTTGTATCGTTGTATTCTACTGAGAAAATATTTCACAAGTGGAATCACAGAATTGCTGATTGGTTTCACATGTTATTGCATCAGGCAAATAACATGGCCTCTCATCTACCTCATCATATAACCCAGGTTCAATCTCCTTACTTTGGTTGGAGTTATTATGTGTTGTAATGCTCAAACTGTCCGTAAATGTAAAGTACAGTGATGCCTCTCGAATTAGGTCACCCCCTTCTAGTAATAATTGTGTCCTGAGTTAATGTGAGTGGAAGGGGGGGGGCATGTTTGGCAAGAGGGTGCAGCAAATGCATTCACGGAACTTATAAACTGCAGAGATTTGTGTCCTCTTTAGAGAGGGTGTAATCACCACAGAGGGTGTTCCCTCCAGAGAGTGTCCTTTGACAGTGAGACCACCCCGGGGAGACCACTGTACTGTATAGTAGACTCAATGAGCACCATTGAGCATGTTGAGGGAATTATGAATATGATCCATGTGTTATGTTTTAGGTTATGATAATTGTCTTGCTTAAAGCGGCTTTTTAACTGAGATACGGGTTCCTTAAAGGTAGACACAAATGTATAAGTACAGTTACGGTAATTACAGCAGTATATTTATACATAGTCTGCTTAATTACAGTTGTAAAATTATGTAATAAGTAACGTGAAAACCTATTTCAATTATTATGTACTTGTACAATGAAGTAATTATTAGCACTAGGCAGAGTATCACTAGCACTGCATATACTGGTACCTGTTATTGTTATTTGTATATAAAGTGTTTTTAAAGTCATACAGATGATTCATAGTTATTTTACCAGCCAGATTCCATAACAGATGTACATGTAGCTGGATTAAGGTATGCTGGTAAACTGCCACACTACCACTGTATGTATTTTCTTTCTCTACATATTAAAGCAAAATGAAAGGTATTCCAGTTACTTTATAACAGTTTAGGTCACTTAAATTAGAATCACGTTTCAGATTTTATGGCAATGTCTACTTAACATATTTTAACATTGTTTAAAGATATGAATCCCTTTTGTGTGCGATATTGAGAATATGTGTTGTTTTCCAACACGTAATAATAATAATCATATTCAATTGATTTTTTTTTTATCTCTGAAAGTTTTAAATCATTAAATAAAGGCTTGGCAATCCCTGAAACTACAAAGAATAATCAAGACAAACTTTAAATCAATGGCAGGATTAAGCGATCGTAAAAATGCATTATTATACTTTTTTGGTCAATGACTTTATAATATTTGCAAGCAACTTTTCAATTTCACCACGCAAATAGAAAACCACTGCAATCTTTTCTTTTTTTTTTTTTTTTTGCCAAATTGATCATCTCAGCACAAAAGTGATGGGCTGGGGCTGACAAAGAAAGAGGAGCCAATAACAGAATCTTGCGACACTCCAGAACGATCTGTGGGTGGTTCTGTCACAGTTATCAAGCACAGAAAAAGATCTTTTATCAATAACTCACTACCGGTATCAGTATCGTCAGGTAGAACTGGTAGAAAAGAAAGATGGCACACTAATTAAATCTTTCAACCAACACATGGTTAATTAAATTCAGGTTTACACTTAAAATCCCTGACAACAAGGGTAGCTGAGTGAGGTATGTAATACATGTAATAGTGACTTGATAAAAGTAACGTACTTTTCAGCAGATTTAAAAGCATGATGATGACATTATACTAGACAAGTATAAGACCGAAGCTTACCAGTTTTCAGAGTTACTAAAGAAAGAGTTTCTATGGAACTATATTTAAACGCTTGATCAAAAGTTTACTGGTTTGATGTGTTATGTTGACCACAAGTTTACGCTGGTATGTTTAATCTTTGAGTGAAGTGACTGCATCTCTACAATTGTTGCCACATGATCACTGTGGAACAAGAGAAAGTGCTTTAGACCTACTGAGGGATTTTGATAGATATAGTCATCAAGTCTATTTTCAAACATATAGTCATCTACCCTACGTGTACCTTTTCTCTCACAAAAAAATGGAACATTGTAACATTTATGTCACTTGGATATATTAGCACGGTGTCGTTCAAGGATTCTATATTAACACATTGCACAGAGAAAACCAGGGGTATAATTTTACATTAGTCATTTATGAAATATTTACACTGGAAAAATTAACCATGGAAAAAGTACAGGTACTAGTAATCACTTTTAGTCAACTGAATATATCCATCATGTTTCAATGCGAGGTTAAAGAGATCTACTGGTTTTGCTGTCCTACTGCGACATCGAAGGTAAGTTGAATTTGCATTCATAGGCGCAGTATGGTTATCGGATATCATTTGAATTTTTACATGCATAACCGTTCGATCAATCTACACAAAACCTCCTTTAGCAAATGTAAGAACAAAGAAGAGTAACCAGATTCAACAGAACTAACAAATAGTAACTGTTGAAGTCTATTGAAACACTATCTATCATTGGCCTCTGAACACTACAGGCTGAATGGGAGAACAGTGTCTGGGGGTGGGGTGGGGTGGGGTGGGGGGTAGAGAACTTTCAACAATCACAGCATGCACATGCAATGGTTTCCCTACCCGGTGGTGGTGTCATGTCTACCTCTACAGTTATCATGTAAAGGTAGTCATTGGGGTACAAACAGTTGAAAAAGAGAAAGAGAAAAAAAAAGAACAAAATAAGACTTTAATATGAAACCATCGGTGGTTTTCTTCGCAATGGAATCCCTAAGATAGATGGTTGAAGCTGGAAGAAGAGATTTTAATTCAGCAGACAATGCTACGCAACAATTTTTATATCGCTACATGTATACTCAGCTCTAGTCATTTCAACTTAAACTTGCTGGGACACTACTAAATTTCCGAAAAAGTCTAAAACTGGACTTAAGTATGGAAAAGACGATGGTTGCCAAAGTGATTGCCAGTCACTTCGCCACACGGTCGTTTCATCACATCCTACAGTCAGTTCGCCACAGTCAGTTCGTCACTACTAAAATTAGTAATTATGGGAGACGGATTCAAAATAAACATGTCACTCATTTACCACGACCCCTGTTCCTCCTCAGCAGCTGGTCAGTTCACCACACAAATTAGCGGTGATGAAACAACCACATCACGAAGCTACTGACACCGCCAAAGTCATTAGGGAGCTTAAGTTTCTTTCTAGACTTAAGAGTTTTTGGGAAATGTGCTCCTGATGTGTAGATGTTTGTTGTCACATATCGCATTGTACATGTACACATAACTTCACATACGGAAAGCCAATAGGAGGGTGTTGTACCTTTCTATTTACCTCTTTCACACTGAAGTGGTACCAGGCTGTGGAAATACATGTACATACTAACTTCACAATACATTTCACAATATCGATGTAAATGTCTTGCTTGTCTAGTACCTGTTACTGAACATGACAAGTATTATTTATTCACTTCTAATCTGCTCTGGACAGGGCCTATCTAAACCAAATTCCCATGAACTCTCCCTTTGTCTCCACTCTGCCCTTAATTTATTGAGGCAAGGCGGATAAGCATAATGCAGCAGTCTGAATAATTGTGGCGCAATGTCTAGGTTACAATCTTCTGTGATAAAAATTGTGCTCTCTCAGCCTAGTCACCAGATACAGCTGTAAGGAAAATACAGTGGTCCTTCCATTTTCAGACTCCTCTCTATTTCAAGACGCAGCCCATCAGTGACACACACCACTCCTCGTCTGCTTTAAATATAAAATATCCCCCACATTAAGACCACCTCAACATTCAAGACCAAAGGTTTTTTTTTTTTTGCCTGAATGGGTCATCTTAAAATGCAAGACCACTGTGACTGTACAATGCTAAATTAAGACTAACCACCATTAACACCAAACATTGTGGTCTCAACTCTTGAGATTCTTAACAATTTGTTAATTCTGAAACTATACAGCACTGGTAGTTAGGTTTTCCAGCAAGTCGTCTTTCTTCTGGGGCCATCTTACTTCTCAGGTGGTCTTAAGCTACGGCACTACTTTAAGAATACTACATGCCCTGGCTTAAGACCACCCAAAACACTAAAAGCTCCTTTTTTGAGTGAGTGAGTGAGTGAATTGGTTTATTTAACGTCGCTTCTTAACAGCCGGGGTCTTATGAGCGACGGACCGGGCGCCAGGCAATGAGACGAAGGATGAAAGGGCCCCAGACATGACTCCTTTTTTGACAATTATCTGCATTTTCTACATGTTCTATAGAAAACAAAAATTTCAAGCACACACATGCAGTATGTACAGACAGACGGGTCCACAAATTTGAAGATGTACACATTACAACTCAAGAACAACAAACATGAAACACTGGTCACAAGTTGAAATACACATGTACAGCTGAGGACACAATAGAGGCATGATAAGTAATGTCCCTTTTTTTTTTTTTGGCTACAAGGCATAGCGGTAATGTTGTATACATGACTTTGTACCACATTACATTAAGGTCTATTCATGAGGAGTAGTTCGTAGTATTATGCACTTCTATAATTTCTGTTTTATATAGCACAGTTTTTAGTTCTGTTTTTAAGCCAATGAACTAGATATCTGGCCTGGTCTTCTCAAAAATACTTAAGTCTAAATTCTGACTTAAGTCAGATTCACAGTCAATCACATTGCTCAGGTCGGGGAATTACACCGAAACCTAGACTTAAGTAATTTCAAGAACTCCAGCCCTGGTTATTCTCCACCCCATATGTTGGATAATTTGTCAGGCACCTTAACAATGAATACTGATATCTCGGACATGCTGTACAGAAAATCACAAACCTACCTGTTTCAAACACGTAATGACCATACGGTGTCACCTGGCATCCCCCTTCAGTACACACTGCCAAACGTATCCTGCAATGAATTGCGATAACTTCTGATATAAAACATGAAAAGGCAGCCCTTTCTTTACTGTATAATTTTCCATGACTAATATTCTTCCATGTAATTAATTTGGATGTCACTGTGACAGGTGTTAATATGACATACAGTGGTCCCTCTGTTTTTTTTTTAAGACTGCCCATGGGACCATGAAAAAGTGGTTTTATACTGCGGGATGGTCTTAAAATAAAGTTTCAATAGTACACACAAAATGGCACTTTCCAGCCAAAATAGGTGGCATTATAATCAAGGTGGTCTTAAAGGCCTGTAAAATAGAGGGGCCACTTTATTATATTTTAATATATTTCACTATCATGCATAATACTTGCTGGGTCACTGGTATGAAGAACATAACGTAGTGTACAGTAATATTTCAGTAAAAACAAATTTGTTATTTTCTGGGCAAAAATTTCTAACTTGCTTCTGTTAGTCACAAAAGTGAAAACATAAGATTTTAAACATTTTCTGGAATATAAGTACAAACTTGTTACAAAAGACTTCTTGGATGTAAGGTGTGCATGTTTTAACTCAAAAGTATCTTTTTTGTATAAAAACACAAGAAGATAAAATTTACTGGTAGCCATTGCCATCCTCCAGTTGTTTGTTGCAGAATTCATCACCATCTTCAGCGCAATTTTCTTCATCTCCAACTCTATAGCTGTACATATGGTCATTGTTTGCTTGTCGCCGTTTCCGTCCACCGCGTCTTGATGCTCCAATGAAGAAAGCAAATGTTGTATCATTATACCAGTGGAATAATTATATATAATTTTATTGTTTAAGTGAATGGGGCATAGTAGTTTAATGAATGTAATAAAGTCACATGTATTTAGTATGTTTTATATGAATACGTGTGTACCTGATATGGACTCCAACACTGAAATTTGATATTGTTATCACCATTTACCAAAACCCTACTCTATGACTATGTTAAAAGCAAAACAGGAACCAAATTCTCACTGGAGTTTCTTGAGTTTCGTCTGTAATTTTACCTGATATATGTGACAACCTTGACCGCAGTCCATTATCCCCAACTATCGATGGAGAAAGAACTTCTGTTAAAGAGTTTAACAGTTTGTTTTAACACTAAAGCACAGGACCCTCTGAAACATGTTTGTCAAGATGCCAGGTAAAAGATGTTTGTTAAAAAGAGATCTGCTTTAGCCAAAGAATACGACACACAAGTCCTGTCTTATTCAATATTTTAGAATTACTGACAGCTCCCAGTATAAGTTCTGCCAACGATAAATACCTGGACATGCAGCCTCCCAATCAAAATCTTCACAGGGACGGTTCCAGTCATCTGATGTTGCTCTGTAAGGCTCATAACCAGGTTTCCAGGGCGGAAATAGGTCATTTAATTCCTCTATACTATTTGGTGACAACACAGTGTCTTCAACTGTCTCTGAAAAGATATACCACGATACAGGTACAAACACGCTTTGTGTGCTGTTTACACATAAAAGAAATTATACATGTATATGTATGTGGCTTAATATTGTAGATCTAGTTTGTAATGAATTTAATGCACAAGGCCTATGAACATCTCTATTGCTAACTTTGTATTCAGCAACATACCAGTAAATCTTGCTCTAAACTGTTTCAAAACATGTTTGGCCATTGTTCATGTGTTACTAACACGTCTGCATACCACCATACTACTTACGATGCATATATTACCAAGATGACAACTCACTATCTTTATGTGACACGATGACAGCCCGGAGTGTGAGGTCCCCGTTACTGTTATCACACAGAAGGCATCGGGACACATTCACAGTAAAAGTGGTCTGAGACCTCTGCGGGGAATCAGGTAAACTGATCGAGTCGTTGCCAGAGCTTTCATCAAGGGTAGGGGGTTCTAAATGGAGCAAAGTAGAAATTTTATATTCAGTGTGGCGGGGGGGGGGGGGAAAGGGGGAAGTCACAGATCCTTCTTAAAGATTTATATTTACATCCACTCTGACAGACCACTAAAGTGAAGAATCGGTCTTAAAACCACTTTTAAAAGAGAAATTTTGACACTGTGTTTCTGTATAAACTCCCAGATAGCAAAGGACAGTTGGTATTATAGTTGTTTGTAATTACAACTGATTGTCCTAATGAGCGATTTCTGTCCCAGCTGAACCAATCCATTTACATGTATGTCAAACTAAATCTAACTTTCATTCCAATAGTTAAGATTCTCAGGAAAAGGGCCAGTACTGAATATTGTGTATATATACCTATGACACTTAAATGTTCTACATAAATCTAATACACTCGTTACCTAACAAAGCTACTTACTGCATATTCCACTCTGTACTGGTTCTGCATAGACTACATCTCCATAGCCTTCACTGGTCTTAGCTTCAATCTAGCAAGGGGAGATACTCAAACTAACTTAGGTTATACTAACCTAGTACTACTGGACCCACGACAAATACAATTGCACCCACATGCACATGTATCCTCACGCTGTAGTTTAAAATTCCTATTAACAACTTCAAATATTCCAGTAGTACCACAAACGATATTAGGCTCCATACCTTATTAATGTATTGTATATATTATTCTGGTGATGTTGAAATATATCCTGTAATTTACCAAATTGTTACAAAAAGCATTTTATCTATTGATTACAGCAAAAGTTTTGTCCAAGGCTGTTGTACCACTAGACTTAGTATCAATTTGTAAATGCCTACCCTGCTTCACTACTTGTACGTAAACTGTTGTTATTCTATATTATCTACAAGTAGGAAGCATAAAATTCACCCCAAACACTTGGTAAAGTTATGAGCGTATCAACACTACAATAAATATTCTGCAAGCCGTTTTACAACAAACTATTCGTGTCACATATATGCTACTTTGGTCAGTGAATCTCAGTAAAGATATAGCACTGCCAGCCTTGATTCCAATTTCTACCTCTACCGTGACATATTAGTACACAATGTTATTTAGATTAACAAAGGCCGTCTTTTTATTTCTCGATTTCAACCCTTACCGTGACGTTGTAAAGGATGTTATTTGGATCAGCACTATCAAATATCTCAGACTGGAGGTGATCTGGATTATTGCTTTCTGCCTCGTACTCAACAGATTCAAGCTGGAAAAATAAAAACTCTTATTAATATACTCCAGCTTCACATACAAATACTCTAACACTGCTTTTCACACGAATAACAGGCAAATAGGTTGGGACACACTCAGTTGGGACATATAACAAGTATTAAGCAGTATACCTATTGGGAGTAAAAGCAAACAGCAGAAGCTGAGCCTTTGAAATATAACACTGTTCCAAAAATCCACAAGAGCCCTGCCCACAAGATGATCTTCACATATATCCAAGTACCCAACATGTACATGTACATTAATTTTCGAAATCTCCGACCATAGTTTTCGGTGAACCGCAAGTTCACAATGTTTTTCAGCACCATAACGGTGTTACCGATCTCAAAAACAAGGCCAATCCTCAATACAATAGGACCTCTTCGTTGAGACATCTTAGTGCTTGTGTTGTTTCACTCACCGCACTTTGAGTATTGTATTAGATGTGGCATATAAAGAACATGCAGTGTATGTACCTCCTGGTCATCGTCTCCAGCAACATTACATGTTTCACTCACTGCACTTTGA
>JAAUYG010099217.1_pt1 | contig 13272 bp, 10 predicted proteins | sample 7278091 | NCBI WGS metagenome assembly JAAUYG01 (sample SAMN14350201, study PRJNA611818) | marine sediment metagenome | isolation source: surface marine sediment (0.6m) | place: French Polynesia: Moorea | collected 2018-08
CAACATCTCTACCACTAGGGTGTACTGTTTACTACTCGACGTGGTCGTCGTTGCCGAGAAGTTATAAAGACCAGCACCACTTGCTACGGCAACAGCAACATCAGCAGTGACAGTAGGCGCAAACTGGTTTGGCTCAAAGTTTGGAAACCACAGCTCGTATGGAGGCTCAGGTAAAGGGAAACTAACTTTAATGTTATGAAGAGAATTTCACCTTACAATGTGGACTACTATGTACTAGTCATCTGCTTTACATTCCCAGAGTTTCAAGATAATTTTTCTGACTTACCAAAGTTGAAAAAAATATTAGCCATTCATATAATGTTTTACCAAATAAAAACTTGAGTTGATGAGTTTCAAACTCCCAGCAGAGAACTCTCCGAGTGCTTAGAGAAGCAAGTGAGCAGAGGTTTTATATTCTTATTGGCTTTCATTGCATGCTGATGGTCGGAGATCTGTGAATTAATGACCATAAAAGAAATAAAAAATCCGTCTGCTACCAGACACTATATTCCTCGTGCGGTTAGATGTATGTTTGTATATATTATCCTTGTTAGGCACGGACACGTGAGCTCTTGATCCAGAACCGGGACTTGCTGGAAAACATCATTGCCCTGGTGGGACGTGTGCAAGACCTCGAAGTCAGGGCCGGCTTCCAAGTAAGTAGCGTTATGGTGTATGATTGAGCGCTCTGTCATAAACAGCTGAGTCTACACGGTATAGTCAATAAAACTTCGATGTGCCACGAGGCACTCGAAACACCTCGGCCGTTTTGGAGGCAAACTAGCCTCGGATGTGTGTCGGAGGATTACATTCGTCGAAATAAAAAAAATGCCACCATATAGTCTTAGACCATCGCTTCCGTTTCCTTACTTACGTACATTTTGTGGCATATGTACAGGTCAAAAACTCCCTTTTTGCATGTTTTTTTATAGTTCCGATGAGTTAGGATTTTTCAGACATACTTTTTATATCATATATATAAATTTTCATTATCGCCCAAAATATTTTTGGCGTAGGAACTGTTGTTATGAAGTAAATTTTCATTTCCGGCGGAGCATGTGGTGATCTGCCACGTATCAATACAGCACATCATCCGAGGCGTGTTATGCATGGCGATAACAGCCGAGGAGTTCCGAATGAGCTCTGCTATCAGCTACTGACCAGCAAAGTTAATTTTGTAGCACGGACGTCTGTTGACTGTAAAAGCTTTTTTTCTCAGAAATTGTAAGTAAATTAATGCCTGTCCACCACACCCCCAGATCATTCTGTTTTTGTTTGTTAAAAATTAGAGGTTTTTTGCCAGTTTGTTTTTCGGTTTCGTTCATATTGAGACATATAAGGAGGAAAATTTCAAACCATATGCTCTGAAAGTTCACAGCAGATTAACTCCCCCAAATCTATGTATGCATAGATTTGAAATTTTGGACTTGGGCAACATTTTGCCGTTTTCGTTAAACTAGGGGCCAGATGGGAGCGGCGTAAAATATGTAACGTGCAAATTTGTGGATTTCCTAGGACAAGCGAATGAGCAGCCTTCGGAAAAGTGCGGAAATTCAAGACATGTATATTGATCGCTTAAGACTTCCGTGGGTGGCAAACTGTCATAGTGTCCCCTGTTAAACGGGCATATATATGTAGGAATGCGTGCCAAGCAACACCAGGGGAGAACGAAACACCGTGCTCAGTGGCCATGCTAGGTCACAAGAGCTTGGATCTCCTAATTATTATCTTTTTTTGGGAAATATGCCTATATGTATATAGGTAATGTAAAAAAAAAGCAAAAAATAATTTAACAGCTCTAAGTGCTCGTGTGCTACATTTATTGCAGAAAGTTCCAGAGACAGGAGACTCAAGTGTATGCTGAGGGAGGCCAGCAAGATGCCGGGTCATTTTTTTCCGCTAAAAATTAAAAGGACTTTTATTCCCGTGAAGACAAAGAAATTTCACCAAGGTATCTACGGTGCAGAAGCATCTAATGATCCTGCAGTTGCTATGGTAAAGTCTAGTTTTAAAATTGAAGCGGCCTTTTCAAGTTTAAAATATTGTGCACCTAGCTCAAGCATTTAACTTTCCATAATGCCACATTTTTTTCCCAATGGTAGTTACTGGCGCTTAATTTTTAGATATGTGATTTCCGTTCTGGTCATTGGTTATGTGCTTTATTACCTGATAACACACAGATGCCACACTAAAATGAAGATATCAATATTTTAGTTTAGTGGATTCCCGCAGAGGATCCGCATTTCCTGAAAAAAAAATGGATCTGTCGCAAAATGCATCTGTTCGGTGTGCACGTTGCACGTGTAGTGTTTACAACGATGTGTGAGTCAAAGTTCCAAAATGGCATCTCCTGTACAATATGTCTTGTTTTTTTTTTTGGGGGGGGGGGGACGTTTAACCTGGTAATCAATAGGGAATTATAACATGTGCAATATCTTGAAAACGTCTGGTCATAGAGCGAAATGGACCAAAATTCCCTCTTCTTAGTGCATACAGGTACATTTGACTGTTAAGTGTTCAATGTTATTCTGAGGCTATTTGGTGCATTTCCGGTTTTTCCGATTTTCGCCAACATGGTATCTCAAAAAACGGCTGGTCCTAGAGCGGAACAGACAAAAATTTGGGGCCCGATGGTTGGGAGGTGGCGGTGGGGTAAGTATTTAGTGTATATAAGCTACTTTTTGCAAAATTTCCGATTTTAAAATTTTCAAAAGGCTACTGTTCCCACAGTTTTCATCCAATTTCAGGGGCGAATACAGGCTATTATTTTTTGTGATCTACCAAATTGAGCAAAAAATTATGGCACTTTAAAATTTTGTTAACACAGAACCATATGGGCTGGAAAATTCAAAACGCAACTCCTAAAGTTTGAGTCGATCTCCCGGCCAAAGCTTATGAGGACAGCTACCATGGTGGAACACAGGTCATTACTTTCTTGGCAATCGGCCGAGCTTTAAAAACTTGGCGGTACTTTGAAATTATAACATGGAAGTCAATGAAGAAATCCTAAATGTGTCATATCTTGAAAACGACTGATCGTAGAGCGAAACGGATGAACATTTGGGACTCACGGTCACATGAACTGCATATGTAAGATACTTTTCGTGTTAGATTCTTTGAGTTCAGTTTGGAGTTATTCGATGCACTTTGCCAAATTTTCGATGTTAACATTTTCAAAAGTCCATTCCTCCCACAGTGTTCATCAAATTTAACCAAACGCTATGGAAAGTATGGTAATCAAGGGGATGGGGGTATATTGGCTATTATTTTCTCTGGTGATCTGCCAAATTGTAAAAATATACTACACTTTGACGATAAGTCACCTCAGCTACATTTCCATTGTCGATAAAAAGCTATGTTGGTTTCATTTGGCAAAAGATCAAGCAGACAGTCAATGCCACTGGGCCTCTGGTTCTGTCTTGAATGTTTCGTTGATTTGAACACAAGGCGCTTCAATATCATGTGGCCAATGATCTTCAAACTAGTGGGGTAGACAATATAATAAAGACACGAAACAAACCGCATGCTTAAGAGACCCTTTGTTCCATAGTTCTGCTCGCTGCTTGCCATCCTTCAATGCAATAAAAGGCAAGTGTCGTGCCTCATACAAGCGAGTAATACGCATACACCATATACGTCTGATATAGTGGCGAGTTCCATATGGTGATGGCCTACACTAAGGAATTATCAGCGAAACAGGCTGAAATTTGGGACTGGCCCGGGGATCACTAGAAACACATATGCTGGGTATGTTTGACCATATACATGTAGTGTTCAAGCTCATTTTGGGGTTACCGTCATTGGGTGCACCTTTCTTAAAGTACCAGACAGATAGCAATAGACAGCTCTATCCTCCAAAAAAACTTTCCAGTTCAAGTTGGAACCCATGGCTGAAGAAAGACATCGAACTTTTGTACAAGGTGCAACGACAATGTGAGAGATTATGTTCTCAGTCCCTGGCTCTCCAGCCTCTAGAATTACGACGCATGAAAGCTGACATGAGAGAAACTTACACGTTCCTCCATGGCTACTATAAGACGGATGCTGGCACGTTGTTCTCACTAAACACAAGAGCGAGTAGAGAGCACTCATTAAAGCTCTCCAAGGAAATGACTAGAACTGAAATAAGACATTTTTTTTTTTCTTTTTTTTTTTTTTGGGGGGGGGGGGCGCGTGGGTAATGCTTGGTGCGAACTAGATGAGCCCAGTTACAGTTATGGCACCTTCCTTACACATATTCAAACACCGACTTGAGCTGAGTGACAATTATGTCTGAACTGAGAAGAAGATCAAGGTATCAAGGTACCATAGAACTCGAAAATGATTGCCTGTAAAGCAAAGCGGTCTGAAATTTGGCACCCAGGAAAATTTTTACAACACACATGGGTTACCATTGTGCGTCGGGGGTGAATATATAGGTATACATTTACTTCAGCTCTTGTCCAATCACGATCAGTTTGACATGGAAGTGTCTAAATTAGGATTGGTTACTTAAGCTATATGTCTGTTAGGCATACATCTAATTCCGTCGTATCTGGCAAGTGCCTCAGCAGAGTGTCAACGCCACTGGGCCTCTTGTCTTAGACGATGCGATTACTAAGAAAGCTGAGCAAGCATTCCGAATTTTACAACGCGCAGATCACCGCAGTCATAGATAATGAATGGTTCTTCTCTGTTGTCGCTCGTATTCCTTAGCGGTCAGCAAACGGCGAGAAGTTAATTTCCCCGCACTTGAGAGTATCTCGGATCGTTCAAGGCCTGTTGCTGCGCCATCATCTGACACTTCACAACTCTAGGGACACCAAACTATTTATGGCGCCGTTTTACACCCTCTGCTACACTTCCAAGTTATAGGGTGCCTCAGAGTAAATTATATTCCGATATGGAGCGACATGCCAGTGAAAATATTTTATGTCCGAGACGACTGCATCAAACGTCCATCACACGTCTTTGTCGTCCAGCGTTGTCATGGTTTTGTTTGATTAGTTCGCATCTTAGATTGTCACTGCAGGCGTGGTCAAAGGAATCACGTACATGTAGTAAAGATAGAGATACCTACATGTATAGCATGTATAGCGGCCCGGTAAATGTATCGTTGTTTATTCGACACTGCCCCTTACGCTAAGACCATAGACGTACAGGAGACTTACACGACGCCTTAAACAGTGGCAGGACGTGGAAATCCACAGAACCGAAAATTCTGTGGTAGTTCTGTTTGGAAAGAAATCCTATTTACATCGAGCGGGAGTGTGGCTTCTATGGACAAGCATACATTTTATGCCTGATACAATTTTGACTAAGAATCGGCATTTTCATATGTTGTAGTGGTTTACGAGGGAAGCTTTGGAAACTGTTGATGTTTTTTTTTTTTTTTTTTTCGTAATTTGCTTTGCTTTAGGCAGCATTTTTGAACCACATCATGAGGCTACCATCATACCTTTTATGTTGTTTTGTGTGCTCTTTAGCCGGATACACGATCACAGGTAAGCGTGGAGTTTAAATACGGGGAGTCGGCATGATGCACATCTTTGATATAAGGATTATTTGTTTACCCTAAGACCCATTCTCATGCGAACATGGTTGACGGAGCTTATGACGGTAATTCTGTTAATTTTGATATCCCGCTACCAAAGTAACTCGTGTGTCCCTTTTAAAAAGTATCCATGCTACTAGCGTTGGGCAAGGAAGATTTCAATATCTCCATTCGGGGGGTATATGCACGTATTTTGTTTATTATAGTCACATGCGCTATCAGTGTTACACAGAGTACAAGAAATAATCACCCAGCCCTAGAGGGATTAATATATGTGACTTTAAATATGATTATTTGTTGACATTAATGCAGCATGCATCTCAGTTGTACAAATATCATCGCCTAATTTGCAATACACACGATCAAAAGTCCGCCGTCTGGTTGCCGCATTTTTATTAAAATATTACATTTCGCCTTCAGACTTTAAAATCTACCCAAACCAGGAATATGAGTCGGCATTTGACCGAAAAAGTTATCTCGTTGTTGACTATATCTAGTAAATTCATCTTCCATTTCTCCGGAATCACACAAGTCACATATTATTTCCTCTTGTGCTCCACAAAGCTCGTCGCTGTTCATGTGCCAAAAGTAGTGTGACGTACGTTAGGCCTACATAAGTACTTTGCGAGGTTCTCCAAATTACATGTACTACCATGTCTCGCAGTATAAATGTTTAGGAGCCGGACTAGAGGATTTTAAGGTTAGGAGGGGTTAAATAAATTCATTGATTGATAAAATTATGCCACACTAAAATAGTTTATTCTTATGGAGAGTGGTTCAATGCCGTACGCATGTAACAATTTAGGAGAAGAATTTTATAAGCTTCGACATGTTGCCTTTTTCAGAGTTTATTCCTGTGACTTCATTAAACACTGGTGGCACATTCTAAGAAATGCATCATATATTAAAGTTTTATATCCTCGGGGGACTAATTCAACCCTATGGTCCTTATTTTAACAAAAAAAAAATAGCAATGGAAATTTCTTATAAAAATCAGTATTTTTTTCGAAATTGTGAGCCTGAACAGGTCTATACGGATTTAGCAGGACGAGGTGCATATGTTCGTCCTCTATGTTTTACTACGGAAGGGAAAATGTTGCTCACAGAAAAGGCACAGATTCCGATGGAAGCTACATGAAAGCATAGGTATCCAAGGCATGGGAAACAGTAAAACCAGGGGGACAATATGCATTTGGTGCTCCGGATGTAATCATAAATACAGTATTTTTTATACAATATTATTATATAGCCTGATTACCAATGCTTTTATTAATTTGCGCTTGTATGGCGGCCTGTTTTCAGTAAAATATGTTAAAAAGTAACAAACTCATCAACTTCATTTTTGGTAGCCTTCCTTCCGTCTGGCCCAAGGATGGAAACATGCGACTTTGATAAAAAAAATACTAGTAGCCTTGAGGTAAGGGTGGGTGTGAGTGTTTGAAATTTTAGCCTGGGCAGCTCTATAACAGCTGAAGGGCGGGAGACATGTGATTGCTGTTAGTCGCTAGTAGGAACGTCTGGGGAGTCCAACAGCACCATTAGATCTGATCTTGAGTGACTATACGGGGCTTTAATTCTTGAGCGCTGGTAAAGGTACATTGAAATGTTTAAGTCCGTTTGAATGTATTTGTACGCAGATGCACAGACCCTGTGCCTGGACTCGTGGCCTATAGAACCGTATCACGGGGAGTTCAGTGAGTCCACAGAAGAAGGTATGTGTTTTCAATGGCTGTCGTCTATTCATTTTAAACACTTCCTTATTTGCATGTTTTGACTGATAAGGGTTACACCATCTGTATTTTTACAATTACGTCTTAATGCACAAAATTGGTTTTGAATTTTGTAGAGTATGTAGAAAAATATTTAGATAGAAGTTACGTCCAGTTCAATCGCCATTAGGTTGTGACAAAATCAACCGCAAAAGAGATGTCCGGTTTGGAGTTCTGCGCTCTGCAGCACACCCATGTAGACAAAGCTGTACCATTTACTTAATTTCGTACATTTCTCCCAGTTACCTAAGCTGTGCATTTTCTCTTCGGATTGCAACACATTGGCACACCGTCTAATGCAATCATTTATTCCGTGTAAATTTTGTAAGTTCTTGTAAAATGTAAGTTCTTGTAAAAGTTTATGAAAGGTTCTATATGCTAGTATGGGTCTCCATTCATGTAGCCATTTCATAGCTTTATTCTAATTTCAGACGCGCTGTTGTTTAGAATAAACGCCAATCCGGCGTTGACGGAATGGGAGATCGAGCCGAATAACCAGAATCCACCTTACTACATGAAGCTGGAAAACATTCCAGGACAGAACCAGATTGGAGTTTTCACTAACAAGTCTCTCTCACTGAACGAACTTAACCCACGGCCTCCAATAGTAAGAGACACATTTTACGTATACTGATTGGCTATTTTGAACGAGGAAATATTTCAACTTTTCGCCGTCGTCGTTGTCGTCGTCGTCGCCATTGTAGTAGTAGTAGTAGTAGTAGTAGTAGTAGTAGTAGTAGTAGTAGTAGTAGTAGTAGTAGTAGTACTAGTAGTAGTAGTCTTTAGCAGCAGCAGTAGTAGTAGCAGCAGCAGCTGCTGCATCACCACCATCATCATCACCACCACCACCACCACCACCACCACAAATTAGCAGTAGCAGCAGAAATCGAATGGTTTTGGAAATGTTAACTTCGTAAATTTTGCTAAGTTCACCGCATGACCTCAAACTGATCCCAAAACGATGTAGCTTGAAAAGTACCTCACATATATTAGATGACTGATTTAGGATATTAACATTTTTAGCTCTGCTTGACTTTGTCAGCAGAGCTACTGTTGTGGCGCAGGCGTTCGTCGTCCGTCCGTCGTCCGTCCGTTAGCTCAGGTTTGACCCAGGCCAAATTTTTGGGAAAGGTACCTATGCACTATATCTTCTGCCCAGATCATTTTTTTTTTTCAAAATTTTTGGTTTTCAATTTTTTACGATTTGTTTTTAGTTTTTGTTAACGTAGCGCCATATGGGAGCTAAAATTTCAAAACTCTACTTCTCACAGTTTCGGTTCGACTTTACCAAACCTTATTAAAAAAATTGTCAGTAATGGGTGAATATGCATGTAGGTATTACTTTTTTAACGATGCACCAAAAATTGAAAATTTTATGGCAATTTGATTTGTTTTAACACAGCACCATATGGGGCTGGAAATTTCAAATCGTTACCCCTCCTATAGTTTTCATCCAATGTCACCCAAACTTTATGAGAACATTTGATACCATTGGGGAATACAGGCTATTACTTTTCTTGGCAATCGGCCAAGTTTTAACATGGGAGTCAATGGGAAAATCCTAAAATGTGCAATATCTTGAAAACTGTGGCCGTAGAGCGAAACGGATGAAAATTTGGGATCGGTCCTAGGAAATCCCTTCGCGTAAAGTTTGGCCCCAATGCATGCAGTGGTTTCTGATAAACTTGGCTTAAGACGACGGACGGACGAACCAGGGATACCCAGATGACGACGGCAGCTCTGCTCTTGAGAGTTCAATGACCACGTTTTCACCATCTTGCACTTATCATGCTTATCTTCGTGTCTGCTCAACGTGGAATATACCGGTTTTCAGGTACCGCAAACTCGCGAAAATCTGACCTGCACTTACAATTCGTCCGCACCAACGCCAGAGGTAGGTTAATTGGACAATTATAGATGAAACTTCTTTTTTTAAGCTCGGGCCTGTGCCGTGGTGTACGGAGTTTATCTCATGCCAGTGGGTTTTGATTAAGCCTAAGATTAAGAATAAAAAAAACTACAGTGTTTTTGTCCATTAGTTTTACTTGCGTATAAAATATGTTGTGTGGCAGGAGATTAAAATATTATCTAAATTCGCGTAGAAATGTACGGTGTTAAATCGGTAACTGCAAAATTCCCCGCAATTCCGCAGCAGGAAAATTACTGCGAGTTCGGTCTATAGATGGGACACTTTAGACAAAATTTAGGACTTCAATTCCTTTGGATTCCTAGGACGGGTAATACCAAAACCAGTAAAAGAAAACTATTTGTTGTCATAGGTATTTTCAATATATAACTGGTATAAAATGGAGTCGTAAGGGCCCTTTGCCAGACAGATTTGGGACAGACATGGGCAGTGGGGGATTTGATAATTCTGCACAAGTATAATGTTATATGTGCATTGAAAAATGTTATACTAATTTTATAGGAAATTAGAAAATATATATATTTCAACCCCCCCCCCCCCAAACGGGGGGACCACCGTGATTGTTATTTTAGTGCCAGTATTGAACAGTAATGAAACGTGAAGAGAATTGCGCAAAAAATATGGACATAAGGGGGAAATTAGGATAGTATGTGTTGAGCTAAAAAGTAAAGAGCTATTTTAAGGAAATAGTTTATTTTTCACTGATCGTTTTTTATTTGACAGAAGAGGTGAAAAAAGGCTTGCAAAAAGGTGTAAACTGCGGCCGCCGTGCACAGTGGTAAAAGCGATTATGAATTACTATCCATATGATACGTTCATGTAGTACCACCTTAAAGGGGGCTTCGCGGCATGTAATTGCTTGACAAATAGTTGACAGAACTTGGTTCCTGTCGAGTTCGGTATTTTATGTTATTCATTAACTATGCTCCGCCAATGGTGGATGATTTGTGTTCCAGAACGTTAGAATGTCACTGATTTATGATGTGACATGCAACGACGACGAAGAAAACTCGGTAAGAAAACTAGGAATTAATGTTCGCAAGAATTTAATACCAGTACTCGTTTCACGGATTACTATATTTTACATAATATTCTTTTATTTCAATAGGACTGCAGACTGCTGTAGCGCCATAAATTATTCTTTGCCAAAATGTCTTTATCACAGGCTTATTCTTACAGGTTAGGATATCGATCAGTAAGGCACTTAAAATATTAGTAATAGACATTGAAAAAAGGCTGATTCAGAGACCCGTAAATAACATTATAGGTATTAGTTTTATATGGCAATTAGAATGGTTTAAAGATAAAGAGATCTGACCGCATGTCTAAAAGAATTCTCTACAGGGATTTATTGCTGCTACATTACTGCTATTTTTTTTCTTTGCTGCAGTTGCCACAGTTTTTTATCGTGGCCATTATACCGGTAAACGATTTCGCTCCTGTTTTCTTGTGCGCACCCTACTCCAAGGAAATCAACGAGGTGAGACATTTTTTTAATGAAGTTCACACTTTTTCTTACCTTGGCTATTATAAGCTGTCATATATTATTAACGTGCTTAAATATATTTTCAATAATAATACCTAACGGTTATTCAAGGTTCAACGCCTATTCAAGACACCGCTACTAAAATTATGGATGATGTATCGAGACAGATCGCAACTCTTTAAAAAAAACAGTGCGATCCGCCTGCTAAACCCATAAAGCTGGTGGACTTTCTCATTTCAAAAAAAAAAAAAAAAAAAAAAAACCAAACAAAAAAACATGCATGTTGGGCCCGGGTATATATTGATTATCGGTTTCGTGAAAACTAATATTACCGGGGAAAATATAATTTCTAATATCATGGGCCAATACCCGGTGCTCAAGACCCGGCAACTATTCCAAGCCCGGCACCTATACATTGTATATATTTAAGGGCGTAAGGTATGCAGTGTACTAACAACATTGTAAACACCCTGAACACTGTGTTCAGTCATACAGCGCAGGATGTATGTGCATGTATGTATATGTCTGCTCGTGAGTACTAGTATTGTTGCAGTGTAACTTTGCCAACACATATAAGGTATATACAGGAACACTGTTGTATATTTACCTTACATATTTTGGCAAAATTGTTCTATAATATTCATGAACCGTAAAACTTATATACTGCCGAGTAGCATGTATCTTTACTAAGTACTACTCAATTCTAGACTAGACTGGACTAGACCAGACTAGACTAGGCTAGTCTATACTACTAATGCACATGTACTCTAATGCTAATGCATAACCTACTTATAGCTTATACACCCAGGCATGAAGACTTTGGAGAGGAAGAAATACGTCTTTATTTTTCGTCTTTATTAAATATACAATGTATACAGATTGCCATGTTTTAAAGCCTGCAAACCAGACTCTTCCTGTCCACAGCTAACTCCCCCTGGCACTACGGTGTTTGTGGCTGGCGGGTTAGCCCACGATCCGGATGTTGAGGGTGGGATAGCCGAGTACGGAACAGAGGTAAACAAGCAACGAAACTACATAATAAGTGTCTCATCGCACACTATGCCCCGAAGGCCTTACACATTTCAGATTGGCAGAAGCTTTTAATCCAACTAAACTTTTATTTATGGCACTGGGAGAAAGAAAACCATTACTATCAATCCTGCTTCAAGTCTGTATTAGGGCACTCGTACCAGAAATGGTATAGGGGATTATCCGGCTCTGCTCGTACGTGAAATATACTGTTGACTCTTACCCCGTGTGTGTCATGATGCTATTGCACCTTTAACATCATTCTACTGTTTAACCTGGTGTGATTTCAATATCAAACATTTCATACATGCGTCTCAACACTGCTAACATTCAGATACATGTATTGGCAACAATGTTGTCTAAGCCTCTTCTTAAAACTTTCACCATCGATTTCGCCGTATCACGAAAGTCTCTAATGCCATTTTCGAAATCATCTGTCTGTTAATTGTAACATTGCTATTCCCCTTTTTATGTCTGTTATATCAAGAATCGATCTACTCGCATCATGCCAGACTTTTTCGTGATATCTCTTGTAAAAATATGACATCATTCGAGTAGAGGCTTGTGATTTGGTCCGAGTTGTTCTGCTATAAACAGTTTTATAAACCAGAGGACTGCGAGTTAACACCATAAAAATGCCTGATAGTTGATAAACATGCTCAAGATATTTGATATCAAACACCTTCAAGTAGTCATCCACAGTCCTTCCAATCTGCTCCAGACCTTAGGATATGAAAAGTCACCGAGAAGCAAACTTGTCGCGCAGTTGGTTTGCATCTTGATATGACCTACAAAATATCTACAAACGGAACGCTTTCTTTGTACTTGCTGTTTCAACATAGGGTTAGAGCAAACTGTCTATAAAACCATTGCTCACGACATTGCCTCCAAATCTTCGCACACGTGCCATAAAAAGCGAGAGTGTCTAGTAATCGGTATAGTCGTTTACAGGAACAGTGTAGCTGTATCAGGAAAGTGACAGGAAGTGCAATTTAAGTCCGAGTGCAAATCTTGTAATGTAGATTCTTAGAATCCACATCTACTACGGTGGCTGATACTTGCGACATACTATTTTATTTCTGGAATTAGCAACGCGTTTGGGATACAAGGCGGTGGAAATATTAGCAACGCGTTTTGAACATTATAAATGTGTTTTGAATATTAGCAACACGTTTGAAACATTTAAAACGTGTTTGAAACATTAGCAACGCGTTTTAAATATTATAAACGTGTAAATATTAGCAACGTGTTTGAAACATTTGCAACGCGCTTGAAACATTTAAAACGCGTTTTAAATGTTATACACGTGTTTGGAAAATTAGCAACGTGTTTGAAACATTTGCAACGCGTTTGAAGTATTGGCAACGCGTTTTAAATATTATAAACGTGTTTTAAATATTAGCAATAACAAATAAAAAATAAAAAATAAAAATTAAAAAATTGCTGATGTTTCAAACGCGTTGCTAATATTCAAAGACGTTTATAATATTTAAAACGCGTTTTAAATGTTTCAAACGAGTTGCTAATA
>JAAUYG010053760.1_pt1 | contig 13271 bp, 6 predicted proteins | sample 7278091 | NCBI WGS metagenome assembly JAAUYG01 (sample SAMN14350201, study PRJNA611818) | marine sediment metagenome | isolation source: surface marine sediment (0.6m) | place: French Polynesia: Moorea | collected 2018-08
AACAACAATAACAATAAAAACAACATCAACAACAACAACAACAACTACTACTACTACTACTACTACTACTACTACTACTAGTAGTAGTAGTAGTAGTAGTAGTAGCAGTAGTACTTCTACTCGCACTATTACTACTACTACTACTACTACTACTAGTAGTAGTAGTAGTAGTAGTAGTAGTAGTAGTAGTTGTTGTTGTTGTTGTTGTTGTTGTTTTTATTGTTATTGTTGTTGTAGCAGCAGTAGTAGTCACGCTAGTCTGCTTCATTTGAAACACTAGAAAAGGGTACATAGACGAATACAACAGAATGTTGAAACATTCTCGTCACGTGTGCTCGAAACCTAATCAGACGATTTCGGATGTACCTCGTTCTGGGCTACAACGCCAGTTGTGAACGCTCTGATGCCTTCCTCCAAACCCGTCACACACCCCTGGCTCCGGCAGCGCAGAGAGATACTTGATTTATGCCCAGACCGTGAAACTCGGTCGCGAGAAAGGACTCAGCTACGATTACTCTTTATGCGCCTGGCAATCTAGTTCTGTCAGAGGGGATAAACGCAGTTATGGTAACCAGGATTTGGAGCCCTTCCACTTAACTAGAACTGTTGCAAGTAGAAGACCGCAAGAAGCAATCGCCCCCGTCCAAAGATAATGACCACAGGGCGAAATATTTACGGTAATCTATTGCAGGGGAATAGCTATTAGCGTTTACGGTGTTTTTGCAAGACAAAAATGCCATTTGGAGCGTAATGTCGCTGAAGGATATCTTATTACAGCTCTAAACATCCGGGTAGTCTGGACAAATGGCATCTCGTCCATTCTTGGGAGTCTCGCGTTGACAGCTGCCTAAAGAATCTGTGTATTGTGATAGTAATTGGGGATTAGGACAGAATAGCGACTGGCTATGGAAGTAAATGCCCTGCCCATAATCCCAAAAGTGAAAAGTATCTAAATCTGCCATAAAATATGATAGTGCGAAATGCACGAAAAACTCTGACTGAAAGAACTGACACTTCATCAAAGCAGATGTATGCACACATTTGTCTAGCAGTTAGTGCCCTCATAGTCCTCGTTCTTCCAATGATTTATAGCACGTTTAATTCGAGCATGTTTAACTAAGCATTTGAGGTGAACATTAAAATCTGAGCTTGCTGTGAAGTTTATACAAAAAAACTATAAGCATTTCGTAAAGTTTGATAATATTTGCATCTTTACCAGACCGGACATCTAAAATTGTTAAACTGTAAAGTACAAATTTCCAGTATATCCAGAAACGTGACAGCATGGAAGCAAGTCAGGAACGAGAACTGTCTGCAACTAACGGAGATAACCCAAGTGGAGATTCCTCCATTACCCACCCACCCCACCCCCACCATTTCTTTCCTGTCACCACCCCCGTCTGGTGGTAATCCCCCGCTAATTGTGTTTGCCGGTCTAAATTTCACATCCCCTCCGATGAATTATTCAAACAATCGACCCCCATCCCGCTGATTTCTGTCGTCCGCGCATTGATTGCCGGGAAGGTAAGAGGTGAGACGCCTCGACCTCAATCTCGGATTCCAAACATAGTGCCGTGACGGAAATTCCATTCCGTGTCCTTCCGCCGCTTCGGACAATGAAAGAAACCCCGGAAAACTCCTTTACCAGGACAATGCTGTCTGCAGGAACGAAACTTAGTCTTCCCTTACTTCCACTCCTAGTCCGGGTGTAATAAAGATAACACACCTAAGGCATTCAGTACACAGTGGTCAGATTTTGCAATTTTAAGGTCTTGTCAAGATGCAGTAATCCATAAGCGATTAAGCAACATGTCACCAATAGCAAACTTCAAAGATCAGATTTTGTGTTTCACGTGATCACATGTTCATTTTAATGTTTAACCATGCATCACCAATAAATTATATAAATAAAAAACAAGACTGCATGGCAAAAATTTAAGCAACCTTAGCAAACTTTAAGTTTAAACAAAAATACACTCAAATGTATCTTTATAAGGGATATCATAGTCATGACAAAAGTGTGGTGAAAATTATATAGGTGACACTAGTGAATTATTATATAAGATATTGTAAGTGACAATTTTAACGCATCATTCTCTTAACACCATAACTGACTTGTTATCGGAAAGAAAGGACAGAAAATACAGAATAGCTGACGACGAAATAAATGAGAGACCTGCTTGCTTTGGCACACATATGCCAAGCCAACGGTTAACAGGCATTCTCTCGCAGACTCGCTGCAACGTTACTAATCTACGATATGAGCAACGTTCCCTTTTCCCATTAGAGATCCCATTTATAAAGCGGGGGAAACCATCATATTTATCTCACAGGAACCGCGACGGCACTGACGGCCAGATATTGGAATTCACTTCAGAGCATTAACCCGCGTTTTGTGATGGATGGGCTTTATTTTAAATGGATGGAAACCGAAATATGGTCACCGAGGAGCCAGTCATTTGCTTGCTTCGGTCTTCAAACCGGTTCGGGAAGACTGACTGGAAGAACAGATTTGCCTGGCATTGTCCCTCCTACCGGCTTAACTCCCATAAAGGGACGGTAATATATGGTCTATTCCACATTCTGCCCTTAATCCTCCAAACACATAAAGAAGCCATTACTGATAAAAAAGTGGGCGATATTTAGGTGTAGAATGGAGGTTTTTACGTTTAATATGCGTGCAAGGTCGCTACAATGCTGTAATGTTGAAGGAAATGTACCTGCTGCATACATTGGCAGGGAACAGTGAACATCTATCGGAGTATATCACATCTCCTTCAGCTGGCAACACGATGAAGAATACAAGTATACTTGCATAAATTCTGATATCCTCCATGTGTCTTACAAACTGCTGTCCAAAACATGCCAGGGAGACCCTGGAAAACAATGTAACTGGCTAACCTAAACCGTATTAACTGCCCTTTCATGTGACATTCCCCTCTGAGGCTTCCTGCCTGGTGTATTAGTGGTTTCCCAGATCTCAGTAGTATCTGTCTAAGATAAGCATGTTTTTGAGCATGGATTTAATTGATCAACGTCACACGCGGCAGATGAAATGGGCATGTCTCTTTTACAGGCGACACCCACAAGATGAGCACACGTCTAGATAGGCACGTTTCCGGAAGAGAGACATCTTGGATCTAGCCATTGATTCCGACCAAAATTAATCCCTAGACGGTTCCGGTCAGGCAAGGCGGGATCTCTCGCCGTGGCAACGTAATTTGCTTGCAAATTGGCCCCGGGAAGCAAGCTAGATTGCCCAGCCAGTGGCGGTTAAGTCTTGAGGTCAATTCTGGACACTGTAGGTCTCACAGAGTGTTCCTGTTTGCCGTGGAATCTTACCCAGATCCCGCCAGCTACATTAGTGTTTCCTTGACTCCGGTTTCGTCATTTCGAGGAACGAACACGTATTACCCCCAGTGCCACACACCTCTACTTGGCCGGTGTCATGGAAGGGTAAACGACAGATGGAACGAAAATACAGTGATCCTATAGACGAATTGTCTTCAAACAATGAAGTGGTTAAAGCTAGATAAAAGAGTTAAGGAATGTATTAATTATGTATATAGGTTGACGTAGCTGTCACTAAAAGAACCCCATTGCCCAAACGAGTATGCCAGGCAGCACCCTTCCCAGCGGGATTGATGAAGGATGAAACGGTCCTAAACCTTGCGGCACAAATCAAGCATAATACGCAGCACTGCAAAGACTTTTCCTTGCTGATATTGGAATATTACAAATATTATATTGGCGTCTTGATGTGTTATACTTATTAAGTGCAATCAATTCAATTTTTACATTATGAACACACTGAATGCCGTTCTTGTCCCACGTATCCGAGATTCCGACACCGCTAGATAAGTACACATGATTTGTTCGCTTCTGGCTGTAGAAATCCCGGACACACCGGATGTCATATTGAATGTGATGTATCCTTTCAGCGGGCAAGTAGCGACCAAACCCCTTAAAATATTGGTCTGTAAATCAGGGGATACTGCTACTGCAGCAAGGATAACTACCCCCACAGTCTCTGCTTTATTGGTTCAAGCCGGGAATATGCAGAAAAGTACGACTGAGGTGTGTGTCTTTGGTATAAGGAGACGGGTCGGTGAGGTGTCATTTAAACCTGGGGAATCGAGATTACGACAGTCGTCCAACCCAATGTTACACGTACAAGTCGTAAATAGCTGATTACAGTTTATGTGCAAAGAAAAGCAGTGGTCGTCCGATACCAAAGGCCGGTTGTCACGATGTGTATGCGTCTGTAGTGAGGAGACCTGGTTGAGGTAATGATGATGATCATGATGATGATAATGACGACGACGACGACGACGACGACGATGATGATGATGATGATGATTATGATGATAACGATGACGATGATGATGATGATGTTGACGACGAAGAAGATGATGATGATCATGATGGCAACGGCAATATTATGTTATTGGGTTGGTTGTCTGGATAACGGTGACTATAAAGATGGTGAGGAAAAGGGGTAAAACATAAACACTGCTCAACCGGATAAGATACGCCACAACACGAAGACAACTATAAATATATATAACTGAATATGTGTCCTCGATATGTTATCTCATCTATGGGGTGGCAAAGTTCAATTTTCATATCCCTTTCTTAATTACTAAAATATTTTTAAAATGAGACTGAAAATTATTGCTTAATGTTTAAAATAAATTCCTTATATTAAAAATCAATTTGTTAAAAGCTAACTTTCTAATACAAATTTTAATTCATATTAGAAGAGTTTAGAATTAATTTGTCTTTGAATTTGAAATTGAATTTCTAATATTTATACATATGTAATTCTAATAAAGCAAATTTATTCTGTAATATTAACCACTTATTTTATATTAAACAATTAGTTTCTAATAATAATTCTCAATTTCACATAATGTCTACATATTAGCTTTCTAATGTTAACAAATAAATTTCTGAATGACAAAATGTACCCGTTCTACATTTAGAGTAGATTACATTTAGAAGCCTTTTATTTTGGCGTAGAAAATATTTTGCCTGCCACTGTAGATTGTCACCCTCCCGCGGTCTTTCCCCTTCCAAAAATGTCTTCGTTCTTGCTTTCACACTTTACTTCTTTTAGACAAAGATGGCCAAAGATGATGGAACTGATAGTTTGGGCATGCGTTGGTGAACCATGTTTTTGGTAAGAAGATAGTTTTGACACCGTAATGATGCAGTCCTACTCAACTGTTCTGAACTGGTGCAAAAATTGAAATCGCACTTTCAGCGAACTCGACTGTACTCATCTGTGTGACATTAGCTATACAGTTATTAGCAGTGTTGAAACCGAGACTAAATAAATGCAATATAAAATATGTTTTAACATACAGTTCGTTTGTCCCGCCAATGTTTCGGACAATACAAGTCTTTCTACATAGGCACCATGCAGACCTTTGCAGGACAGTGTCACTGACACACGTTGAGGTAAACCTGCTATTCATGTTTACTGAAATCGCTAAACTCTACAAAAATAATCATATTCAGTATACATAATCCATGTTTCGTCCGAACAATACTTTACAGACAACTGATCCATTCCAACTTTAGACTGACACTGTCTACTAGTCACACTTTCCTTGCAACCAATGAGATTGCTGGGCTGTTTATTCCAAGTGACCAAATCCAATGTAATTTCACTTTAAACAAAGATGATACAAGGTAAATTTGTCTGTGGTTGTGTTCAAAGTTGCGATCTACAAACGAGAGTAACAGCGCTCACACCAATTGATCTAATACGCCCCTACACAAATGCCTTTGTGGAAAAGTTATATTGTAACCGCAACAAAGTGAATAGACTTTGTGGAATAGTTATATTGTAACCGCAACAAAGTGAATAGACTAAGTGCATTTACACATACCGTAAAGGATAACTGGAAAATGTCGGTACTAAAATCCGATTTCGGATCAAGACGTGACGACGACCAGTATGGCCAAATCACACAAAGCAATTAAACTACTGACCAAATATGAGAATATATTTTGGTTTCACGAAAGACAGAATCTTTGCAACAGCTCCAATATTAAGATCAACCGAAGCGCAATAACAAGGGATCCAGGGGCTTGGACGCTATGCTTGCCACGTCCTAATGTCAAATGCACCGAATGACATATGATTGACCTTAAACAATTAACTATCAAAGTATACTCTATACACTGAATACTTGCCAGTCCCCCCCCCCTCCCATCCATACACACACACACTCTACCGCAACCCGACTTCCAAATGTTTGTCTATTTCGCTGTATGAAATTTGAAAGAAACCTCTGGAACGGGTTCAGAGATAACTGCTGCACGGACGACGGACATATTTTGATTTCATGAGCTCTACTAATAAAGTCAAGCAGAGTTTAACTTAGGGGTTTAATTATGCAGTGGTGAGCTAAATATAGGAAATGTGACATTAATACAGAAAAACGACTAAATTACTGTGCTCTGGAACGTTGACGAAACAAAGATCGTCCGAACAGACGACAAGTTAGTGAGGCAACAATTGGAACGATCAAATAAAAGTTACCAAAATAATAATGATTAGTGTTGGGGTGAACCCTCTAAATGGCAAACGGCTACTAAATGCACGTTGATGAGCTGAGCTAAAACAGCAAAACGACGAAACGCCACACAGCTGAACAGTATGCCAGGGTTTTGTTATGTTTTATTTACGACCTTCCTTTTCACTAGCTTGTGATGACTTAATTTTATTAGCTTATGATATATTGGACGATTCCATGCAATCCAAATCATTTTGAGCTGATCATTCGGTCTTTATTTATCATTCATACAATACGCCCACAGTCTCATTTGGGAATCCTTAACAAATTGCAAAATGAGGTAAACGATAAAGGCCTCTAGCACGGCACCACTCATAGCCGTTTGGCACCGATGTTGTCCCCTTCATTTTCATACTCAACAATATACACAACAATATTGATCGGCTGATATTATTGCACACTATATCCGTCCTTTGTATGACAGAAATGCTAAACGGCCCCATCTGCGTTTTTTGTTCAGGTATTTAATTTAGCCCGCGGCCACTGGTCACCCGATGCCTTCCTTTCATTTGATGATGTGCACCATATGTTCAGGCAGAGGACGAAATTCGTCTTGGCTAACTTTGATACTTTACACTGCACAATACAAAGAATGATGGATCAGCCTTTGGGTACAATTTCCTCGTGGCAAGGTCAGCCTAGCTCAGACGGGTCCAACACTGTAAATGTGGGCACAATGCTTAGAAGACTTTCTCAGTCTCTGGTAATAGAAGTACATCGTCCAGGGCCGATCTCGCTTTTTTTAATTGGAATAAAACTTTCACCAATTTGATGCCGATATATTAAACAATTACCTAATCTATCATCAGATTTACCCAACTGACAGATGTCTCAACGAACGGCTAATACAATGGGTCGGTATGTATATATAATGCTGTCCAGTGGAATGTTAAAGCTAAGCGAAGTTAAGCTACACGGTTCTACAAGTCGTGACTCGGTGAGGTTCGTTCAGTCTGTCCTAACGCGAAGACAACCGTGTAACATATTTTGCCCCACAAACGAAAGTAACTGTTTTACGAATGGGAGAAGATTTTATACCTAGAGATTGTACTCTTTATAGCAGTTTAAATGCTGAAGCAGTATCGCAAATACTACTACCTAATTGGCTGGCTGTACATGTAGCTTATATTTTGCATAATAATTACATTTTGCATTAGGAAAACGAAATACCCCAACGATTAAACCCAAGTGGTTAAATCTGCATATTCCTACTTTGGAATCTGTTGCATGGTGTCTATCGGAGTCTGGGATCAATCTTTATATATTACAGGACTGGGCCGCTTGTCCAAAGTCTTAATGTGCAGTTTATATTTGTTGGAATTAATGACAATTGTGAATACATTACGGGCACAAAAAGTGAATAAACCCCTAATTTTTTCAGCCTGATGCCCGCTAAAGGGCGATATAATTATTCATTCAAGGGACCATATTGGGCCTTATGTTAAATCGAGACATTTCAAGATTGTGGCTCGGCGTACATGTACAAGTATAATCCCAAATTTACGAAAGACAGTTGTTTTATACATGTAGGGTCTTACAAATTGCTGCAACGTAAGACATATGTGGCAAAGTTCTGTTTGAGGAAAGTGGGACCTTAATATATAACTTACATGTATATCTTCACTCAACTTGCATTAGATTTGTTTCTAACCCCCTTTGCCGCCAGGTGTAAGAATTGGTCGACTGTGTAGACTTCGCCGATTCTGTCTGGTTACATGTATGTTGTACCCCTGTGGCCCAGCCAGCCATGTACTAGTGACACTTACTGCCAGGGGCGATATGTAGACATTATATTTCGTCCGCCGCCTAAAATTGCCCACAGCATTTAATTTTATTATGTAAGACACCAAATATTGAGTGACGATTCTAAACCCTGCCACTTCAGGATTATAGTCCTATTCTGTACAGTGTTTATTTACATACATGTGGTGACTGACATATTAATTTGCACATCACCCCACCAGAGAATTTCTGCATTCTTGGCGTGCAAATTCAAAGCTAAAACTCTGGCAAGTTGCTTCTTGCCTTTCCTCCAACGACCAAAACACACACGACATTATTATCTAAATGCGTGCTTCGGTTTAAAACCGAAGAGCAAGTGTGTACTTAACACTAGTTCATGCGAGAGCCCAGGTCTGACTACACTGATACGCCTCTTCAGAATAGGCGTGTGAGTTTTGGGACTTCATACATGTACACAAACACTGTTTTCAGACACAAATACAAAATACAAAACAAGAAAATATGGCAAAAACACAAAATAAAAAACCGCAAAAAAGTCGATCATTGCAATTTCTCCTTTTCTCTGTTTTTTCTCGCTCTCTCTCTCCGTGTCTCATACATGTATGTCTTTATCGCTTCCTTCTCCCACTCTTCTCTCTCTTCTTTCTCTTTCGCTCTCTCCCGCATCTCTCTTTTCTCCCCTTTTCTCCTTTCCTTCTCTCTCTCTCTCGCTCTCTCTCTCTCTCTCTCTCTCTCTCTCTCTCTCCACACACACACAAACACACACCCTCTCTAATTAACACGCCAATCAACTCTCTGTCTTCATTTCCCTTGCTCCCGGCCCCAGTTCCTGAAACCGAAGCGACCCTTTGCCTCCATAAGTCTTTCCTGCCTTACAGGTTTAAGCTTCTGCGGCCCCACAATACTCCAGAAAACCAATTACCTACGTCAATGTCACGCTCATCACGCGAGCTTTCTTCCCCCGGAGCTCTTATCCTATATCCCGGTCTCTTGGAATCTGAATAGGAGGCGGTAAAATCAAGATGGAAATGGTTGCTCAAACATATGAAGTAGTGAGGTGTCTTAAGTGCACAGAAAAGTTGAAAATTGTAAAAAAAGTCCTAAGAAACTACATGTAAGTGTCCTGGAGACACGCAGTGACAGGCATGGCTTGCTATGCACCACTGCTGCCCCTATACTTTATACTGGCGAGCTTTTAATACGGTGGTGTCATAGTGTCCAAGTTTAAGAATTTTCTGCACCTGGGCACCAGATCCATAGTCGCGTCCCTCTCTGGATGGCGACCTCAGTAAGAGAGAAAATTCAGACACCTGTAGCCTGTCTGTCTTAAATCACCTGCATACCACATACTTTGTCTTTAGATACTGCATTGCGACCGTGACTTTCAATTCCTAGACACGTTGGCGCCGAATTTCTCCGTTGCGTATAAGCCAGACGGAATCTATTGTTGTGGCAACATACATTATATTTTGCGCAAGTCGGTCTGCTAGCTATATAGAGCATGTACAACTATCACTGTGTAACTTAGGAAGAGAAAGACTTGGCATACCTACGCAGTGATGCTATGACTGGTTGGTTTGAGAGCTTTCTGTCTGCAAAAACCGGGTGATTGTTGGCTAAGCTTGGCCATGCAACCCTAGGCCAGTGTGCTGGTGAAACTACTACAGACTAGATTCCCACGCCACACTGCAGATCCATTGACTAGCAATGGAAAGAATTGCACCAATGGCAATTTCCCATCTCTGGGGAGATTTAAATGTTTGACATTTTGCACAGGAGGAGCTTCTTACATCCTTCTTACATATACTGATGGTGAAATGTCAGGCATGCCCGAATAATTTCTCAGATAAAACAACAAGTAAAAAGCCTGACAAAGAAGCGCTGGACAGATCACATTTGGGTTTGCTTCTAGTTATCATGATTACCTGACTGTAGCTTTATACTTTGTCTGTGGAGGATACCGCTCCATATCACATTCTCTTCCTCTTAGTTTTCTGCGAGTGTCACGAGGAGTCTCCCCATCAGCGTCTTCTTTCTGCTCGGTGTCTAATACCGCTGCCATGGCAACAGCTTGGTTGGCAGACATGGCGGCACCTGCAGTTCCGTCTTTTGTATCTCGATCTCCGCAGTCACAAATCCTGCACGCACGCTTTCAGTCGGGATCGGGCCTTAATAAAGACGCCCCGGGCCTGGCTGGGAGACGATAGAGTGCTGATCACTGGCAAAAGCTGGCAGGATCGGCGAGATGTCACAGCAGATTGCGGTCCGGGACAAGAAATTGGAGAGGACACACAACGCAATACTGGCAGTAACCCTCCGCAGTGGGACCAGAGATTGGAGCAGTGGAAACTGGGCTTAGGGTTTCCTGGCAAATGGCTGTGCAAGAGGAGTGTTCCAAAGAGCCAGAGCGGATCATTATTTAGTGCACATAGCTTTTTATTTTTCATTTATAGTTACAGTAATGGAGTAGTTTTCAATAATTAAATTTGGCATGTTCTACCAGGCACTGCAAGCGAAAAGTAACGATCTATCTTGTCAAATTGCATTTGTTCTGGCACTAATTATTGGTGCTTGTTCACGTGATAGGTCGATTGGATTTTGAGTTAAGTTTACGATTACCACACCCCAAGAGAAATGCTTTTACCACCGTACGAGAATGGCAATGGATTAATAGGGACTACCTCAGACTTTTACATGTACGTGTAAGTGATCCTATTGAAGAATTAGGGTGATCTTAGTACTAGTATTAATATTCAGAACACATTCTTATTTGGGTTTATTTGTTCCATACTTCACCTGGTGCACTGTAGTGCCCATGAATTACAGAACGAATACAAATGTAGCTAAATGATGGAATTCCGCCAAAGAGTAAAAAACACATTTATACAGCAATATCAGTATTGTGTTGATCTAGTACATATTAGAGAAAAAGAGCCAACAGTCGTTGACTGGAATCAAATAAAGCGAATGAGCGAAAATTCAAGAAGAAGAAGATTTGTCACCATCCTTCAGTTATTGTAAATTTCGGTTTGCCAGAGTAGTATTCAAATTAATACTCAGGGACACGACATTTTATGACAGAAATTATATGGAAATAAAACATGAGACACCACGGTATGAAACAACCCATGTACTTTGGTTTGGATTGCTTTCAATGGAATGCTCAAAAATCTTTAACAGATGCTTTGGCTCTGACCACTGCGTATCCCCGACATGTCTGCCCGTCAGCGCTTACAGTCCAAATCCAGACGAATGGCGTTCATTCCGTCGCCGCTGTTCCGGTATTATCGCCCGTCTCCAGGCGATATCCTATGATTTATGCCTCTGATCCCTCCGCACTGGAGATAGGTGGCTTTTCCTAGAGTTAGTCATGGCACGATATGATAAGACAAATTGGAGAGTTCTTTCTGAAGGAGACTCTCAGAATGGCCAAAGCTGCGTGCCGAAGATACAGGCGGATACCGGAGAGGAAACATCCTGGCTCTTCGTGTGTAATGTTTTCAGCTGCTAGAGGGAATCCATCTTAAGAAATGTCCATGTACCGAAGTATAAAAATAACCAATAAATTGCGATTATTAAGGATACAAAGAGTGGCTTAAACTTATTTCTTATGAAACGTACTTGATAGTTATCAACCCTGCCTGTTTAAACATCACCCCTAAAATATTTTTGTGATCTAGTAGTAGTAGTGGCCAGAGTCTTATGTATAGTAGTAGCAAAGACCAAAGAATTGCGCCGATTTATATTTGTTCTAACATTTATTAATTTATTATTTATTCCTTTATTTTTATCTATTTTGATCAAGTCTTTCCAATTTCATACTTGAAAACTATGAGCTGGAGACTGGGAACCTCGAGTGAGGCTAGGGTAAAAGTCGGCACGGCCACAGAAACGATGATTGAGCGGCGACTGGGTTGTTGAAAATTGAGTTATTGTTACGGATTCTGTTGGACGAGATTAGTTTTCTCCCTCTCCCGCCACTGAGCATATAACTGGAAGAAGCCCTTCGAGGTAAACTTAATATATGGGTCCCGAGGGAGTGCGGTCAATGAACAGCTACAACGGTAACGACACATCGGTCTCTGCTGGTTACCAACACTCTCAAAATAATTTTTATTCATGCTATCATTAGCATATATTTAAAAGATTTTGAAAGTCATAAGAAGTCTTGACATAGGCCTCATTTAGTTACTTTCACCTGTATAAATTAGAAAAGCTACATACATGTAGGTCTTTGTTTCGTTGCTTTTAGTGTAGAACAACAAAAAGGTGCTGATATTCAATATGTCAGTGGAGCCAGCGACCAATTATAGCGGCATTTCAGGGTCGGAATCCTCGAATCAACAAAACTGCGGTTAAATATTACAGCTTCGAGGTTAATTATGAAACCACATGAAAAAGCATTAGATAGAAACTTGGAATTAACCGTTGCACACAGTAAGCCCAATTAGGTCAATTCTTTCTAATTTATTTAATAAATAGAAAGAATTTATACAAATTGGCTTTGATCTTTCGAATGCATGTACCCTCTGCAAACGTCGGCAAATGTCGTACCCATCACAGTGAGGAAACACCTGGAAACTTCAGAAGGCAGACAAACATTTTTGCTGTTTTTTACCGGATAAAAAGAGGCTTATGTGCAAAATGCCATTCAACAGACAATTTCAAGCTTGAAATTTAAATATTAAAATTAAATATAAATGTTTTCTGCCGTGGTTTTGTGCAGCGGTCCCCATAATGGTTTAACATTTGTCACATATGTAAATTTTAATAACTTAGTTGGTTGAATGAGTAGCAAGTTTCAACCTGAGTAAGTTTCTGTGACATAAGATAAGATAAGATAAGATAAGATAAAATTTATTTTACATGGATGTTAAAATAACAATAAACATAAGCACACGTGCTTTTGATCCATGGAATGATGTTGGAATGAAATGGCTG
>JAAUYG010185636.1_pt1 | contig 13270 bp, 6 predicted proteins | sample 7278091 | NCBI WGS metagenome assembly JAAUYG01 (sample SAMN14350201, study PRJNA611818) | marine sediment metagenome | isolation source: surface marine sediment (0.6m) | place: French Polynesia: Moorea | collected 2018-08
TAACCTCAGGCATGTCATGACAATAGCGCAGGCGGGTTTCGAATGCCCACAACCTGGGCATACAGTGTTGTTCCTCTGCCCGGCGCTCTAACCATTTTTGGTGGGAACTGGCATCTAGTGTTGAAATAACAATGTACGGATTTATTACAGTAAACCGCCACCTAGTGAAAATGTTTGGATGTAGGTTTTCAAGATCATGATTGATTCTGTGGTGAAGAAACTTTTGTTGCATTGTGCAAGACGGATGTGTTGCAACATTGATGCCACAGCGTCTCAATAGCGCCATGCAACTTTTGATGTATCTATTCAATTATTGGTTTCATTGCATAGGAAGCTGTTGAGCAATATCCCAGAAGAAAGGCATTATGGATGGTCCAGTGTCATGCGAAGTCGCAGAATTCTTCAATGCAGGATACAGACATTTGCTCCTCTGTTCTGAAACAGAAGAAGAAACCACTGTTTTATAGGAAAAGATGAAAGCTGTGATAACATTGATGGATGACGGAATGGAATTTTCTTTTATGTCATCATTCCCCACCTACACTGGTGAATACATGTGTGTAGATTTAAATTCCAGATGCCCAGAAGTTAAGAGAGACTGCCCTTGCATGCATGAAAACACTTGGAAAATTTATACAGGCTGAAAGTTATGTGAATATTTGTTCTACAATTGGGATATTTTTGTTACAGAACTTATCAAGTTAAGAAAGATTAGTGGCACTGTAATTATTAAATCACATGGGTCTTAAAATATATAAATCACTGTACATGTATGTCAAATCACCTGCTCTAAATTATTAAAACAATTAATATACATGTACATATGTACAATGTATGCATATCAAATCCTCTCCCCTTCTGTTAATCATAGAAACATCAGCGTATTTCAAATATTTGCTCTTCATAAATAAAAATTTGTAGCAGTATGTATATCAAATCCCCTCCCTTCTATGTAATCAGTAGTATTATCTGGTGCAACAAGTCTTGGAAGTGTTAACTCATAAGATGGCAATGCAAAAATGTCGTTCTGCTGTCATTCAAATGCTGCTGTTAAAAACAGTTTTTTTTTTTAATGCATGACATCACTTCCACATATATACATGTATAGCTGTTTTGGCTTAGTTTCTGTAGACATAAAGACAGTGGTTGCGCAGGGTAAGAATCGATGTTCTTGGCTAATACTGCTGGACCAGAAGAACTTCATCCGTGGTCCATTCCGTGGCTTGCCTTGGAGAAGAATTCACTGTCATTGCATTGCATTGCCGGCTCTTATCAAACCACAGGGGAGGGTCCTAGGCGACTGGCCGGCCATCCGTAACCATGGCAATTTATGTCCTCTAATTTGGCTGAAGGACTCCCAAGTCCATCAGGCAACAGAACTTTATAATTAAGATTTGCAGGGAAGGGGAGAAAATTAATTCAACCTCGCCCTAAGTCTCTTCCATCTGGAGACCCAGCTAAAGGTGCTTTTAAGTGACGAAGAGCGCACTTTAATTTAACCCCCAATAGCAGAATTATTGCATTAAATTCCGTATATGGAAGGAACCCTTGCCAAATCTGGAGACAAGTGGCTTCCGGGCATCGAGGTTCTGTTTGGTGTTCACTGTTTGGAGGGGGAGGTTGTTAAGTCAATGCTTGGGACAGGATATTTTGACTTTGTCCCGGCTCAGTTGTTTAACCTTGGTGAAATGAATCTCGGCAGCATGAAGGAAGTCTGGTGACACTTTGCTGAAAGTGACGGAAGCAGGAGGCCGGCAGGGGGCTTGTCCTTGAATCCCGTAGTAGACATATCAGTTTGGGGCATGGCGGTATATGAAGCTTCCTGCTTTGCCTGCCGAGGCCAGTGCCGTCTGCGGCAGCGGTATAGCAGCAGCAGGAGCATGCAGCAGTAACCGCAGGAGATGAAAGACATTTTGTGTTGCCCAGGAAGGGTCAGCCAAGTCGTTCATCTGTCATTGGACGAGTCCCCGCAGTAGCGACCATGACAACAAACCATCAGTCATACAGCCACCTGGGAAAGTAAAACAAACCGAAGGAGAACTACAGGGCGCAACATGTTAAGTGATGGATTACCGACCACTGAGGATTAGCGGGCAGTTTGTGCGTGTCGTCAGTGTGTGTGACGGCTGTTGTAGTATATATGTATCCTGGCCTCGTGGACTGAGCGCAACGCCTCCTAAAACAGCCAGAGATATAATTGGTTGAAATCAACAGGCAATTGTTGTTGTCATCATACTGTAGGTGCTGTCAGAACAAAATTAATTAATTAATCAAAATTAATTAAAATTGTTCTGACTGAATATATCTTGTGTTTTCGTAGGGTATAAGTATAGCAGTACTTCTATAGAGTTTTCTTAGGGCAAGTATAGCAGCACATTTATAGAGTTTATGGCAGAGATCCTGACATCATTAGTTAAATATGAAACAGCACTGTGCTAGTTGAGGTGAACTCTTTCAGCTGATAAAAAACTTTTATTATATGGAAAATTGGTACATGAATGTGGATTACATTGTATTATGATGCATATATTACATTTATATTTTGATGAAAAAAGGAAATGTACAGAAATACTTAAGCAGAGGAATTGGTTAAATGCAGGTCAAAGATTAAAAAACTCTTCTTGTTTTGTTGCAGATGTTAGGAACTAATTTAGACCGGTGTTGCATGTATCACAGCACCTGGATTTATCAGCAGGAGTGTAATATTACAGGAGGTGGAAGTTCTCTCGGGAATCGAGTAAATGCAGATGCTAGGTGTTGTAAAGCTGTCTGCAGCACCTAGATAGCTGCCGAGGAAAAATACATTATGTACTATAGAGAATACCTGTAATAATCAGTGACGTATATGTTTGGCTCGGGCTTAGAGGTACATGTGTACATGATCAGGAATGCTAGGTGTATAATTGCCTCATCAGTGTGGTTGGTTAAGAGTTACTGCAGTCATTCCTTGCAGTTAGATACTTTGCCAAAAAAATCTCTTAACTTGTAACGAGATTCAGCATTTAAGTTTGGTAGCAAAATATTTTGATAAAGTCAAATTATTTCTCACAAATGTGACCTTCCTTGTCTTAAATTCACAAGGTTCGCTGAAATTATTTTTGTACAGGAACAGTTGCGCAAAGAGTTCATTGTAAGGATTTGATTGTACATGTATATATACTGTATTATATACTGTACTATATACATGTATATTAACATAACAGTATACTGCATGTTGTAAATTTCCTGATGTAGATCTGTTGTAGATCTAGTGGTATACAAACCAGTATGTTCTGATGCATTGTACATACTGTAAATTCATTAATGTTTGCGAGGGATTTATTTGGCGATTTTCGCGACCCTCTTCAAATCGCAAAAATAAATACCCCGCTAACATAATTCATGTACCTGGATAACTAACAAGACCTGAGCCAGCGCAAATATTAATACCCACGAACATGGTTTTGTCTCAAAAGAGCAAACATTAGTCCTGCGAACATTAATGAATTTACAGTATTTGTGGCTTGTGGTGTTGCCAGTAAGCAGTCTGTGTGGTATCCCCTACATAGGGAAGTTTACTCAAGGTGTGTCACGTTCAATTCGACGGCGATATCTCAGATTGAAGCAAATGACACTGGATTATCGTGCATTGGCGCATATATTTTTGCTCCATGCTTCCCGGGGTATCCCACGTACCTCCCTTAACGCCATCAACCAAATCTGCTGCCCCCGATGCATCCGAGGGATTTATCTGCACGAGGAACTTCAGCTCACGGTGGTTCTGCTTTGGATATCTAAGCGAGGGTGGAGGAGGATAAAGCAGAGAGGCGTCAGCGCCAGCTGCTAATCAGAGAGGAAATACGCAAAGTTTGCATTACCACCAGAGACCATGACAGTGCCGGGGTATTGTATCCCTGGCGGCATCTCGCAAGGGCAGGATATTTGAAGGGAGTTTTCTGCCCTTTTTGTTGCCTGTGTCGGTGTAGGAAAGTGATATCCGAGTTCTCATAAATACAGCGATGATTGCAGGAGCAGATCAGCGTCCCAGCTGTCCCGACACGTTTGCAGATATGTGTCCAAATCATAAAAGGTGTGATTTGCTTTGATACCTGCTGGCCTATGATGTCGGCTATGATGTTGCCCTAGCTCACCAATCCTGGCAGCGGGATTTTACCAGTAAACTGCAAAGTATGGATGGCAGATTGCAGGTTACAGTGGTTCATCCCATCAGTACAAAATTTGTAACATATGGTCATTATTACAGTAGTTATACACAGATTGCCTCATGAGCAGCTTGGAGCGCATCTTGGCAGATACACTATGATGAACAGTGGTCCCAGCATTTTAAGACCACACCTTCAGGCAGAAAAATATGGTCTTAAGTTGAAGATGGTTTAAGTGGGAGGACATTGATATTGAAAATACAAGGGTTGTGTCACTGATGGTTGGTCTTAACATACAGTGAAGTCTTAGAATGGAGGGGTATTAAATCGCAGTACACATGTACATGCATATATGCATGACTGATAAAATGGTTTTGATGGTTTTACCTCCAATTACTGTAATAGTAATTGCTTGTACAGTGGTCTTTGTCGCTCTTTCAGTGCCTACCTTCTGCCCCCTCTTTCTTTCTGGAAAACTTAAGTGTACAATGTGTACAATGCTAACTAGGTGGAAGTGTGCTTCTGTCAGGATAACATTGCTTGAAAGACACTTTGGCTATGTGGCCATGATTATGTTACCAGATGGCCACATTAGAGAGGGTGGGGATACTGTAATTTTGTATTTACAGCGTGATGTGCTAATGCTATTTTCTGCTGTTACTAATACTACCACAGTAGTCCCTCTCTAATGAGACCATCCTATTTGCCTAAAAATTATGGCCACTTTTGAGAGGTATATCCTTTTGGCAAGAGGGAAAAGTAAATGAATTGATAGTAACAGCGGCAAAAATTTTTGGCTTCATTAGGGAGGGTGGTTTCTGTTAGGGGTAGCCACTAGTAAGAGAGGGACCACTGTATTATATACCGTAGTTGCAGCTGTGTCTGTTAATTCTGCCCGATAGTATAAGTCGAACTGTTAGTAGTCATCCAATAATGAATACACAAAGGATTAAATATCAAACTATCAGAGATAAAACCCCAGGCCTCCATTTACGCAGGGGATCATAGCAAACAGTAGCGGGGAGTGTTGGCCAGATGTACCCCAGACATCAAATACCCAAAGAAAATTTAATAAACCTCCCCAATATTAACAGTCCCTGGAATATAGACAGGGCTTAAAATTGGAACAGGTCAATATTTTGATAGGCAAACTACCCCTTTGGGAGAAGGAATTTAGGAGAAGTGCTGCAGGCCAAAATGTCAAACTCGGCAAGGGGCCCCAACCATGCGGTGATGAGCAAAACTTTCTCGGGTGCAGGCTGATCTTTCTGTGGAGATGTGCAGGCCCTGTGTTGCAAACTGTCACTTTGAAGTATCTGTAACTTTCTCTCAGAAGCAGGTAGGGGGTGTTAGCGCTAATTACAGGTGCAAGGAACAAAAAGACTTGGCAGGGTAAAAGCTGCGTTTCCAGCCAAAAGATAATGAAGTTAAGAGTCCTCTGTGGGGGTTGAAACAGCATTCATATGGTTTTGGGAAAAAAAAAGTGCAGTTGGCCTAGTAAGTAACTCTTTTTTATCTAAAGGATGGGCATGGTAGGATTGGTAAAGCTCCAAAAAAGGCAACTTGCATGCAGCAAACAGCATGCGTATTGATTCATGCAGCAATAATTCTGCTCTCTGTCGAGAAGCTGCAGTTTTGGCATGATATCTCAAAGATTGTGTAGGATTATCGCTTTACCTTTGCTGTGTGTCAGCCTGTTTGTGGATAACCGCCATATGGCAGAATGACGTAATACCACAGTGCATAAAAGGCTTGTGTGTAAAAGTAAAATTTGCAGTTTCAGCTGTTGGCAGCCTTGCATACAATATCCTAGTTTCTTATCTTTAGCATTTTTTTCCTAAAACTTTTTAGAGGCCAGTTTTTCCAAGTAGTGCATGCATGCCTTTTGTGTAGCGTCATTGTCTTGGCTGCAAGTATTTATGCCATCAGACACAACAGTTTCGACCCTAGTAGACTATATTGTGCAGATAAAAATATCCCACATTGGTGCTAAGGTTACAGGATAAACCTTGTATAAAGTTTGGCCTGGCCTTATTTCATCCAGCCGGGCTCATGATAACACTATAGTGGTGGTGACAAAATCGAGATAAGCCATGAACAAAGACAGCTTTGGGGGTTCAGCTGTGATGTACTGAGGAGTCAAGGCAGAGATTTAGGCAATAGAAGGCGATCTTGAAGGGTTAAAAGGATTAAAAGACGGTGCAGCCGAGTCATACCATGATCTTGGATTTATTAGCAGGCCTACTGGTACATCAGAATATGTGACTAAAGAATGATCGATGTGCAGGCAAGTGGTGAAGATGGCAATTCTTGGATAAAAATTGGGACTACGTCATCATCAAGCTGTTCAGCTGCGGATTAGGGTGCTTTTCAGAACTTGTGAGATACAATGCATTAAATGCAGCGGGGAAAAATATATAGTGCTGAAAATGTCCTGGAAAAAATATCAATAAGCTTACTTAAATACAACACAACATTAAAATTATTTTTAAGCAAAAACCTTTAAGCTTCCTGTATAATAATATTATTACTCCATGGAACGTTACTCACTTTATTACATGTAGTGCTCAGGCAGTTGTTTCACTTCAATCAGTGAAAGATAGAAAATTAATACAGGTCAGAAGATTTCCCTTATGTATGTGAAGATTGATCTATATATATGTGACATGCAACTAAGATATGCTCCATTTGAGCTTGTTCATAGTATTTATTGATATTATGCTCTGTTTACCAATATATAAGTACTAACAAATTGCGACTCCTCTATAAGTGCATATGTATACATGTAGTATTTTTTTCCTGAAGTGTCACATATACTGAGAGGTTCTTTTATGAAGCTTAGAAAGCTAATGTGTGTAATGAATTGAATGTGCATACATTGTTGATGATCGTGCAGTGAACACTTGACATGATTGAGTTAGTTCCTGTTTCTAAATTTGTATACAGTGGTTCCTCTATTTTAAGACCAACCATGGGACCATGAAAATGTGGTCTTGTACTGCAGTTGGTCTTAAAATAAAAGTTTGGTAGTACACAAAATTGCACATTGGGGCCAAAATAGGTGGTCTTATAATCACTGTGGTCTTAAATTAAAGAGTTGTAAATAGAGGGACCACTGTACAGCTAGTGAGATACAATTGTTGGCAGTTGTTTAAACTTTAGTCCAAATGTTTAATGCTACTGTAAATTCGGTGGCAGCGGCATATAAGGTGTAATGTAGTGTGACGCCCTGAACTGATTTGAAGCCACTGTTTGATATATATTATGTATGGTGCATAAAAAGTGTATAATGTTCAGGCACACATTAATACAGCCTACCTTTTTTAAAAACTTCCAATGATCTATGTTTCACTTAATTGTTATTACATGTAATTTAATATTGTTCCAACACAATGAAGGTTTGCTTATAGACACTGCCATCAGACAAAAGAATAATTGGGTTATATAAATAAATAGCAAGCAGCTGGGGATAATGATTCAAAGCCAATCAATATGGCGCACATTAACATACGGCCTGTTCTGTAGCAGGAAATAGCACAGAAATATAAAAATCTCACTCTTGCATGCTATTATGAATGATGTGACACAATGATGATGGCCTGCGAGAGACAGCTTTTATTCAAAGTACAATGTAACCTGACAACTGAGAGATGAGCTTATATCTCAGACTGCCACAAAATAAATTGCTTAAAATTTTGTAATGTCATGGCCTAGTTGGTACTACATTATATCTTGAAATGTGAAATAGTCTTTTGAAATATGAAACTGAATCTTTTGGACAAGGAGTGGCTTTTTCAATATATAAGTGGGTTTCGTTGTGTAGGCTGAGGTTCTACTGTAAGTGTGACATTGTGAAATTTAATAATTGAAAGGCAATATGAAATATATAGGTAGAACCTTTAGATGTCTTGCACAGAATGATTCATCTAGTTGAAAACTCATTTGAATGCTTTGGCCACTGTTTACAACCATTGTCTTTATGTGTTAAAGCATGGTGTAAACATATGCTTTCTTAAGTAGGATGGACCACTGTAGTAGCCTCTTGCCGCATAGGTGTACAGTCGGTCTCTTCATGGTTAAATTACAGGGAACGGGAGGCCAGGAACGCAACACAGGCAGGCCATGCATCAGATAACAGCGCAAGCGGCTGTGTCATGCATTGCTAATGAGCAGACAAGGGAGTCATCAGACAGAAAAAAAACACCATCTCTGGGACTCGCAGAAACACGACTGATCCGTCCTTCCCTAATGCCGTGAAAGTGCTCACGCGCTGTAGGGAACACCCAGAACTTGGCACTTGACAGAAAGAACCTGACATATGGAAACAGAGAACTTGGGATAGAAAAATCGAGGTCTCAATTAGATATTTTTCACTCTCAGGGTAATTTTTTTCCGCTCCGTCTTAAGCCTTCCATGTTCTGGGACTCGCTGGATATTGGAGTGTTTCAGAGATGCAAGAGGTCACATGTGGGTGACTCGGAAACATGACGTGATGAATGAATATACTTAATGACCATGCTCAAGTCGGATGGACATAGTACTTTCATGACAGAAGCTGATATGAATTTCTTTTTTTTGTTACTTGTAATAATTAATGCATGGCATTGGGAATAGTTATGATTGCCATGCATTGCTTTATGTATTATTATGTATGTGGGATCTTGTATTTATGGGATTATGATGTACCGCTTCCACGTATATTAGCATTCCCGGGATGTCAGCATTATACAGTCTTCGTTCCAAGCCCACGCATGTGTTACGGGGGGGAAAACACTAGTCTTTCTAGAAGCTGGTTGATTCATTCCATTGGAGATGTTTTCTCCTGCACCTGATTAGCGAAGATTGCTATCTTCACCATCACTGCTGCAGTGAATGTACAAAAGCATGGCAAGCCATGGCCATCATTTTTCATGCTGCACCTCCCAGATGAATCCTGGAGATTTAGGTGCTTCTTTTACTGGGGTAATGGAGCAATTAAAGACAGGCTGCCTAATGAGTTTTTATGCGGAGACAGCGTTTATCGGGAAGATTCACTGTGGCCAGTCGCTTGTAAAGAATCCGTTATTTTGATCGCCATTTATTGCTATTCCCCGGGTCTTTTTTTGTGTGTGTGCTTTCTTCTTTGCAGGGGAGTATGTTGTACCATCTGACATAACCAATAGCAGGAGGTACATAGTATCTTGATCAATCCCCATGGGAACTGATATTCAAAATGGGGAGGGATTCCTGCAATATTACATTTGGACCCAAGCTGCAGAAGCGGGGATGTTTATCTGATTATTGCTGATTGAGACATTGCAAGAGGGGTTTGTGCAGGTTTGGGTGTTGTGAATTTGAGGGGAGGGGGTGGGGTGTCTCTGAGAGATGCAAGAGTTGCTGACATTGCATCTTGTTGGCAGCAGGTCTATACAATGAAGTTACATGTGTGGATTGCGCTTGTCCAGCAGTGTTGCCTGCCCCAGGCACTGTATGGCGGCAGTGGTGGACGGCATTACCACAGTGCCAGACCACCTGAGATTCTCTCCTGCGCTGCTGCTGCCGCTGCCGCTGCCTCCATTTCAGTGATGCTGCTAGAGCTAGCACATAACTCCTGAAGCAGCAGGCACGTAGTAGCCGGTTACGATTAGCCAGGGATTTCCAGCATGCAGCGTGTGGGGACCAGTGACTAATTTTCTGCCTTTATGAGCCACTTGGAGTGATTTCACTTTTTTTGTAACTCTCTTTAAACGTGCCAAGCCAGTAAAACTTGTGTTCGCCTATGTGAAGGTATCTTGGGTCCCCTGGCAACCACTATAAGGAAGGCCTTAATTGGACCAATGCTAGAGGCATGTAGTAGTACAGAGCTGGAGCCAAGGTGGCTTGTCCCAAATGGAGTGTGTATTGTGGTTGGGAGAAGTTTTAGTATGTCATACTGTGGTCATAAGTGTCAACTGTCTGCAAGGATATTACGTTGGGTGTTGACATATGGTGTGCTGGAATTAATATTTTTGGTCATACAATGTATGTGTTACCAGCTGAACTGAAGCAAGGGTGTTATGATGGCATTTTGTCAGGCCACTACAACTTAGCAGTTTTTGTGCTACTGAAACGCTGAGTACGAAATGAATTTGTTATGATAAGATATAACATCATGATATAGATCAAGTTGTATGTGTGATAATGGACATTCTGAAGTTTGGCATCAAATTTGTAATCAGTGATTTTAAAAGGTATTGTGTGTGTTTTAGGAAGTAGCAAACATGGTTGTGCTTGGCTGTGCTGCTCGAGTCAGACAAGTGCAGCTGCAGCAGCTGAATGAGCAGCTGAATAACAATAATCCAGCTGCACCTGTGCAACAGAACAGCAGCAATCCTCAACAGTATGAGACATCTCAGATAGGACTGTCAGCTGTGGTGAACCACACAGATCAGCAGAATCCATTCCTGACCACTACACATCCTGACAGAAATAATGGCAGTGGTTCAGTGGAGGATACGTCCTACCTGACTCAGGGTCTAGTCAGGCATGAAGCCAACAACAACAACAACGTTACCCTCCACAGTTCGCAGGGACCTTATGAAACACAACTGTGCTCTGGTACGCTGGATGCCATGCAGAACAGCCTCCAGGCACCGACTGTCCAGGATAACACCATATACGACATTCCATGGGACAGAGATGCATTCCTGTATGAGGTCCTGCCCAGGAAGATCCAGAATAAACTGCAGCATCAGGACGATGCTGCAGCTAGGTCTGAGGGAGATTCCGGGATCTCGCTGTCTTCTCCCAATGAACCGGTCCATGTCAGTCCTGGAAATAACGGAAACGGGGCGGTCCCCGCATGCCGACCGAAAAGATCGTTGTCCACAGAGAGGTCACTTATTCGTACTAACCCCAAAGTTTGGCACTGGAACAGATCTGATTCCAGTGAGGCAAAACTTCCCGGAAGCGTATCTCCTAGTCTGGCATCATCATCCACAACTGGATTTGCCTATCTCTGGAGCGCTTCCAAGTCTAGTCAGGATGTGAGTCGCATCAGAGGTGACACGGGGGACAAGCTCAGCCCAATGTCAATGACCTCTCAAGTTTGGGCCCAGGATAAACACTTTGGATGGGGTGGTTGCAAAGTATCAAACAAATCTCCAGTGTTGCCATCTGGAGGAGGTGAGTCTGCGAGAATGCATGGAGAGCTGCCAAGCTCTCACCGTTGGAGCCTGCAGCATGAGGTCCTGCATCCACCTGTGATGACCTCTACAGCCATGGTTCGACAGTCCAACAGCGAGCCTCACCATATTGCTGGTCAGTCATGCCCAGCCGCTTTCCAGCTGCACAAGGATTATTTCTCCAACATCACACCTGGCAAGAACGGGTTCGTGTCTCAGCAGCTGCATCAGGACCTCAGCGACATATCCCTTCAGCAGTATGAGAAAATGCACGACGAGTTCCTGAGGTTGCAAGACCTTCTTTGGCAGAACAGCAGCACCGATGATCTGGCTGACAAGCCTCAACATTCCACCAGTTTGCCCCAGATCATACAGACCAGGTGCAGCATGCTGGAGTCTGACGTGGACAAACCTAACTGGATATTGGGAGAAGGGACCACTGAAGTAGACACAACACAACAGGCCGGTATGTCACACGCTGATTCTGGATTTGATCTCCTGGATGTAGAAGAAAACTCCACCGGCACTACAGACCTCTTCATTGAAGAGCTCCAGGACGATGTTGAAAACCTGGATACCAGTCCTTGCGAGAAAGATGCTGATCCTTGGCCACCGAATGACAAGGACATAGACCCTTGGGCAAAGGATTTTCTCAAACCCAGAGATCATGGAGACTATGCGATGAGCACTGGAACTTCTTCCGCAAGTGAAGAAGTGGCGGCCTTGTTGAGCATGTCACTGTGGCAGAAATATCTAACTGATGAGGATGAGGACCAGAGCACGGAGGACAGGCTGGAATCCAGCACTGAGGACACGGGTAAGAGAAATGTTTCCTTATGTCTTCCTATCATTATTATTATTTTTTTTTTATGTTGAGACTTAATTTTTCTTGAACAGCTAATGAAGTGTACAGTAGTTATGCCATCAAACAAAAATATGGCTCAAAAAATACAATAAAAAATGGTTTCACCACCAATTGGGAAAAAAATCCTTATTTCATAAATTAAAACTATTCCAACATCAGTTGGAATCATTATTGTCAACTGAATATCAAAATATTTGGAACGTTATTATTAATTGAATATCAAACTATTTACAACAACTAGGCTCTATAATCACCAAAATACAAATCAATGTTGGTTTTATAATATATAATTAGCCTGCAGTATTTTTTTGTATAAAAAGATACAAAACGGCTGATATATAATCTAATGATGGTTGCATGGTTGCTTCATATTTTGAGGCTAATTTGTTGAGATCCCAATATCGTATCACTTAGGGAGTTCTACAGGGAATTGAATAATTACCAGTGTGAGTTTATTTGGTAGTGATACATGTTTCTTCATAGCTACCGCGGCTATCATTTTATTCAGGCGCAACTCGGAAATTGTCTTTGCGGCATTAAGAATTCATGTTATTACATCAGATATGGGGATATATGGGGTGCCTGGCAGTCTGCGAGCAGACAGGATCTCATTGCCTCGTTTGGAGGTTAGTCATGCAGCACAGGCTGCACATCTATCCAGGCCACAAAAAGCCTCACTCAATAGGGTGTAACTTTGCAGGGCCTGTTTTAGCGAAATATTCCTTTAAAGGGTAGACAAATTAAGACCAATACAGCGGTCCTTACATTTTAAGACCACCTGTTGAGCCAGCATAATATGGTCTTAAATTGAAGTTAGTCTTATAGTAGGATATGTATAAAATTTGGGGCACTGGTGGATGGTCTTAAAATGGAAATTAAGATTTGTTAAATTGTTAAATGGAAGGCCGGTCTTAAATTGCCGGGACCTGTACTCGCAGTGATTCCCGTGGCAGAATAGTGTCTTCAAGCTATAAAATGTTGCATACATGTAAATGACATGAATGACATGCATGCATGAAATGAGCATACATGTATGTAGAAATATAAGTGAATGTGATAGGATACTTTGTACAATATGAAGAAATTTCAGCATCTCGGTGACATTGGGGGGGGGGGGGAGA
>JAAUYG010050410.1_pt1 | contig 13266 bp, 19 predicted proteins | sample 7278091 | NCBI WGS metagenome assembly JAAUYG01 (sample SAMN14350201, study PRJNA611818) | marine sediment metagenome | isolation source: surface marine sediment (0.6m) | place: French Polynesia: Moorea | collected 2018-08
ACACACTTCCACTGTTTCCACTGTGTTTTATTCTAATTTCAACAAGTCTTGTGTTCTAACTTCCAACATTTCGCTTGATGTTTTTGCATGCGCTTGCATATTCTGCAGTGCTGGAAACGTAACTTAACAGGCTTTGCATTGTCTTCGTTGTTTATTCTACGAAACATTGTTAAATGCACCATTTCTCAGAACCTTTGGGGGCCTCAACGATTTGTGTTTTTCTCGCAGGATTTGGCGGCGAGACTTGAAGCGCTGGAGAAACAAGCCAAGGACCGAGAGGCGGAGCTCCAGGCTAAGAATCGAGTGACCAAGGCGTTCCAGGTTGATGTGAAGAATCTCACGGACAAACTGAACAAAGCGAGAAACGACACCGCGGCTCTGAACACGAGCACAGCTCCTATGGATCAACAGCTACAGGATGTCCAGGTACCTACACAGCGGAGCTGTAATGCGTTGTTTCTTGCTTTGTCAATGTCCTTTATTCGGCCGTTGCAGTGAAAATTTCCTGTTCGGTCAACAGAACTGTGAAGTATCCTTTGTGAAGTTAATAGTGCCATTTGATCCTGGCTGAGTGAGGAAACGTGAGACGTTCCAGAAATGTGAAGAATGTGTAATTCCACACGAGATATCGATCTTTTCTGGTTCACACAAATGCCAATGGTATCAGAAAGCGTAACAAATGGGAGATTGGACAGATATTGTGGACGGGTTTCGTCGCGTGTGTGGAGAAACTGGGTGACAGCTTAAGTTTTCAGCAGCTGGAAGGATGCTCTTGTGGATTCTGCTTCTGAATACAGAAACCTTGCGTGTTTTCAGGGTGTGGAGGACGCGTTGTTGGAGTGTGAGGGAGAGCTGAACACGCTGCGGCAGCGAGCGGAGGATGTGACGGCGGCCGACCCCAGAGCCGTCGTGCCCGTCGAGCTGACCACCCTGCACGCCTACTGGCTCGAGCTCTACACACAGGTCAGACACTGCGTACACGTTATATTTGACGGTTGGGGTGGCGATGTGTAGCATGTATCAGGCAGGCATGATGACCCGGTGAGCAAGCAAAGCAACCAACAAAAGACACTGCATTTGCCTGCCACATTTGTTGGGTCATTGACACGTTATCTGTGACGGAGCAGGAGTGGCAATGTGTTGTGGCGATGTGGTGACAGCCATTTTGGATGTTGTGGATATGTGTTAGGCATGACAAGCTGTTTTCCCTTGTGAACAACATTGCGCGTGTGAACACAACTGAAACACACCGAACAAAGAGTTTCATAACACATGGGTTTCTCTCTGTGTTGAAGAGTTTGGAGCCGCTCGCACCAGAAGTGGGCTGGGAAGTGCTCAAATTGAATATCATGAGGATGCTGTCCAATTGTACTTTTTGGGGGCAATTTTGTGGTTGCAGTTTCACTGAAATACAAAAACTTCTGTTGCAGATCATAAACAAGAAGGCTGACTTGCTGCGACGAGCTGAAGCTCAGGACCAATACGAAAAGCTGCTGCAGCAGTACGGGGAGTTCCTCGCTACAGCTGCGAACAAACTGAAGCCTGAGGAAATCAGCGCTGTCAACCTGCCCGCCCTGAAACAACAGGCGCAGGATCACAAGGTACCCAACAGAACAACATGTCCATTTGTCTCCTTCAGGGACAGTATCTCATGATCCCCCAAGGCTCCCAACAAGCAAGTGGTACATGACAGCCATGGGAGATCTCTACGGCAAAGATACCGTAAATCCAATATTTTCCGCCAATTCATGCAACAAGTGCAAATGTCCCATGTTGCTTCTCAAGTGGGCACTGCTTTGAAGAGTGCGCAAAACACCCTTCCATCGCATGGACAAACCCTTTAGGTCCCACCATTTGACCAAATTTGAAACCTCGCGTGAAGTGTTTGGAAAACTTTCCTTCTCCAGGTCTCTTGTTGTTTGTGTTGTTTCACATGGGGAAAATGTTTTTCGTGCAATCACCTCAGTTCTTTCAACACCGTCGGAAAACTATTTCGCTGTGTTTTCTCAGGAGTTCTTCAGCAGCTTGGAAGGCCACCGCGCAATGCTGGACGCCCTGGCGGCGTGCCTGGACCCGGTGACGCGACAGCGCCATGAGGAACAACACGCGCAGCTGGTGCAGCAGACGAACGCACTGCTGGACAGAGCGGCGGTGCGCGGACACAAGCTCGAAACGCTCACCACTCAGTGGGAGAACTACGAACCTGAAATGGAGGAAGCGAAGAAACAACTGCACAACCTGCACCAACAATATCCGTCCAAGGTCAGCAAGAATTCTCTCTACATATGCATCAAGGAATCTGTCTGTTTCTCTCCCTAATTCTCTTTCATTCCTTCCTTTTCCTTGGCCGTGTGGCTGAAACAGAGCGACTTCTGTGAAGTCACTCTGGCATTGTTCTTGTTATTTGCTCAAGCATTGATGGCTGCGCAGACCCGATGCTAAGAATCGGCATTTTCTCTTTCTTTCTCCACCTGTCTCTGCCTGTCAGTTTCTCTTTCTCTTCTCCCCTCACACCCAGAAAGAACGAACGACCGACACCGAAAAGTAGTGGACAACGGTCACGCCTCAACGCTTACATTGCAGGTTGGGGAAGATGTGACTCTTGAGACTGTGAAGCGCAAGATCGACGAGCACCAGCGAGTCCAGGCCTCACTGTCTGAGAGCAGCCCAGTTCTGCACCAAACCCTGGACAAGGGGCGTCAACTTGCGCAGAACGTCCACTGCGCAGCCCTCGACTCCGACATCACAAACCTCTCCGGTGACTTGGTCAAGATCAACATCGATAACGCAGCTGAAATCAAAAGGTAAGATTTCAATCAGGAAGGTGCAAGTGCGTGTGACACTGCGCAGTGATCTTTGAAATGCAGCTGTCTTCCGAACAGATTGGTTTCGTGTGTTAGTGCAAGTGTTTGTTTTGGCAGAAAAAAAGGCTTGATGAGAAAAAGCCACAGCTGATTAGGAACTGATCACTTGAATGAAATAATTTAATCAGTCTCTATTTTGTTTGTGGATCGATCACTGGATGTATCTGAAAAAAGTCATAAAAGTCAACTGTAAGAATAGAAATAGATTCACAGACATTGATTCGAGATCCAGAACAGAAATTTATATTGGCTACGCTGCAGTATCAGCTGTGTTGGTGGCAATAACCATTGTCAGAAAGGCGGCCAATGGACTGCAGTTCAGATCCCATGCGAAGTGAATTAACATTCAGTCACATGTACTTCACTGTTACTGTGGCTGTTCATGTAAACCAATTGCAAATTGAATTCCAAATGAGAGCAAAACAACTTTCTTGAAGATTGCCTTCGTGATTATTTTCTCTTGGGTTTCCCAAAATTATTGTGCAAATATTGTTGTTTACCATGCTGAGATTGCAGGTAAACATTGCAAATATTGTTGCTGAGAACCCTTGATAACAGCCACATGTGGGATGGGATCATCTCAAAACACACAATTGGCAATCAGGATTTGTTCTGCAGTGTTTGGGTATGGACTTTAGAGTGAGTGTTATGTTATCCTGTGTTGTGTTCTTGGTGGTTTAGACTGGAGACGTTGGTGGAGCAGTGGGAGGAGTTTGAGAAGGACGCGGCTGAACTAGAGACCTGGCTACAAGACGCGGTGAAGAGACTGCAGGTTCTCAGCAACCTCGAGGACAGGGAACTGCAGAACATCAGCGCCATCAAACAGAAGACTGACCTCTTCCTGGTGAGTATCAAACCAAAGATAGTTTTTGCTGACACGCAAAAGGTGAAGTTTAGAAAGACATTTGCGAGGAAATGAGCCAGATCTTGATGGTTGTGTCCGCTCCGTTTGGTTTGTTCGATTGTTGTTCACTCTCTCAAACTTGTTCACGGTCGACGAACATTCCATTTGTGCGCATTCTCTGGATTTGCTGATAAATTGTCTTTTGGTGCTTTTGTTGAAAAAAAAAATTGCAAACATTTGTGATACCTTATCGAAAGTATCCCCGTTGTACAACACGCAAATGACCTTTGACCTGAAACAACACAAGCCCCAAACTCAGATCCTAACGTAGGAACTGCATTCACACGCCACACATCTCTGCCACCAGATGTCTGCAAAGACACCCAGTCTGTGTTTGTGGCTACGTCTGCTTTTCATCCTGAGTGAAGTGCGTCTGTTTTGAACGCAGGAGTTCCGGAAGGAGGTGGAGAACAAGCAGCCGCTGAAGACGCACGTGTCCACACTGGGCGAGCAGATCCTCAGATCCAGACCCGGAGACACGAAGATCCGAGACCGTCTCCAGAACATCGAGCAGCAATGGCTCAGGTTCGTCTCAGGTTCTTTTTGTGGACGAACCATCTTTTGCAGGTCATATCCTGGTCCATTTTAGCAGAGAACGCAGTAGACAAGTGCAAGAAAAGGAAACACTGCTGAAACGTCCTTATACATCCTGTTCTGATTCTGATTTTCGCCAACGTCACTTTCTGAGATCAACCTTTTCTTTGGAACCAAGGTGTGGTTTCTTTGATTTGTGAGCGGTATGCTTACCCCAACGCAAATGAAGCTTGGAATACCCGTGTGAGTACAGGCCCCCCCCCTTTCATACTGATCGTCAGCATCAACTGATGGCTATGTTCCCCAGTATTTTAGGCGTCATGCAATGCCAATGGTGATCGTGCAAAAGCCCATTACTTTTCCCCATGGACAATACAAGCGATAGTACGCCAGCATAGCGTAACGGCAACGCCCGCGCTCGGTGTGAATGGGCCTTAACGTCTGCCCGTTTGTTTACCCCTCGCAGGTTGATGTGCGACCTGCCGAGCAGCGAGGAGGCGCTCCACGCGGCGCAGATGCAGCTGCTGCCGTCGCGCCAGGCGCTCGCTAAGCTCATGCTGTGGATGGACGGTGTGGAGGCGACGGTTGCACAAGACGAGCAGAACCCCGTGTCCTCCCTCAGCGACGTGCAACTCATGCTGCGCAAGTACCGGGTGAGCTGAATACATCACTCTCAATGCAAAACTTCATCAGGAAAGGCCAGTCAGTGGGAATACTGTCCTTCTTTTGGTCAAAAGGCACCAGTATGTTCGGTTTTCCGTTTTCGAAACTCAGCGAAATCCGCCTGCATCTTCTTCCATCAAGTTTTACAAATTGATTGCGTGTGTTGGACTGGTGGAAATTGATGACACTTTCAACACGCATCACCGGATATTTCCGTCTTCGGAGAGTCTTTCAAATCTGTGGCTATCTTTCAGGGTCTGAAGGTTGACCTGGCCAACAAGCAGCTGACAGTGGACTTCGTGAACCAATCAGCGGCTCAAGTCAGTCAAGCAGAGCCGCAGAAGTTGCAAACAGAGAAGATGGAGTTCGCTGAGAAGTTGGGTGTCATGAACCAGAGATACGTGGCGCTGTCCAGGTACGTAACTGTTGATACCAACAATTCGCAAAAGTTCAGGCCTTGCCAAGCCTCATTGAACCGTACTTTGTCTTGGGAAAAAATATTCAAGAAATTAGAGGTCGCTGTGGTTTCGCTATTTCGCTAAATGCGGGAAATGTCAAGCACGCACATTTTGTGGTTGGCTGAAGAAAGCTGACCTGCCCAGCAAACCCCACAGAAGTGATGGAAAGAGTGATTGAAGAATTTCGTGTTGTTTGTCGCAGTGATGTGGCAGAGAGACTGAAGCAACTGGAGCTGCTGCAGATCAAATGGGAGGAGTTTGAGAAGGACGTAAACGCGCTCAACAACTGGTTCCGCGACCAGACCGCCCGACTCGACAAGTTTCACAACATCGGACACGACGTCTCCGTGCAACACGCCATCACTGAGTGCAAGGTACGTCCTTTGAACTGTCTGGAATCTGAACAGACCAAATTGCAGGCAAAATAATTCCCAGCTGATAGACACATTTCGAGAATGGAAAAAAAAGTGCCGGGCATTGATTGCAACGACCCACTGATCACTGGACGGAGGAGGTACAACTTGTGCCAAAAGAAAGCAATCAGGTGGACTGCCAGAGTTCAAACAGCAATTCAAAGTGTCTTCTTTTTCTTTATCTGACGACGCATGGCCAAATTCTGAAATCTGTGTTTCAGGCACTGCATGAGCAACTGGCAATCAAGGAGGGTGAGATCGAGTCGATCAAGCAGCTGGGCAGCTCCCTGACGGAGATAGAGGAGGAGATGCCGCCCCCAGCGGGAGGAGCCTCACTGTCTGATGCGTGTGAAGCGCTCAACCAACAGTGGGCCGACCTCGACCACAAGGTGAGTGAAAAATACTTTTTTTCAGGAGCACAGGATCTGACTTATTTCAATGACTCGACAAAGTGAAGAGTCACAAGGTCCATGTTGTCTCACACATCGAACAGCGGAGAAAAAGCTTGTCCAACAGAGTTTGTTTCTTCCGTGTGGCAGAAACTGCTAAGTACGCGGAACGCATTCTTCCTGGTTGCATCACATCGCATTTCATTGTTACAGTTGTCGCTGTTGGAGAGCAATCTGGAAGATTCACAGAAGCAGTGGGCGGCGTACCAGAAGGCCCTGCAGAAGGTGACAGGGGTGCTGACTGAAACAGAGTACACGCTGCACAGATATAACCTCGCTACAGGAGACATACAAGCATTGAGCAACCAGATCCAACAACTCAAGGTAAGATTCAGAAAACACTCACAGGTCTGAATGGAAACACACGGGACAGAGATGCGTGTGCTGTTCACTGTTTTCCGGCGAACGCCTCAATTGAAACCGGGTGTGTTGAATGACTGTCGCGATGACTTTGTTGTTGATCACAGCTGAACACGAGTCTTCCTGAAATGTGAACAGGAATGGGAAAAAAATTGTTTCGTGTTAAGAGGCTTGCAGCTTCTGTCGGCACTTCTTAGTTTGTGCTTGGAAAACAAATAAAAAGCAAATTCTTCCACATTTTATGCAGGATGCGGAGAAGAACCTGAAGGCTGGAGAGAAGGACCTGGATGAGCTGAACAAGTGCGGCAGCCACCTCGTCAGTGTGTGTGAACCCGTCGTCAGCCAGTCAGTCGAGCGAACACTCAGCAACGTCCGCGAACGGTGCGTCGCATTTTGCCGGTTTTCTGTTTCACGCAGTTGGTTGTGTGCAGCTGGAAAAAACTGTATGACCTTGACAGCAAAAGTGAGAGCATTGCACCTGTAAACGGGATGAAGTGTATTTTCCTTGGGTGCCAACTGAATTGCGAATGGAAACAACCAAACTGGATTTTTGGTGCAAAGACTTCCAAATTCTGAAGGACTTGCACACTCATTTTGATTCCCTTCGTTTATTCAGGTGGAACATCACGAGTGGACAACTGGGTGAGAAGATCAGTTCGTTTGAGGAGCTGCTGGCCGCGTGGCAAATCTACAATGATCAGATCGGGGCGGTGCGGTCTTCACTGCAGGACAAGGAGAGGGACGTGAATGCTCTCGTGCTGCAACAGGACCCAGCACAGTCACCCGAGGACCGCGTCAACCGGGCCAGGGTCAGTGCACAATCATATTTCCCTTTGTGCAGCTTTCATTCTCTCGTTTCACGCCCGTGTTTTGGACGGTTCGCCGTTGAACTGTTTTTGGCTCTGAGGCGACTTGTTTCGTGCCCATTGGCTGTTGTTCCACGGCATAAACCAGCGGCATATGCTTGACACATTTTGTCCCATTCATTTCACTGCTTTGTGGTGCGGGGTGAATTGAACAGCCCAAAATCACTAGATGGGCGCTCCAAATCTAAACCCAATTGTGAAGACGAGAAGGTACAAACCAATACGATTTATATTTACTAAAACAGGAGCTGCAAGGCGAGTTGGAGCTTCTGAATCGGCAGTTGTCTGATTGCCACATGGAGAACCTGACCAAACAAATGGACAGTCCAACTGTGCTTCACCTCACAGCACAGGAGGCCACATTGCGACAGAAAATCATCACCTTGCAACAGGTAACTGCTCAATGCCATTGGTGTTTCAACCAGTAAACAGTGCTAGACTTGAAAAAAAAAGCTGGACTTTCAGTTCATTCGACGCCAACGCCTGCACTTCAAAAACAGCCTCAAGTCCCCGTTAGAAGCATCCGCATTGTGTCTGAGAGAGAGAAAACCAAAGCTCGCTGCCAGCCTATCTTTCTTTTTCCGTTTTACACTCCGCCAAGGGGCTGAGCGCCTGCCAGTCTATCTTTTGGGCTTGAGAGGGAACCGATCACAAGATGGCAAAACTGACTATTTTGTTTGCTCTGTTTCACAGGCTCTGAACAGTCACCTGCAGAACTCGACGAGTGATCTGGACCGACACTCCCTGTTTGAGGAGCGCGCGTCCGCACTGGAGAGGTTCTTCAACGACATGCAGACAGCACTGGAGGCTGAAGATCCCGGAGAACCCACCGACGAGTTCATTATCCGGGCAAGACTGGATGAGGTGAAGGACGTGTGTCAGCAGTTCCGCCTCAGACAGCCGGACCTGGATGCACTGAATGACCTGGGATACCGGCTGCCCCTGAACAAGAACGACGCGGCGCGACTGCACGTCATCAACAACAGGTGAAGTAAACAGCAACAAAGGAATTTCCGCTTTGTTTGTTTCACACAGAGATAAACACCGACAAACATCAGGATGGCAAAGTGGAAACCTAAAATTAGAATGCAGGAAATTTCCAGTGGTGTTGACCTGACAGTTTGTACAAACAGAGGTGAGATGGGAACTTCAACAAGTTTGCGTTCCCAGCCCTGAACAAAGTCTCGTGCATCATTTGAAATGAACTGGGAGGGGGGGGAGACCAAGGTTTTTGTTCAAAACTGATCGGTCTGGCACATCCAAATACCTACCCCCATCCACACAGGACACATGATCCGTTATGCCGCGAAAAATGGGTATCTCTTTGATCATTTGCTTGTGCTGCAACACATTGTGTGTGTGAACTGACAACAGGGGTTTCTGTTACATTTTTACGTATCGCGCTGCATCACGCGTCCTGTGTGGGCGGGGTGGGGGGCTTAAGTGCCTCAATTGCCACCAAATGTTTTCGCGGGCAAGAAAAATGTTGCCTAACCTTTGGTTCTGTTTTGTAGATGGGCGGACCTGAGTGCCCGCGCGGCGGAGCGGCAGCGCCGGCTGCAGGGGAACCTGCTGCAGCAGCAGGAGGGGCAGCAGAAGCTGGACGAGTGGGCGCTGTACGTGGCGCAGGTCGAGAAGGACCTCGCGGCGCCCATCGCGCCCGACTATCCTCAGCTGCTGCAGCAACAAGCCGCGTTTGAGGTAAAAGAGCCTCTTGTTGAGTGTGTTGTGTGATGTTCGTATTCTTCGTGAAATGCAATCAGTCGAAAAAGAAGGACAAAAACGCAAGAAAAGAAAAACTTCCCATCAACATGAAATGACGGAAAGAAATAATCGTGCAGCCTCCACACGTCATGTCTGATTTTCCAAACGTCCCCAAGAAACGAACTGAAAATTTCCTTCGTTCGGAAACTTTGTTTTCCAACAAAGATTTGACGGTGTTGATGTGAATTTTCCTCATCTTGGCACTGTCACATCACATCGAATTTTCAAACAGAATATAAACGCACAAAATGATGTGATGTTGATTTACCTCATTGCAGACATTCCAGGCGGACATGATCGGCCGACAGCAGATGCTGCACGGGATCGTGCGCGAGGGGCAACAGATGATGGCGGAGAGCAGCGCGAAGAACAAGAAGGAGACGGAGAAGAAGCTGCAGCTGCTGCAGAAGCAGTGGGAGAGTCTGGTGACCAGAGCGCAGCAACGCAAGAACGAGCTGGACCGACTCGTCGCGCAGTGGCTCATCTACAGGAATCAGAAGGACAGACTCGAGGTGGGAAGTGACACTGACGAAGATCTGTTCAGTTCAAAAAATCTTTGCTTCGTTGGGTGCCAAACGTGAAGTAAAACTGAGACGTTTGTCTTGGCTGCCCTAACTAGCATTAACTGTCGGACTGTAAACTGGTCGGACCACTTGGAGGAGCGGTCAACGAAATCTTGTTCAGGCTAAAATACCTGGTGTTTCAAGACCTTCGGCAGATATTTACCATTACACCCTTCTCTCTTTGCAGGAAAAGATCTCAGAGTTAGAAGACGGTCTGAAGGCATTTGAATTCCAGACGGCCCCTGTTCAGAAAATTAAAACACTTCTGGACAAGCTGAAGGTACTTTTGATTGACATAAGCACTTCTACTTCCCAATTCGACCAATGTCCTTGACAATTACATAACACTTGAATGCTGAATTGTTGCAGGCGCATCGCAGAGAGCTGGAGACCACAGAGCCGCTGTACAAACAGGTGCAGTCAGTGGGAGCTGAGCTGCAGAAGAACACTGATGCAAAAACGGGCGAGGAAATCAAGAAAGAACTCGCTGCTCTGCAGGTGAGATTTCTCTGCTGCACGACACGTCCATTGCAACCACAGAGAAACAAAATACGCAACGAGATAATAAGCTCCGTTCTTCTTTGGCTTCTTGGATAGATAGAAAAAGGAACGATGATTCTGTCAGGGTCTCACACGAAGTGCATTGTGCCTTGCCCATTTGAGAAAAGAAAACTTAACAAATGGACGGAAGCAAACCCGAAGGAACACTTCTGTTTGACATCTTACATGCTGTCTTGATTCAAGCCCAGTGGCTGTGGTGGGAGACGTGAAGGCTTGGCTCATAAAATCTTTCTCCAACAAGAATGTTCAATGATGACGCTGGTTTCAGGACAAGTGGGAGAGGTTGTCGGGTCGGCTGGACGGGGAGGACGCGCGGCTGCAGGAGGTGCTGGGGCGGTGGAGCGGACAGCAGGCCGGGATAGAGGCGCTCCTCACCGGGCTCCGTGACGTGCGCGGCTTCTTGTCCCGCGACGCGCCCGAGTCGCACGAACAGCTGCTGGCGGCTGACAAACAGTGCAAGGTAAAGCAGTTTCTTATTCACTGCCAGCCAAGGCCAAGGCGCAGATGTGTTTGGAATTTGACGCCTTTTGGCCAGCAGCCCGCAGCCCCAACAAGTGTGGCATTTTCTCCGTCATAAATGCCAGATGGTTGTTTCGGGCGGCAAACAATTGGCAATCTGATGCAAATCACCAGTTTCCGAGATAGACGGACATCTTTGTGGGGCCTCAGCGGCCAAAGGTGGAAGTTTTCCCCATTGTGTGACAGAAAAAGACTGCAGTGTTAATTTCTGGTATCACAAACTACAAATCAATGGAAATAAAATCTCAAAGCTTCACACAATTTAACCGACAGGTAACAGAGCTGGTTGTGCATTTGATTACAGGAATTTGAGCAGCAGTTTGAGGACTGGACGCCCAAGAAGGACGCCCTGGAGGAGCAGGAGGCGCAGCTGTCGTCGTGCATCAGCCCAGAGGACCTGTCCATCCTCAACGAGCGCCTGCGCCTGCTCAACAAGGACTGGGACGAGCTGCGCCATCAGCTGGCGTCACGCCGCGCCGGCGTTCAGGACAGACTCGGGCGCTGGGCGTCGTTCGACGAGAGATACGACGCCCTCATCAAGTGGATTGATGAGATGGAGGAGAAAGCCACGTCCAACAAGGACTTCAACATCGAGGATCTTCTCCACAAACTGCAAACGGTGCGTAGATCTGTACTGCCGCAATCACCCGCATGCAAGACACACCTTTGGTTCCAAAAAAATGACTTCAAAACTTGGGGTGTGTGTTATATGAGGATGCTTCTTGTATGCGGCATTTCTGATAGTTTTGGAGGCACCAACCAAATGTTATTTTCCCTTTGGCGCCTAAAAATGCAAAAGAATTGCAATGAGCGGTGCTTCACGTTGTGCCCACAAAGGGTGAAAGTTTGCGTTTTGGTGGATATTGGTGATTCGCCCGTGGGTACAAAATTACAGTCTGTGCTCGTGGCTGGATTCAGTTTTAAATTGTGAGTGAAGGCAAAAGTTCTCTTGTGCTGGAACAGAGAACCTAACAGTGGTCTTTGTTAAAATTTACAGGATTACCGCGCTGAAGTGGCGCAGATGTATCCGGAGCGAGAACGTCTGGTCCAGCAGGGTGAGCAGCTGATGCACGGGTCTACGAACCCGCAGGCAGAAGAGCTGGACAACAAGGTGAAGACCCTCGTCAACAAGTGGCAGCACATGGAGGACACCATCAACTCCCGGGAGGCCAAACTCCAGGAAACACTCAACACCGTACAACAGCTGGAAGTGAATCTCAGCAAACTGCGCAAGTGGTTGGCGCAGATGGAACACAAACTGGCTGTGCCGATCAAATACGAAAATCCAGATCTGGCTGAAATCCAGAAGAAACTGGATGAGCAGAAGGAGCTGCAGAAGGATATTGAGAGGCATTCAGCGGGAGTGGGATCTGTGTTGAACCTGTGTGAAGTGCTGCTCAGGGATCCAGATGCCTGTCCGACGCAAACGGAGAAGCAAGCCATAGAGCAGGCGATGAGCAGTCTCGACAAGAGGTGGAGCAACATCTGCCTGCAAGCCTCTGCCAGAAAACAGAGGTAAGTTGTCAGTTTGCGTTCACAAATGAACAAAGCCTTGAAGAGAGATTTGTCACTTGTATGCTTCTTTTGCCCCCACACTGAGGGAGGGGGTAACATCCGGAGAGAGAAAGGTTCTTCCCCCCTCCCACTACAAAACTGTTCAAAGGGGCATTTCATAGCAAAGAGTCCGGCAATGAACCTTTGCCGAAGAGGGTCAGTGTCGATGCCCGATGCAGTTGCCTTCTGTTCGAGAAGTCGGCCTTGGCGGGCAAGAAATTCATTTGATGTTTGTATTGTAGTATCGATGCGACCTGGGACCTATGGCAACAGTTCCATGACGATCACCTGATCCTGGACGACTGGCTGAAGGACCTTGAGAAGCAGAGCAAAGATCCAAAGACAGAGCACGTGACATTCCAACAAGCGAGGGATGAACTCAAGAAATATGAGGTACGTTGTGTGTTTGTTTCCCATGTTGGCGTTTGTCGAGGCAGGGGGGGGGGGTGAGTCAACATTCACTGTCAAAAACAAGAAAGGTTTGATTTTGATGGTCACTCCTCTTCCATCGCTTTTATCGCCTCCCGCCACGTGACTGGGGTAACTTTTGAGCAAGCTTTCTTGCATTGCACCCGCTGAGCTGCAGTTTGTGCCTCCTTAACCCCAACAGTGGGCCCAATTTCAAAAAGAAAGAAAGGCAATTGTCAAAACCCCTCAATGTGGAATGTTGCGCTTTCACGTGAATCGTCTCGTGTTGCAGGGTCTGCTGAAGAAGCTGCACGACACGCATCCACAACTGGAGAATCTCAACAAGCAGTACCGACAGCTGGCACGCGAGGGACGAACAGACACGA
>JAAUYG010054203.1_pt1 | contig 13265 bp, 12 predicted proteins | sample 7278091 | NCBI WGS metagenome assembly JAAUYG01 (sample SAMN14350201, study PRJNA611818) | marine sediment metagenome | isolation source: surface marine sediment (0.6m) | place: French Polynesia: Moorea | collected 2018-08
AGCACGGCAAGGGAGTAAATTATTTTCTGGCATAACAAGGTGCAACAAACTGCAGTTAAATACATCATAACATCCAAAGCCAAAATCAAACTGCTTATTCTGCCTGTCTCCAGTGAGAGCTTCCACTTTTGCAAGCACTTTTTCTTGCCCATAACTGATGCAGATGGAATAAAAGGTGTTTCCAATAAAGCCATGCTTGACCGGAAATGAATTGTATTCGTGGTCGTTGAGGCTCCTTATGTCGGAAAGAACTCATTGCATTGATGGTTGCTTATGCAGTGTGACGCACTCGAGTCACGCCTCACGTACAACTTACGGGCTTTGCCCAGAAACTGCTTTCAGCATGCGGGGCGAATGATTCTATGCGAGAGCCATTGCGCTGGGGGAAAATAGGAGGTAGTCCAACTGCCTCTTGTTGTTTGCTACATCTTTACAAATGTTGATTTCTTCACAGTGAATGTTGCAAAAAATCTCTTGCAGTTCAGTTTGTTTGCACAGGATGTCTCTCTAAAAGAGCCTTCCGCAAAAAATATACACACAGCATTGTTCCAAAAGCATTTTTTCTGTCAAATGTCCCAGTGGTGTCTGAGGTTGGTGTTCCTCTTGGAACGAGGAGTGTTTTCACCACCTGTGATTTGAAATTTGTTGTCTACCGAACGCAAGGAGACGCAAAAAGTTTTATCTCCCTGAAAATAGACAGATGGGAGCATGCAGAGCCTTGTTTCCCTGGAAAAAGTGAGTCAGGTAGCTTCGTGCTCCCGATAGCCTGCCTCCTTACATTTGATGTGATGACATTGAACTTCCCCTTGACATTTCCGCGAGCGAAGGTCTGCCGTTCAAAACCGCCACCTGAATAGGTCTTCTCTCAGGGAAAAATACAGTTGCAAGGAAGAGCTACAACGAATGGAACTTGCCTTGAAGAAACTTGGGACTTCCGCGCAATGAGCTCTTTGACATCAGAAAAAGTAGTTTCTTGCAACATCTTACATTCTTCTTCTGCAAGTTTGTTCCTCCAAAGGCGAGTTTCGGGGGTCATGTCCACAAGAACGGAAAGACGCAACCATTTGACCCAGTAAGAGACAAACAGATGTGGCAGTTTGTTTTTTGTTGTTCAGTGACATTGAGATGTGAGTCTTGAAGTTTTATTTCTTCTTGCAAGTTCTGACGTTTTTGTGTTTTGAAATCTCACCGCTTCAGAAACTTATTTTCAGCAGTCTGCAAGAGTTATCGACACTCTTCATTTGTGAATGTTTGGAAAAATCTTTCCTGATGTTTCCGGCGGGAATTATTCTGAGTAACAAAAAAACATCAGGATTTCCCACAGTCCCAAAAGCTCTTCACTGCCCCATAAGCTATCCCAAGGCACCTGGAGGTGAATAGTCAAGTGTTAAATCAAGTCTGAAGACTCCGGCACAACGTGGTGCTTGCCCACAAGCAGAATACCAATGAATGGGCAACGGACGGTTCTTGCACTTTCACGGCGCCTGTGCAAAGCGAAATCCAAACCCTGGTGTCCAAGAAACACAAGACAAACTCAGGAAGGCAGAACAACGCGGATGTGATCGCAAGATAGAAAATGCTGCTTCATGTCTGGCAGATGAAATCACAGTTGTCCCTCAGGTACGCAGCTTTGCATCAAACAAGATGGCTTGAGCCTCAAGTTGAAGGCACATGCCAGCAGGCGGCTTGAGAAGATTCCCAAAGTCTCCAGCGGAGTTGGGAATTGAGATTACGGTGGTGGCCTTCAACAAGGGAGGATTGACTTTTGATGTTTGGGCAGGGCCAATGCTGTGCAAATATAGGCACAAGATCAATATTGCTTTCTAAACTGGTAATCTTCTTTGCCAAGGCAGTTGATTGTCACGATAAAAGGTGGAAACTTGATGCTCATTGTGCATCTCACGTCTGAGAGAACTTTCAGGTGTCTTGGTTTCGTCTGGAGGAAACAATGAAAACTGTTTCAGTTTCAATGACAATGCATTTATTGCACCTGAAAGAACATTGTTGCAAGCAGCATGGTTTTGTTTCCAGTGTATTCCGACGTTTTTCGCATGTTAAAGGTTGCGTTGTCCATTCAAGAGTTTTTGTGCCACATTACGTGGGCTTGTTGTTTTGTAGACGAACCAAAAATATCGTAAAACTTTTTTTTGGAAACCCACAACACCTGTGTTTTAGCATTCCAAAAAACGTAGAGATTTTTGCAGGCTATCCATGAGTCAGTGCCCGACAGAGTCTAGTTTCAGCACTGGAAAAACACACTGCATGCGACTTCAGTTTCTTGATAGGTTAGGGGGCATCTGCCAAAGCCAACAGATGCTCTCCATCTTTTGCGTCTTGTCCAGGGGTAACGAAACCGTTGTTTGTGATCCAAAATGTTGGCATTTTTTTATTCGCAAGAACAGCAAGTTAGCATTGCCTAAATACTCTCCTGAACTGATTTTTTTAAGTTGGAGAAAAACTGCCACGCAGAGACTGGAAATCCATAAGTTCTCTGTGCCCTTCACTGATGCTGCTTACAGTTGTTCCTGCTGTCCAGCATTGATATTCCAAGCATGTTCATGCCTCTTTCTTCGGGTAAAAAATGACAGGTTTAGTGTTGCAGGAAATTACACGTCCACGTGTGAAACGAGACAAGGCAGGGAATTCATCACCTAATAACCGTTTGGAAAGCACCTCTGCATGGATATGGAGTCAGTGTGCCGTATTCAGAAATTATTCCAAGGCCAAGGCAATCTGTTTCCGTGGCTTTCACTTCAGCAAAGACAATGTTTTTGTGCTTGTGAAATGTCTGAGGACCTGAAATGTTAAGTCTTACATGAGATAAATCTCGACCATCGATCATCTTTCTCTCAGCTTTGCAATGAGCAGGCAGTCAAGCCTGGAGGGTGATCAGAATGAAAGAAACGGTTGTGGCTGCAACACTGTCCTGGAAATCGGAACAAGCAAACAACCCATTATGCACACCAAAAATTCCCCTAAAAACTATTTCCTTTTCCGTCTCTGTGTTCCGTTTGTCCGGAACGAAAGGATGGCTGAAAATGGCTTGATGTGGAAACAAAGCAAGTCATTTGAAAACAGAATCACTGTTTGCAATGGATTGACTAAAACCATCAGCCTAAGAATTCAAATCACCGGAATTATCAAAATGTCTGAAAACCTCTCTGTGGAAGGACCCTATTGACCGTTAAAGATAGTTCGTGGAAAAAGAAATTACTGTTCAATGTTTTAAGGTGTGGCAATGGCTCTCAAGCGTCACTTCGACCAGGATCAATAAGTGGAGCTTGATCTTTTCACCTCCAAAGTCGACAAGAACACGTCAGAAATCCTGCCTAAGTATCTGTAGTTTTGACTCAAGAGATGTGCTCAGCACGACTGCTGTTCTTCAGCATTTCCCACGTTCTCCAACCGCATTCAAGGTGCAGGGAATCTCCCGCATTCAGTGAAAGTGAAATTACTTTCCACACCATACGCAAAGTAGTTTCATGCAAATGAACATAAATAAAAAATGATCTCATTTCTATGGAAACAACGTTGCGACAAAAGAAGCATTTCACTTAAAAGATGACAGAAAATGAAAAATTCATGAATGTGTTGAAGGTAATGTGGGAATTCTCCCAAATTAAATTCTCTGATGTATGATTACAGTGAGGATATTTCTTCCAGAAAAACTGCAGTTTGGCCTTGAGGGTGAACAGAAATTTGTTCTTTTAAAAGGATGTGTTGCCTTTTTGATTTAGTCTTTTTTTGCATGTATCTAAGTTTGATGGCGCAGAAACGTGCCTGCCAAACGTGCCATCGACTCCCCACCGAATATGATCCACTGTATACCTGAAGCAGAAATGTGTGATGCGCGCTGAGTTCTATTGTGCATGATTCCCATCACAGTTCGTAAACATTCCTTATCAATAATTTAAATGTGCATTCATTTATTTACATTTACTCTACAACAGCCATAATTAACCCGATTCCACAGATGAGGTTGAAAAAATGTGTCACAGAATGGAACACCTGTGTGCATGGTCTTTCGTTGAACGATTTTTAACTGTTTTTGGTTGGAACCTATCCGAGACCAATTGCTGTTTTCAGCAACAAATGCCATGTTGTGGACGTGCGCATCTTTCGGATTAATCTTTTGACGGTAAAAACACGAACTTTTTCCAGCAAGAGATCAAGAAACAGATTCCAAAATGGTCAGCTTTTTCCTGTCTTCTGAACGCAAAAACCAGGTGTTGTTGAAACTTTCTTTTCTCTTTGAGGTCCAGAGAGCAGTCAGGATTGAAAAAAAGATTATGTTTTTCAGTTCCCAAAGCCATTTGTACCTCACGAGAAATTTATCTGTTCAGATTTGTATGAACTTTCTGCGCGCATGAAGTCTTTTCTATGACTGCATGTGTCCTTTGGACAAGTGCCACCGAAATGGGTGCTCACTGCACTGCATGTATTTTACGGACACAGGGATTTGCACATTGCCCGGCCGTTGTCTCACTCAGATCCGTTTAAGTACCTTTAACAGCTTCACTGTCGCCACGCCGGGCGCACATGCAGCTACAGCGCTAAAAAGATGGTCCAGTTGCAAAGTGAGTTGACTCACAGGTGCAAGTTTAGTCTTTCGCTGTTCAGTCTTCTCCACATTGGAATAGTCTGAAGAATGGTATTGCTTCTCTGATTGGCATTTACCAAGCTCTTGTGCTCCCTTCTGATTAGGATGACACAAATGGATCAACAGAAATGAGGGTAATGGATAATCTGTTGCTCTTTGCATGCGTGTTATGCACGCCAAACTTCTCTGCCTCCTATTTAAAGGTGAGTGAAAAAGTGCAAAAGTTAAACTTTTCGCGACAAAAAATCTGAAAGTGGGGGGAAATTACTAACTTCCGTGAATCCACCCAGTGACTCCACACTGCCACAGTCAGTGAGTGAAAGCGACATGAGCGTTTCTTTTTCACCGCAATTAGAAAGGAAAATGATTCTGGAACATTTGCAATTCCTTCTTTGGTTTTCTTTCTGGGATTGGCTTGATGCTGAACAATTCTTGAAGATGACTGTGTTTGAGTCGTATTCGACTTGGATATTGAAGATGGGATTCACAAAATGTCTTTCTAAACTATGAATTCACCCTGCATGGTAAAACGTTTTCAGCACCAAACACAGACAAACCTCACTTCCAGTCTTGACTGGGAAGGGAAATCATGCTTCCTGATCACAAAATAGAATATTTTAGTTCTCACTCTGGTGTCAAGCGATCCACCAATTCTCAAGTCTCCTGTTACTCTGTGCCAAAAAAGGTGATGGCTTTGAGTTCGAGAAGGCGTGCTGGTTTCAGACAGTTCTCCTTTGCTCAAGATTACTGACTCTCCAAAACAGATGCAAAAAGATACCACATAAATCAGACTGTGACTGTGATTATGAAGCAAACGCACTTTTGTCAAGGTAACTCCATTGTCTGTTAATGGGTACAAATCATTGAAAATTGCTTGTACGCGGTGTTTTCATTGTTGAAGCCAATGTTGCTCAGACAAATCAATAGTGATGGAAAAGGGGGAAATGAATGTTGGGAAGTACAGATTTCAAGATGACTGAGTGCCTCTTTTTCGCATTTTTGTTTTGTCACCCTAGAGAGTTTTGTTTTCTTGTTTGAAATTTTTGGAATCTTGGCCAACAAAATTTGGGATGATTCAAATGCTGAAAGATTGTATTTTCGAGTTGCAGGCAGAGAGGAATTTTTGTCTACAGATGGGTGTATAGGTGTTTATGAGTCTCAAAGGGAGTGAAACGTATTGATAAAGATAAACAATGTGCCAAGAGTCTCGTTATGAGAACAGCTACATTAACCTTCAGCTCATGATCGGACTGCAAATGGTGGTCATTCGCCGACTGCTAATCTCAGCTGCGGGGCTGTTAAAAGCTGCCTTGCCGACATTATCGCAAGTTAGATTGAAATCCACGAGGTGCTAAGTCAGCTTCGCACTGATGTTATTGCCGTCGCTGAAGTCTAGATTTGGAAGAATTAATCCCCCCTGCTTTCCATCTGTGACGTGTGTGGGATGTTATTTGAAGTGACCTGATCATTCCAATCACTTTTCAGCGGATGTAAAAAAGCTGATTGCAAAAGAAAATAACGAATTCATTCCATTTTGGAAATTGAAAGACTTCCACAGACTTCTGTGAAAGACTGCCGTTATTGTATGAATGTCGCAAGCGTAGGAATCCCGTTTCCAAATTTGCCATTCTGGATTTTCCCATGCAATGAAAATTCCAAATGCAGCAAGACAGAAACACCAGCCTGGATTCCCTTTTCCTGTTCCGCAATTCATCTTAAAGGCCCTATGTCTATTTTTACGACAAAAAGCAAGCAAAGAACTTTGTCTGTTGTAGCTACCTAAAGTGAAAAGAGTATTTTCTCATTCACTTAGACGTTGTATGCAAATGATTTCCATTTCTTCCCTCCAACAGGAAATGAGTTTATTTAATTAATCAAATGGAGGAAGCCAGGTTGATTTGACGTGCATTTCTCCACAGCCCTGTGGGGCAAACACCAAGGAAAGCAGCAATTACTGATTTCTGAGAACAAACTTTCAGCTGGAGCCTTCATGCGCCAATGTGCCTGAGACTATGTCAAGGATAGGCGTACACTACCACTTGTCAGAAGGAAAGAAGCATCGGACATAAAACCTATTTTGATGTACCGCAGTTGCTGCGAAAAGGTTGCTCGTGCTGGCGTCCAGATAATACCTGTTCCATCATTTTGTTTGAAGAATGTGACAAGCTGGAACGTGGAGCCGTAAATCCTGTCCAACTGCCAGGCAGCAAATTTTACTGCTGACCTATTCACAGCCATTCTGTTCCCAAGATTTGCAATTCCCATTGGTTTGATTTTGGCAGCAACCATGGGTGACTCTCCTTTGGAGACAATTCTTCTTTTTCACATTTACATTCGTTCAAACTGTGCAAACCATTGCAAAATTCTGTGGTAAAATCATTATCTTCAAACTGCCAGTTGTTAGTCGCACAAAACTAAAAGGGATGGCGGTGAAGTTAGAATACACTTTGATCATGAAGCTAACTTTCACGTTCTGAAACAGTGTCTTCAGCATCAGCAGTCATTTCTAAAAGTCCCTGTTGATGGAGACTTCAGGAGAAATGTTTTCGTACATTTTTGGGCTTATATATTTGCGTGCTTCCAAATTTAAATTGAAAAGACAATTGAGTGTTTCTTTTGGAAAGTCAAACCGAGAGGAAAGAGACACAGGTGCAAATGAAGCCGTGTTATATTTTCAAGGTTATTTTTGTCGCCGCCAACACAGTTCGTGGCTTTCACTCAATTCTTCCTCGCAGGATCAAATATTTTAGGTTGTTGTTTTGTCGGAAATGTTCTCAGAGTTCCTCCTTTGTTTTCGTTTTGAGTTATTTTTGGTGTTGTCGGAAATAGATACCGCCATTGTGTGAGTGCCGTCACCAATGTCTGACAAGACCAGTGTGAAGCCCTTGAACTTTTCCTGCAATTCCCTGTGATTTTTGACAAACATCGTCGCTCAATGTCTTTGACTGTCACAACTTGTGGTCTTTACACGGGTGCAGTTGAGAAACACTGCATGCCAAAGAACGAGCGCAAGCCGCTGTGTTGTTGCTTCAAATTTAAAGCAGCTAAAATTGATGTCATTTGGATGATTCATTCCTCAGTAGGGTTATCAAAAGAGCCTTTTCCAGTGAAGATGTCTTTTTTGATGTATGCAGTTTGACACAATTCACTTTTCATTATCTCTAAGCTGAAACAAAGCCACACCCATGAGTGGTTACGTCTGTAGCTGTGTCTCAAATGTGACAGAAAGATAGCTGCGGGCAAAGAAGTTCCCTTGGAGAAAACTGTTGAGAATCATTAGACTTTTAATTCTTACTTTATTTGTACGCACCACGGAGGTGTTTTGTGATTAGTTCTTTTGAAGAGGAATGAAACGAGGCGCCAGAGTGAAAATCCTGGTCACAAATGGAGCCTCTCTGCAGGTACTTGATCATAATTACATTAGTCGTCTTGCAAGGGCAAATATTCATGAGGAAAAAACCCCAGCAAACTTCAGGAATGACAATTGAATGAGTTTTTTCGCCACAAACCAGCTGATGAATTTTCCAAGGAACAATTTGTGCCTGATAAAAGTTTCCTTCAGGAAAACAACAATCCAACAATTGAGTTGTTTTCGCAAGGACAGAATTGTTAAATTCGATTTTCGATTTCGATCTGCCCTGCCCTCTTTTTGACTGTGGCCTGGGACCACAACTTTGGATCAGAGTTTGAAGGTTTTGAAGATCCACATTCTTGATGAAGGAGAATATTAGGTTCCTTATCAGCTTCCACCTGTCCTGACCGATAGTCCTGCATTTCACTTGCTTTTGACAAGACAACCCTCAAGAGTCAGAAGTGTTCAGAACGGCCCTGGTGTAAGACTTCATGGTTGGCGTTGGCTTTAAAATCTGTCCTTTGAAGTAAATAAGCATTCATCAGCAGACTGTTTATAGCAGTGATTTGTCTCTTCATTAAGTACAGTCTGACAAGCATGTCCCCAACGTCTGCAGAAAACTGCCTCACCCAGATTGATAATCAATGTATTCTCAACTGACAGCGTAACTGGGAGGGATTTTAAGATTAGAAAGTTGTTGGCTTCCTTCTGTACACAGTTGTGTTTAAAGTAAAAGAGCAGCTTCTTAACTGCATGTTGCTTTATTTAGCTTGTTGCAGCTGCAGTGTGAAAGAGCTGGAAAGGGAAGTGGCAGCCCAGTTGCGCCTTCACGGCCTCGCGCCACTGGGTGATGGACTTTTGTCTAGTTGGCTGTTAATATCCTGCTTGATCTCCACGACAGTAAATTGAATACGTGACATGGATTAGACTGTCTTTCTCAAGCAACGGGTTATGTATCTTGGACATTTATCTGCTGCTTAGATAGGCCTCCTTCATTTCTGGATTGCATTTTCAAGGCCTCAAAAGCTAAAAAGAAGATGATGAAGTGGCTGGAAGTGTATTTTTCCCTTATGATCATACCACTAGCCTTTGTGAAGGTAAGTTCACCTTCTTTAATTTTGTTTTTGAGACTGCAGGAGAGCAAGGTGGAAAATAAAATGAGCTGGTTTGAATTGAAGCACAAGTTTAGACATCAGAAATAGATTTCTCAGGTTCAAAGCCCAAATAAAGTGAAACACGAAATGATGTATGTAAAACTTCTGGCGTGGTGAACGGGAAGTGCTTTATGCAAAGGCTTTCAAGAGTTTCTAGCTGCATTTACTTTCTTAATGGACTCGAATCAATAAAACTCACCCTTTGATGATCACAACTTATGGTACAGTTTGGTGCTGTTCTAACCATTCTGTGTTTACCTGACATAAATTCCTCACTGATGTGGATTGCCAGACAACAAACAAGTGACAGATTCACTCAAAGCAAAGTATTTCATATCGAAAAAATGACTGGTGTTGGCTATTTCTAAACCATCTTTATATCCTACAGCACACATTCCCATTCTCTTTGTATCATGTTTAGCAATCTGAAAATTCCTCAAAAACATGCAGATTGTTAAAAGAAAACAAATCAAAACTTTGGCATGTCCAGTCCTCTACGATGTGTTTTGTTCACTCTTAAATCAGGAAATGCTGAAAAAAGGGTCAAATGTTTTGCTGAGGTTAGGTTCTACTCTGGCTAGAAGTAATTTCTGTGAGCCTTCTTGGGATTCTTCAGGGTTGTCCTGTTCATGAGCACGCATGCAATCCTACAATTGGATAATGCTGCCCAGACCGCCAAGTGCTCGTTGGAACAAAGCCAGTCAGAATGCAAGGAAACTGCAGTGTCACTGATCAGATTCTCCAACATCTTCTTGCTTAAAGTCCTTTCGACAACTGTTCTGTCAGCTCACACTTGTGGAGGTGCGTTGCGTCATTGCTGGCGTGTTGAAGGAAATGCAGCGGGTCGCACAGTGTAATCCCCAGAAGAATCAAGACGAACGATTCAACGATTCTGATCCAGAACAGAGCTGTGTTCACAGCAGTGCAGATATCCGCAGAAGAAAAGTGAACGTGTCCAAAAGTATTGCAGACACACAGGATGTTGATGAAAAAGTTTAGGCCTACATATACTCTTCTGCACAAAAGCCAGACAGTTTACATTGAACGAAGCGTTGTGCTGTTCGTAGTGAGGGAAGTAACCGGCAAAGAAAACCAGTGTGAAATCATGGGATCAAACGGAAAGAAATCGCGCTCACTTTGTGCACTATGGGTTCACATCAGGTGATCAATTTGAATTGCCGCAAAGAAGATTATACGATTTGTTATCATCGGTGCAGAGTGCACTGGACAGGTCAATCTTGTTTACCGATTAGAACGCCCTGATTCTCCTATCTGAAGCTGTTTCCAAGGAAACGTGACAACTGCATCTGGTTAACCATCCATGAGAACGCCCTTATCATCCTCATAGTTTTGCGATGGTTTCGTCAGGATGCGGATCGTTCTGTAGATACCCGACATTGATATCTCCAAATAAAAGTCGTCCGCAGGATAACGAAGGCGAGAATGTGAATCTTTCTCATTGACAACGAGAATTGTTGGGTCAGTGGTGACAATCCCACCGTTAAATTCTAACTCGGCATTTTTGCCACAGACTGTGGCCTTCTGAAACTTTTTCCGCTGCACAAAACTGTCTTCTTATTCCATTAAACGTCACTGAGCCATCTTCTCCATTCCTCATTCACTTTCCTCATCCTGAGCTTTTCACTCTCGCCTTTGCTAAAAGCTTTTCTACAGCCTATTGTCGCAAATGAAACACTAATCTTCCCATTTATGGGAAGGTTGATTGACACGATGCAGACAAAATAAATTGACACGAGATATTTCTGTTACCTAGGAAACGACTTCTCCAAACAGACGGCTCATAGAGGTGCGACCCGAATATGGAAGAGATTCCAGAATAAGTGGAACCATCTATATTGACAGCGAACCTGGTCACGACATGGGCATAGAGGTAAATCAGACTGGTGACTTTTTTCTTGCAGTTGGATTGCTTGATCTGCTGAATTTGATTGTGTGCACTTGATCTGACTGATGCTTCAAACCTAGTATAGTCTACTAACTACTTGAAAAACTTCAGGTTACAAACTAGAATCTTCACAAATCAAAACCCCAAGCAAAGTCAAAATGTTTTCACTTTCCTTTTTCTGGCCTTCAGTTCTTACTTCCCAAAAATTTTAACCGCTTTAGTCATTTTTTTTTCGAAATTCCTGTCAGCACCATGATTTTGCCCCTTCAAGAAAATTGAAAGGATTTCTGCAATATGAAAGAAATTTCAAATCAAAATGTTTTTTGTCGGGATCTTTAGGAGCATAGGGAGACAGCAGTGTGGCTCAGATAGGCACACTTCCTGGTGAAAAAATGCTCAAAAATCCTTCTTTGGTGTTTCGAGTGACAGCTGTGAGCATTACCCGTCATGATTTCATATCTTGTGACAGAGAGCAGGTCATCGTCACCCAGTGACGCAGACAATCCATGGCACGACACAAGACATGAATTCTTTCACTTTTTCACATTTCAAGGAAACTAATTCCTGTTTCAGGAATCCAAAAAGAACAAAGATGACCTATCAGGTTTCGCACAAAATCTGTGCAATGACCAGACAGAAACAAGCAGAAAAGTTTTGGTCATGACAGCTGCAAACTTCCCCCTTTGTGTGTCCTGAAAAGACATTTCCAACAAGAAAAACTCTTGGAAGGTGCCTTTACTAAAAAGACTTGTGGCTTCAAATCTCATGGTCTGCTCTGCTGTTTACGAGGCCCTCTGTGTGCACTCTTCACCCCTTCGTAACCTCGATTTTCATGATTTGGGTGGATGGGGCAGGCGTTCTTGTACCACCACTTTGCAGCAAATGTGAGAACGAAGAAAAAGTCTCAAAAATAAGGTCTTTGGGCCCACTAGATTTTAGACTTAGCGATTTCCACTGGTTTATTGTCGTTGTTTCACAATGTTGAAAACGTCTGGAATCATTCGTACCATTGGACGATTTCGTCCCCAGATTGCTAATGTTGAAACTGCAACATTCCGTTGGTTGGTTTGCTTCAAGGAATCTTGCAAGTAATCGAACCTGACCAGTCATCTGCCCTAAGAAATGTGCGTGGACAACATTCTAAATTAGACACAGACACAAATGTACAATTACATGTAATTCCTGAGATTATCAGATGTAAAAGAATCACAACAAATGCACTGGCAGTTGCAGAAAGAACAAAGATTCTCGATTGGATGTCCCTGTTTTCACTAATTTCACAAAAGGGACGCATATTCACAAATTTGGAATGGAAAGCAGATTGTTTATTTTGCAGCAACCAAATTGGTGAGAAAATTCCCAAAACCAAAATGGAATGCCTGCAAATTGCCAAAGATATTTCCGGCAAATGTTTAAGAGCGGTGTCTTCACCAGCAATATTGATGATGATGAATCAGGAATAAAAAAAGGAATTTGTCCCCATAAATTATTTCTTGATTCTCGCGCAGCTGTTGCACTTTTTTGCCCTTTAGGAAACATGCTGAAGAAGGACTTGCAATTCCTTTCCTTTCAGATCGTTTCCCATCCCAACCAAGTCCAGAACACACGAAACTATAACACAAACACTGTTTTGTGCATCTTGGACACAACGCGAAAAGGGGTTGGTTTTTGCATGTTTTGCACGAAGGATCTCGTCAGCACATGCATCCAGTCAAGAGAAATTTGGTGATATTGGGCCCATTGTTCTTGTATTGAACAGCAGAAGTCTGGGAGCTGCTCGCTGCGTGAACATGCAGCTGCACTCAAGAACCAGCTTCCCCCTGCACAGAGGCAATGACAGTAAGTACAGCCATTTCAGGCCGGGGCGCTCTGCTTTGCCAATCAACGGGAGGGTGGCTTTCGCTCAGCCTAACCATGTTCTCATCTGTCATTATGGACTTGCGTTCCTCTCCAATGTAATTGAGATCACATTTTCGGATTGTGTGTTTGTTGATGAGCCTCGATGACTTGTGCTGTTTATTTGATATCAACATCACTCAAGAGGACAACTGCTCGGGAATCGTAAGAACAATGCAGCTGGCTTTGTCTAATTGCAATTGCAACTGTGTGGTGGCCAACAAGTTGGTACTGTGGACACTTCTGTTCTTGCTTCATGTGCCATCTTTAGCTCCGTCATACTATCCGGTGAGTATGTTTCAGTTGTTCCAGGTTTGGCCAGGCGCAATTAGTTCTTGGGGAAAACGAACGCAGCAA
>JAAUYG010055726.1_pt1 | contig 13265 bp, 8 predicted proteins | sample 7278091 | NCBI WGS metagenome assembly JAAUYG01 (sample SAMN14350201, study PRJNA611818) | marine sediment metagenome | isolation source: surface marine sediment (0.6m) | place: French Polynesia: Moorea | collected 2018-08
CGCCGGTTATTAGCTGGTGCTGCATTCTCTGCTACGATCATGCAAAAGTTAGGACCTGATGTTCGCTACGTTAAAACAATATAAGGACTCGTCCGAGTCCATAAAATTGCGAGTTATGTTCAGCTCAGTGTTTGTTTTTGGTTGATAACTTTTTGTTGTAATCTATTATATAGTCCCACGTTTTGTGCAGTGGAGTTTTGAGGTACAGATGTATAGTGACATATATAGCACCAACATTGTAACTAGCATAGTAAAGCTAATAAAGATGCATCCAATAGGCCAGTTCATAGGGCGTGGGAAGTTCTGTAGGGACTTAAAGGAACAGCTGTTTTTCAAATAAGCTGCTGGCGTACTGCTCATTTACATGTGTTGCCAAGAACTGCTCATAACTACAGTACATGGCCAGCGCTGCCTAATATTTCTCAGCCCTCGGAGGAAAGCGAGCTTGCCCAATGCACTGTTAGCTGGCCTATTGTATGCATTGATATTTACACAAAAGTGATACACAGTGATAACCCTCTCACTTTATGAAGACCTAAGTTAATGTTCAAGGTGTAAATACTTGTCATCGGTCTGCTTTCAGGATGCAGATTTGTTAAGATTTTCGGCGTGCTGAATATTTCAGTTCTGCTAAGTGGCTAAAAATGTGTTCTTGTTTGTGAAATGGAAATATTTTCCATACAGTGGCTATAAATACTCATATAGAGCTGGTGTATAATAGTCACTTGTGTTACTATTTATTGTTTAGTTTTGCTTTATACCAAAATATATTTTACGTTTTGTGTTAAGTTGTCCTATTGGCGCTTGTTGTGAAATTGTGAAAAAATGTAAGTCACCAACTAGTCATATTACCACGGAGGTTTGGTTTCTGTCAGATTTTGAAGCATTACTTTCTTTTTGTCATCTGATTTTGTACTTTTTACTCCTGTGACCATGTTTATATAGGACTTGTTACCTTCTGTGTACTAAAGTGTATTTGCTTTCATAGACAGTTAAATATCTAATTGGGACCATTTCAGTAAGAACGTGTAAGGCTCAAAACCATCATTTTCTAAGAGTAGATGCTTTACAAAAAAAACAACAACAAAAGAATAGATCTGAGCTCAGTATCTTTTGCAAATGGTTTCCATTGCAAAGTCTTAAATTTAAACCATTTAACAGCTTCTTAATGCAATGGCTTTCACAGCTAGTGTTTTTTTTTATGTTGTATGTGAAATACTAATACCGGTTCTGCTTAATTTCATTCACCAAATTCTTTGTGGTTGCTCTGTGTTTCAAGCAGATCTTTTACACTGTGTCCATGGATTACCAGTATGTTTACTGTTTTATCATGCTTTGTAAATTACTCGGCTACCATCCACACTGCGTTTATAGAAGTGACTTTTACTGTTTTATATATAAGACAGTGTAATATGGCTGTTGAAGTAAGAAATAAACCATCCATATGTGAGGGTGAAGCCTCGACTTATCCTTTGTGATTACAAAATCATATTTAAACATTGGTCATTTACAGACACAGAATTATGGAAAGCAATTAAGCGTTATGGAAACCAACATGCTACAATGAAAACCACATTCTTCCTGTAAGTTTTTATACTCTACATGAGTCTTAAGGAATCTGAAAGGTCCATTTTGGTTCAGCTGGTTTTCAATAGAGATTAGTTCAAAGTAGTAACTTGAAAGAGTTATCTATTTATACATGTATTATAAATAAAAGAGAAACTGAAAAGTCACAATCTGGGGAAATCTGAACATATGATTGTAAGTCCTGCGGAATATACACAAATTTTGACATCCCAGTTCCATTGACACAGATTGAAGTCATAGAGTGGTACTTGAAGGTAGGAAAATGAAAACACTCAGGTGAATCACCGCCCGTTATCTATGAAATTATGTTGCTACCATCATGGTAACATGTAAAGGTTCCTGAAATATCTTGGCAGGTTTCAGATCTCTCGACTGGAGACATACTTTGCAGTCCGGGCCCGACATTGTTAATATCTACCACACAGAATATTGTGTAAAATTAAAACATGAATAAATACAACAGTCCCATGGGCCTTGTCGCTCGGCTTGTGGTGCTTAACCACTTGCCACATGACCTGAAGTTACGTTTCATGCCTAATGGCCATGTTGCTGATGTGAAGTGTCTTGTTATTAAAGGTGCAAGTTTACTTATATTCATCATCAACCATTTTCTACATATTTTAGGTTTAAGCTTCTCCATTTACTACCATGTTACAATTTCAAAGTGTCATTCTCTCACATAATCCAACACTAGAATAAAGGTACAGGTCATTCTGAGACAATTATGCTTAATGTCCGCATTACACTGAAGTGCAGCCAAGCATAACTTTGCCACATGCTCCTGCACCCACCATTATGTGGGAGCACGATAGGTAGTCAGAATAAAAAGGGCCAGCACAAATTGGGGCTAAAGGAGACTATCCCAAGGTTGAAAACCGTGGAATGGTGGGAAGACACTAACTAGCCTGTGGTCGAAATACGGTTTGAAACCTCACGGTGGGAATATATAAATTTGAAATTAATCACCTCAAATCGGTTTCAAACTGTATTTCTTTGCCTTGTCCCAAGTAGTACTTACTGGATAGGATCCTGCCCCGTGCCTGAAAACCACCTCATCACTAGGGATAAAGAAAGGGTCCAGATGAAAGAAGGAACAGCAAAGAATGTATCACAAAATACCCTCCCTCACTCCATAACCCCTGGTAACCCGTCTGCTGCACAGGCATCTTTCATGAGGGGGGAACCAACGTGGAAAACATGGTGCAGATGCAGTGCAGGGGCAGGGAGGCGACCAACATGATTTTTTGTCACTACCTTAAAAAGCAAAAGTGCTACCTACAGGTTGCAGCAGATCAAAAAGGGGAACGCCCACCCATCTAACATCCCATTTAAAAACCACAAAAGGTACCCCGTGTGTCCAAGGTGGGGTAGTGGGAACCTGGGCCCTCAGCGCCAAAACTGGCACAGACCAAGAAAAGGAGGAGGAAGAAAGGGCTGAGGAAGAAAGCATCTTTAACGCCAGCTTTGCCCTGAAAGGGCACATTCAGTGGTTATGAGAACTTCTGTCTTGAAAGAACCCACCAACAAACCCAAGTGATCATGTTTAGCAAAGGTACACGTGCCCTTCCAAGTAACTGCGCAGTAAATTTCCGAGGCTGATACTCGGGCTATTTTGGCCCAGGAGGCTGAAATGCCCCATATCAAATGAGGGTTAGCATGCAGAATTTCCTGCTCCCCCCCCCCCCCCAAATGCCCACAGGCGGAACAGATGGCTTCAGTCAGAGAAGCATTAATCCAACATTTCAATACAGGGTGCTGCGCTCTTCCTTCATCCCATTGTACGAACAGAACTCCGATCTGACCACAGGAACGTGCAGTGCAATGGAGATAAATCCACAGAGCACGGACTGGACACATCACGTGGAACCCCTCTCTATAAGGGCTACAAGGCTCCTGGTGAAAGGAAGAGAGCTCTATGTCCGAGGATAGGGTTACCTATGTAGACGTCTCAGGCAAGAATGCAGGGTTTGTTGCCAGACGGAAAAAATTCAGGTTCTGAAGAAGAACGGGGGGATCAATAAACAATGCATGAATCTCAGAAACCCTACGGGCGGAGGCAGCATCTAACAGGAAGAGAGCCTTTAATGTATACCTGATGCCTTTAAGGCATCAGGCTTTTCAGTGAAAGTGGCCAGAACCACCGACAAATCCCATGGTGGAACAAGGGAGCACCTACGTGAATTTGCCATTTGTCACACAGAACCCACTTAGCTATGAGAGGATGCTAACCCACTGGCATCCTGTCAACCCTGTTTGTGCAGGAACTATAAGGGCAGAAATATGGCTAAGAATAGTGGCATGCTGAAGATACTCAGCACTACTAGAACACCAGCACTACTAGAACACCAGTAACAAAAGGACCACCACTTGGCATGGTACAGATTGCGCGTCGTTCATCTGTGAGCTGCTCAAATGGTGGCTGCAGCTTCTCTTGAAACATCTCACCTGCAGAGAGGTCTCTCAAGAGTCTCCAAGCAGCTAGACAGAGTTTGTGGGGGTTGGGGTGAGCCGAGCCGTCTGCATTGAGAATTAGATAGTCATGTTCTGGCAGCAACATGTACTGGAAGATCCACTGGGAGCTGTAATGCCAGGGAAATAACCACCCTCTTGGAAGCCACCACAAAAGAATGGTGATGACCTAGGCCTCCTCCCTTATCACCTTATGAAGAGCAAGGGACAGGAGAAGGAGCAGTAGATTCATGTACAGCAGACCTTTGGACCAATCCACCTGAAGGGGATTGCCCAGCAGAGCCAGGGAGTCCGGGAGGCGAGAACAAAATGTCTCTACTTTTTGGTTCAGCCAAGTGGCAAACAGATCTACTCTAGGTAGGCCACAAATATCGAAGAGAAGAGTGGTCACCCTGATATCCAGAGGTCATTCTGTGGAGAGCTCCAGATGCCGAATTGTCGGAGCTTGACTCCGAGAAAGGAGATCTGCCTCGACATTGTTGATCCCTCGGTGCAACATTCTTCAGGACGGGGTTTTTCTTTGTCTTTCTCCCAGGAATCTTTCGATCCCCGTGCAGATTGTCAAGGCTCATACAGCTTTCAAGGGTCACCGAAACCTGATGACCTTGGCGGACTGATGGCTCTTCTTCCCCTGCGGGGCATGACACTGAATACAATGCTCAGAGACTTGCTGCCGATTTGTCTACATCCAGACTACCGTATCCCGACCAGCTGCATCAGGTGCTACATTCTCTAGGACTCAGCCACCTATTGGTGGAGGGTCCTCCTCCTTCGACCTCCTCCTGGGTCGTCCATCTGGAGGAACCACAGAGTACTGCAGGCGCTGCACTGGCCCTCGATGATTATATGCTCTCAGAGCTTCTCGACGCCTTGAAGGTCCCTGAAACCTGCACCAGACTGGTGGATCATAGTTCACAATTTTGGATTCCATCTAACATTTATCCCAAGCTCTTCAAGCCTCTGCCCTTGGATGACCAGGTAGTGGTTACTATGAACAACAGAGGCATGTCTCCTAATTCTAACATCACTGATCATCGCAGAATAGTCGAAGCGCTTTTGAGGTGTTCATGGGCACATGGCATACGGGGTGGCACTCTGTTCTCCTAGCCTGTTACTTGAGGAGTATTTAGCCTAATTAATTTGGTAGTGTGGTAGTGGATGCCCTGATCATAGCACTAGGGGACCAGCACAAGATTTCCCTCTCGGGACCATCCTCCTCACTGGGTCTTCTCTGCCGTGAGGCCATAGACACATCATCCCTTGGGACTTGGCCAGCACTCAAGAACCACCTGGCCCCTTTACCCTTCGGGGGGGGGGGGGGGTCTTCTTTTTGATGGGAGTTTTCAGCAGGAGGCGGAGAAGGCTGAAAAGGAGGAAGAACAACTTAAGAGTGCTCGTTCTTACACCTCCAAGAGGGGAGGTTCGTCTAGGCAGCCGTCTCAGAGAGCGGCTTTAGAGCCAACTTCTGCCTGTCCCCGAGGACTACCTCTGCTCCTCCACCCCAACAAGTGACCCAGCATGCCTCAGGGTCCTGTAAGGACCAGTCTCGCTCTAGATTCCAATCCTGCTCATCTTCTAGGGGCAGGGGCAGGTCTTCCTGTTCTCGCCGTCGCTGTGGGGTCTCTTCCAAGGGGCTTCAGCACCCCCAATATTAGGGAGATGGCACCTTCTCTCCCCATAGCTGAGTCGGCCTGAGGGTCTGGGGAAAGGTAGGGGGTAGCCTTCAAGGATCTCCCAGAAGTGGTAAGGGACACTCAGGAAGATACCGTCAAACTCTGCCATTTTCCAGTGGCGAGGAGGTTGTCTCATTTTTGGGGGCTTGGAGAGGGATCACCTAAGACAGTTGGATCCTGGAGATCATCGACAAAGGTTACTCGCTTCCTTTTGTGGCTCCTCCTCCAGTCTCTTTTCCAGCTCTGGAAGCCAAACACACAGCACTGTGGACAGAGGTCCAGTCCCTCTTAAACAAGGCAGCCATCGAGGAGGTGGATCCTGGCGCCTAGTGGTGGTGGTGGTGGTGGTGGTGGATTCTACTCCCACTACTTCCTGGTGACCAAGAAAACGGGTCGGTTTCTGCCCATCCTCAACCTCAGAGTACTCAATCCCTACCTCCTTGTCGATAAGTTCAGGATGGAGACCTTGACTTCTATCCTCAGTGATCTTCACCCGGCCATGTGGATGGTGTCTCTAGATCTAAAGGATGCGTACCTTCATGTACCTATTCGTCCTTCTCACCGCAAGTTCCTGAGCTTCGCGTGGAAGGATCAGTATGGGGTCCTCCGCGTCTACCAGTGAGGAGTTCTCCCTTTTGGCCTAGCCACAGCCTCTCAACTCTGTACCAAGTTGCTGGCTCTGGTGGCGGCCCACTTACACTTCAGGACTTTGCCTATGTATCACTACATAGATGACATCTTCCATGCCCAGGATTTGGAGGATCAGGTCTTGGTCACAAGGGGCGTGAGCATCCGACTTCACCTTCAGCTGGGTTTTATTCTGAACCTGGCGAAGTCCTCCTTTGTTCCTTCCCGGATGATGGCTCATCTTGATGCAGACATAGCTACTTTGGTGGGGTTGTCAGGCCCACTCCGGACAAGATCCAAGAGATTTCCCACGTCTCGCAGGCTCTGTTGGACGTCGGAGTCACCCCGGCCAAGCACCTTCAGCAGGTAGTAGGCTTGATGGCTTCTTGCCATGCCACTGTGCCTCTTTCATCTCAGACCAATTTCTTCTCACCTGACAAGGTCTTTCAGGTGGAATTCCGACCTCCCTTCCAAGCGGATTCCCCTGAATGCTCCGGAGGTGGTGGAGGCTCTCAGGTTTTGATCGAATCCTCTCACACTCGCCCAGGGAGTACCTCTGGGTCTCCCTGTTCCAGACCAAACCCTGACCACAGACGCCCCCAACCTTGGGTTGGGGGGGGGGGCAGTTCTGGAAGAGCAGAAGTGCTCAGGTCTTGGAGCCATCAGGAGTCTCTTCTCCACATCAACCTTCTGGAAGCACTTGCAGTCTTCCGAGGTCTCCAAGTCTTTGAGCAAAGTCCCCACACCGGAGTCCTCCTGGTTCAGACAGACAACACTACAGTCTTGTCCTATCTGAATCGGAGGGGAGGGACCAGATCCCGTTCACTTGATCAGGTGACTCAAGAGATCACTTTGTGGTGCCTGGACGGGGCATTACCCTTCCTGCAGTCCATCGTTAAGGATCCAACAATGTAGAGGCCAATCTTCTGTCTCACCAGCTGAACTTTCGTCAGTTTCAGTTGGAAAACTCGGTAGAGTGGTCTTGACCAGGGAGTGGCCGACCTTCTCTTTCGTTTGTGGGGGAACCCGGCCCCTAGTAGACTTGTTCGCCACCAGGGCCAACGCGAAGATGGCTTGGTTTTACAGCTGAGCCCCAGATCCTCAGCCTGCCAGGGCGATGTCCTGCAGGCCAACTGGACTCGGAGTCTACTCTACATGCACCCACCATTGCCGTTGCTGCATCTGGCATTACACAAGGTCATAAGAGAAAAAGCCGAAGTAATCGCGGTTCTTCCTTGGTGTATGGCAATAGTTTTAAAATTTTCTGCAAAGCAATGCCAAAGGTTGACCCTTCCTTAAGTTTAGACCTTTGTAAAGCATTATATGCATATATCAATAGGTACAGAACAAATTACAGTTCAGAAAATACCCCAAAAGTTTACTATCAAGATGCCCCCCAGAATTTGGATTTTTCTCTCCCGATCGGTGCCTGTGTCCGTGGCACACCCCTACCACTTTTACATAGGCGGAGGGGATGGGGGGTGAAAGCTTTTCGTAGTGTTGTAGGTTTCTTAACAGACAGTGCTTAAAAACGGTGCTTTGAGTGATTTAGTCGTTTGTCAGGTGGTCAAACGCCTTGCTACATTTATCAGTTTATCGTACGCTGAACACCGGGGCTGAACAGCTGAACACCAGCAGGGAGCACCAGATGGGATTCCCAGATGCCTCCTGCAACGTTCAGTGTGCACGAACAGGCCGGGATGTAAAAGCTGACACTCCACGCAAGAGGCTGTTACCTTTATTGCCATTAACATGACCTGCAGTACGGATATACCTACCCTAGAAATAATTAAAGTAACCTAATTTTCAACAATTTCTTGTGAAAAGTTTGAAACTGCACAAACCAATGGTCCAACGACGGCAATGGCATTTTGTTTTGCAACAACTGCAAACTCTCGATCCGATATTGTTTTGACGTACGGTGGGAGTGATCCAACAAGAGTAATAGCCTGTAGATACGGGTCCGGCTTGTTGTAGCCTGCCCGGGGAGCGATTACAAGTGGCTGTTCTGTACGCCCATACAGTGGCATATACACCGGGGCGGATCTTTTTGGACAGGTTGTTAGGGTTTGCTTTTCTAAATATTATCAAAGGAAATCAACAACATGTCTGCAAGAGGCGGTAAAAAGCGTCAAAAATCTGTTTCCCGTTCCGCGAAAGCTGGAGTCCTTTTCCCAGTAGGGAGAATGCACAGATATCTGAAGCGGATGACACACCATTTCAGAATATCTGCTGCTGGTCCTGTGTATCAAGCTGCTGTCATTGAATACCTAACGGGTAAGGAGTGTCTTCATGTCTATCCTGATGGATTTATATGTCGTTATCGTGGGGCAATTGCAATAGAAGTAATAAATGGATCGTGTTCAACATACTGTTTGGTTGATCTATATCCTTATGCAAATTGTAACGTAAAACAATACATGCAATATGTGTACATGATATATTTCCTCTTTACAAGAAACATGAGAAATATGATACACATTATCCCTCTACATGATATATAAGTTTTATGTAAACTAAAATTGCTGCATATAAACAAGGGACAGCTGCATGGAAGTTTACTTGATGGGTGTGACGATTGACCACATCAATGTATTGTGGCCAATTAAATAAAACTTAAATTTAAGCTTCGTTATCAGTTGACATTTTCGTAAGTTTTTCCATTTTATTTTCAGCGGAAATCTTAGAACTTGCAGGAAATGCTGCAAGAGACAACCGAAAGACCAGAATCACCCCACGACATATCCTCTTAGCTGTAGCTAATGATGAAGAGCTACACCAGGTTAGCAAGTTGCTAATAATTTATCAACTGTTAATATAACAGTAGGTGTACCAAATGATGTGCCTATTTAAGCACCACTAGTCCATGCAGAGGTTATAAAGTCGGAAAGTCCAACACACATATCAGGTGTGATCTAGTAGATATACAGTGGTCCCTGCGATATCAGGTGTGATCTAGTAGATCTACAGTGGTCCCTGCAATATAAAACCCCTCTATTTAACAATTCCCTGCCTTTTAAGACCGGATATCAGTGACACCACTTGTATATTTTCAGTGTAAATATCCCTCTTTTTTTAAGACCATCTTCAGTTTAAGACAATATTTTGCTGGCTGAATGGGCGGTCTTAAATTGCAGGGACCACAGTACATGAAACAACACGGGCTATAATGCCTGAATTGCAGACATGACAAGTTTCAGAATGGTACAGTTATGGCCAAATGGTCATGGTATATTTGTATGCATGGTATGCACTCTGTTCGTGTTTTTGTCTTTGACAACTGAATATGGCCTGAAGTCCTAGATATGCACAATTTGACCACTACTTTTGTACAAAAGTCTTTAAATTACCCAAATTGCATATTTGAATGATCACTAATCATGGCACGTACGTTTCCAGCTGCTGAGACATGTTACCATAGCATCCGGAGGTGTCTTGCCCAAAATACACCCAGAGTTACTGGGAAGAAAGAAAGGTGGGCGTTTTCCTAATGTGCCTCCAATATCAGCACCTCCTGCCTCACCAGCCAGAAAGTTAGATAAGGAACCACCAAGGACCATCATGAGCCCAGCAGCTAAAAAAATCCCTCCCAAAAAGGCAGCAACTTTGGCCCTCAAAGCCAAAGGCAGCACCAAAGCATCCACCTCGCCTCTCAAGGGGTCTACAAAAGGAAAGGTATATATATTAATGTTGATGAATGGGATTGATCGAGTTGTTTGCTGTTAGCAGCAGTGTTTGGTCCACATAGGGAAGGACCACTAATGATTGGTGTCTGATGTTGGTACTAAATGTAAGATATGAGAATGTAGCTGAACTGTTCTATTCTTTAGACATAGTAGAAATACCAGGTCAAAATTTAGTAGCTTGGAAATAAGCCAAGTGAGTAAAGATTACTGAAAGAACTTGTCATACTTAAATTACTCTTGTAGCTGTTCTTGGCAGTGTGGATTAGAGATACAGTATGTGGTTTCCACTTAAGACTGTACAATATAGCCTACATGAGACCTGAGAATAGAGATTGTTTTTCAGGCAGCAAAGGCCGACACTAGCTCACCAGGTGGCGGCCTGACTATCTTATCAGAAAAGAAGCTGTTTCTGGGTCAAAAGGTAACAAAAATAGTTAAAAGTGACAACCATAATGCAATTCTACCATAGATTGTTGTCGCAATGGAAGGAACTTATGAATCAGTCTGTTTTTAGTATCCTTCTTAAGGCACAAATGATAAATTTCCCATTTGTGCGTTTTGTTAAACCTTTTAGCACCCGAGGTTGCCTGAGTTTAACATGTTCTGATAATACAGCTAATCTTGCATATAACAAATGTGTAAACGATCACAAGTCTTAAATTGATTTCAAAGGTCAAGGTGACCTATATGCATGTTATATATGCAAGCATTAGTGTACTGGCGGATGGTTTGGTGTATCATTTGTATACCAGTTGTTGTATACTGTTTATGAACGTAGGGTGTACTACCCGGTGTAGGAACAAGACATAACAATGAGACATGGGCTGTAGTTCTTGGAAATATTTAAGTCTCAAGTTTTGATTTAAGTCACACTCTCATCCTATCACATAATGCTTCAGTTGTTGAAGTTAGTCAATCTCAAAACTTAGACATTATTTTCAAGTACTCCAGTTTAATAGTGTTCACTATGTTTAAGTTAAAGGATTGAAATTTATGTGCCGAACTCATTTCAGCTGACCGTTGTTCAGGGAGACATTGTGAGTGTCACCGTAGATGCAATAGTCCACCCAACCAGCAGTTCATTTTACATGGGGGGAGAAGTTGGTAAGTAGTATGTAAAGTACCTGGTATCTGTAAAGAATTTGTTAACTTCCAAGATACTTTGTGTGGAAATTCTATATTTAGGTGGGCATTCACAATGCCTTGCTAGGGAAATGTTATTTATGGTACAACAATTACTTATTAAAATTCTGGTGCTTACATTATGTGAATATCGATGATGAAAAGTGGCTTGACTATACTGTCAAACTTAAGTACCTGGGCCCTAGTCATTCACATGGTATATGCGTTATATAATTTGAAGGGCAAGCAATTGAGAAGGCTGGTGGGAAAGAATTCGCCCAGGAAGTGAAGGACCTTCACAGTTCCCATGGAAACCTAGATGTTGCATCAGGTAGGGTATATTTTGAAACTGTACCATTACCATATAAGTCCTTTCTATATTTTGTGGTTTTAATTTAAAATGTCAATTTCAGTGATGTTTCTGACATTACTTCGTTCCAGTCCTCAGTCTAGTAACGATATAGACTTAATAGATAATACATTTGAGAGTATCACAAAGTAATGTATGGCTAATATTGGGTATATTATGCCTGGGTACAACTGTTCTCATGGTTATGGGTATGTGGGAAAATCTGTTAACAGCATGTATCATAGTCTATCTTTAAATTGCATCACAATTCAGTCCTGTGGGCTTCCTGTAATGTTCCCACTTTTCTTCCTGATGCCACTTCAAATGTGATTGTGGAGGCAGCAAAATGACACACTTAACTAAACAAATTTATCTCAGTAATATTAGTATTTAATGTAGGTGCCCTTGAAAACACATTTGGGGAGTGATAATTATACATTTATGCAAGAATTGAACAGTTACGTTTTATACAGTGACGTCACGGTGTTAAAGATTTCATTGACTTCCAGCGGCGATTTGCTCAGGGCATAATTTTCCTGCCAAGTTTGTGATTCATGTGAACAGTCCAACCTGGGGCAGTAACAACTCCCAGCCACAGTTAGAGAAAGCAGTTAAGAATATTCTCACCTTGGCAGATGAAAAACATCTAAAGAGTGTTGCCATTCCATCCGTGAGCAGTGGAAAGTAAGTCCTTGGTCCCCAGCTGAAGCTGTAATGTTATGTCATGGATTCAAAAGGGGCTTTCTCAAAATCCCCCCCCCCAAAAAAAAAATTGTGTATAACTTGATTGGTACAATATATAAAAAATAATTTCTGTTGATAGAAATTTTGAAAGTTTGTTTTCATAGTTTCTATGCATATTGCACTTTTTGAAAAAGCCCCTTTCAAGCTTGCGGGTGGAGGTATGGCATCGTCGACATTGTAATAATAATGTTTTCACTAATGTTGTCTTGGTGCCTTCATTCAGCTGCCATGTGTCCAGGGCATAATTTCCCTGCGAGGTTTGTCATTCATTGTCATGGCCCCACCTGGAAGCTTCAGAACTCTCAACCACTCCTTGAAACCGCTGTCAAAAATTGCCTCACCTTAGCTGATGAGAAAAGTCTGAAAAGTGTTGCTTTTCCATCTATAGGAAGTGGGCGGTAAGCTCAACACCTGTAGCCAACTAGCAGCCTGTTAGCATGGTTAGCTCATTGCACTAGGTTCCAGCTATTTTCCTTTACCACTAACTCCCTTGCTCTGTGTTATCCGATATACCGGTATTACCTTTATATATGTGCTATGCTGATTTGTTAATCACCCTATTGCTTTGTGGCAACTAAGTTCTGTTTCATGAACTCACGTATGCGCAGATCAGCGTCTTGGTTTGAAACGAAAGCGTTTTGGTTCGTTCAGTGTGACCTCACACTTGATTGTTTTGATAATCATTTACAACAGCACCAAAAAGATCTGTAACAGTACTTGACATCCATGTGATGGCAAACATCTGTATGTGCTAGCACCTGATTGGAGCTTGTATTCATTTGTTATTGGCATCCATTTTCATTTAAATCACCTAAAAAACCTGTTGAGTGCTAACATATTCCTTGCTATAGAGATTACAGGTATAGTCCTGATATAGTTGTACATGTATGATTAAACCCCGCTATTGCTTTGCATGGCGGGGTTTCTTACTTTGCGTTTGACTGTCTCTCTGTGTGTGTGTGTGTGTGTGTCCGTTACCAAAATATCTAAAAAAATATTGAACCGATC
>JAAUYG010169137.1_pt1 | contig 13265 bp, 12 predicted proteins | sample 7278091 | NCBI WGS metagenome assembly JAAUYG01 (sample SAMN14350201, study PRJNA611818) | marine sediment metagenome | isolation source: surface marine sediment (0.6m) | place: French Polynesia: Moorea | collected 2018-08
GATGAAATTGCCTTTTTCAGGAGAATCACTGCACCTTGGCCTGACGTAAAACAGTAAAAAGTTCAGTGGTAAAAAGTTGATGCAGTGCTTTCTGAGATATCCATAACAGTAATTCTTCACATTGACTGCGCTCTGCGTTGTGCGTCAAAACGCATCCCGTCTCGTCGTCTAAAATGTTTGCCCAATTACCCAACTAAAAAAGTAAAAGTCACCGAGACGAAGCAACTTCACTTCCAGCTCACCGGTGGCGATAACTTTTCAGAATGGGCTCTTCAGACATGTGACCTCCAGGGGCAACCCTGGTAAACTTGGGTTTGCGAACAATGACGCAGGCAACAGCGCCTCGCGCTTTCGCATCCACGGTGTAGATCTTGCAGTCGTCTCCGACACAGGATCCGTCCACCACCACCGGAAGCAGGGACGGGTCACGATTGATGCTCGACCACTGCCTGGTCGTCGTGTCGTAGAACTCGACCAGACTGTTGGGCACCTGGATTTCCACAAGGACACCTTGTTCGTCCAGATACTTTCCGCAAAGGAATCCACCGACCGCGTAGATCCTTTGGCCGACCGAGTGTAGGTTGAACTGGTAGCGCGCGGACATCATGTCCGGGACGCGTTGGTACTGGTGGTACCCACCTTGGTTGAAGTTGGGCCTGAACGCCAAGGCACGTGCGCAGGGTCGGGGTCCCCTGCCCGGTACGTGCTGAATGCCGCCTGCGACGTACACCCAGCCGTGGGGCCCAGCAGTCATGCCAGCGTGCGCCACAGAGATGGGTAACCCCTCCGCTAACCTGGTCCAACTGTTGTAGAGAATGTCGTAAAAGAACAGCTGATTGGTCGGCTGAGCGTGGGCAATGGATGTTGGTAAGTACCTCACCATGGCGGGGTAAGCAACAGCGCCGCCGGCCATCAGGATGCCCTTCTGGTAGCGCGACATAGAGACGCCCAACATAGCAGGGCAGGGCGGAGAGGCCAGACCCATCCAATGACCCAGCATCGTGTCGAACCTCTCACACAGCATTCGACCATTCACGGCAGTCAAGACGAACAGGAACTGGCCCACGCGCACAACCCGGGGAGACAATCGGTAACGGCCGCCACTGCGATGTTCCTCGAACCTCAGCAAAACCGTCTCAACTTCTCGTGGTTCACTTCGCTTCAGCAAGGGTTGTCGTAGCTTGTTGCGAGGGTGGTAGAAAACCCGCGACCAATCGTAGGCCTCTTGGAATATTGGGTTGTCCCAGAGCGCTGGCCAGCGAGAAGCCTCAAGCTCCATCTCAGACGGCAGAATCAGCTGCATGTCGACTTTGCTCAGGAAGTCGTCAACTACTTCGGGCAGATGATGTCGGGAGAGCCACGTGGTCGTCGCGCGCAGGCGGAAGTGCTCTCTGCGCACGTGCAGCCGGGCCTTCTCCACGTACTGGGTGACGGCCCTCAGAGGCTTGCGCGAGAATTCACGGCGCCGCGAGATTGCCACAAAGTTCGTGTCATTCAACAAGAAGTCCTCTGCTGCGTGGAGGACCACACCGAGGCTTTCTGGATGCCTTCGGGCAAACCCGATCAATCGCAGGCAATTGACTGTGTCAGTTTTCCCGATCATGAACCGCTTGCAAATCTCTGTGATGAAATGCATCTCGTACATGTCAGCGATGATGAAGACCTCTTGCACGTTGTTTCCAGTCAAGGCCAAGTAGCCGTGCCCGAGGAATTCGTCCGCGACGTTTCGAAGGCGTAACGCCCAGCTCCCCCTGTTGAGCGCCGACACTATAGCCTCCAGCGCCTCCGGATGATCGCAAGACAGGCTGATTGGTCCATTCTGCGCAACAAACCAACGTGTGAAGAAAGCGGCGAAGACGGGACTCGCCACGCAGAGGGCCCAGCTGGAAGCTGAGAGTAATCTGCCGTTGTTGAGTTGAAGCTGAACGTCGCATCTCGCTCTGACCGGCGTCCTCACTTTCCATCTTTGGCACCTAATGGCGTGTCTCAGCGTCGGAGAGAACGTCCTTGTCGGCCCTAAACAAAGCAAAGACATTTACTCGAGTGACAAATTCCAAAGTGCCAGAAGTTCGGCAAAGCAGATTGGAATGACCGTTCCGTGGTTCTGGTGGTAGGCCACAGATGACAGCAAAACGAAAAAATGTCTCTCGCCGTGTCAGAAATGATGTGATGGTACAAAAGACTCGTGGGACATGGAGGATTTGATTTTTAGAGTCTTCAAATGACGGTTTTGTCAGGTTCTTTCCTTTCAGAGAGCCTCAGCATCCGTGCAGGAACTGATCCCCTCCTCCACTTCAGACCAAGAGGACTCACCTGGATAGTTCCTGGCCGATGGCAACTGAATTTGTATGTGGCTGCCGAAGTCAACCATGGCAGAAGGCTGGTCTGAAAATCAAGAAGAAAACAACTTCAAGCAAGGCAAAGCTAGCTCCGTCAAGAAGGGTCTACATTGCGCGTCCAAACATTTTGTGACTCGAGACACTGAGAACGTCAGAACGTCATTGTGCTTTTGTAGTTGACCTCGTCAGTCCGAAATTATTCGCCGGCACACTGGAAGGACAATAGCTCAAAACAACTCCAAGAACGGCGACACAACGATTCCCTTTGGGTCGCTCCGTTTCAGCTGCGCGGCCTAACAACTGAAAAGGTTTCGCTGAACAGCACAAACTCCAAATGTACAAATGCAAATGCAGGGAATCTGAAAAAGTCACTGTGGATTATCGTCACATGAACGTTTTTTGTTGTTGTTCATGAACGTCAGAAAAACTACAAAACAAAAACATTGAAGCGTCCATTCGGACTGAAATGTATCCTGACCCTTCTGTCCCAAACCCGGATTTTGCCGCAGCCTGGAAAGCTGTACAGCGTGTAAGATTGAAGTTGAACAAATTCACAAATCTTTCATTGAATTTTCAGACAAAGCACCAATCTCTCCCCTAAATTTTCGGGTTGTTTGGTCAGAAATCTGCGAAGAAAAGGAAACTGTCTTTTCCAAATTTTGGATTCCTGTGTCACACGAAACACCAACGCCCTTTTGCCTGAGACCTACAAATCTGTTACACTTCAAAAGGAAAAAGAGCGAAAAAATCCGTGATACTTACGACTAAAATCCATTAAAATCTCCACTGATGACCAGAACACTGCCAGTCGGAACGAGTGCTGACATTTCTGGGACAGTCGTCAATGCAGGTCCCACTGACTACACAGAACATCTGACACTTTCGTTGAACCAAGGGCCGAAGCCAACGCGCCATCATGGTGAGCTGCGGCGTGGCATCAAACGTTGAGAAAAACAGCAAGAGACTCAATCATGTACCGCTAATACTGATGCGAAACCAAACTTCCAGGAAGCAGTTTGACACACAACACCACAAGATTTGGAGTAACGTGATTTTTTTTTCTTTTCGTTCAAGTGTTGCAATGCTGCCCTCGTTTTACGTCTGTGCTGCTTTTGTTTTTGGCTCCGAAGTCAAAAGGTCAACAAAAAGCTCAACCTCAATCGAAAGCTAGTTCATGATGGTTTCTGATTTTATTTTTGTTTTTTTCCCCCCAATTCAAACGTTTCTTTTGGCGTGAATCTCAAAATGCACTTCGCGGCAAAACAGCAAAAAGGAGCAAATTAGCGATTGTTTTGCGGTGATGGTGGCACAGATTGCCAGAAAGGTAATGATGTGTCACAACGAACGCAATGCCCTTCTCTGAACGCACCAAGCCTGACACAAGAGGCACTCACGTTCAAGATGTGCACTCAAGGAACTCCCCAACGCACCCGGATATTGGACTTGCCGTGCGATCAATACAAAACTTTTTCACCATCAGATTGGGGTTTGCATTTACGTTGTGCAAGAGCCGAAAAATGGATATCTTGATCAGGGGTGCCCTGATTCCAATTCGCAACCTGAAAGAAATTCCTTGTTTGCTGAGATGCAAAAGATTTCGAAACATTTGCAAACGCAGAGCGCACTTGTTTATTTTTCTCGGCATCAGACCAAAATGATGTAAATCTGGCATTCCGGCCACAGTTGATAGATAACCTTTGCTTTCAGGTTGACAAATGTACTGACTCGGGAAAGAAGTCGGCCTGAAAGCAGGAGCAGCATCGAAGATAAATTGCGACCAGGCGCATTGTGTTTGCGCGAGTCTGATATCTTCCAAGCCTGAAACCCGAATCCAAGAAAGTGCATAGAGTTACACCAAAAGATAATGCCCACCCTGGAGTGAAAATAGCATGGTAATTTCACAATCTATAGGAAACATAAGCGTCTGCTTTTTAATACCCCGGTGGGTGGCTAAAGACGTTGTCACTCTTTAACGAGGTCTGTATCAGATTTGATATAAATCGAAGAGCCCGTTAAGGCAAAAAGTCCCACCTGGTTTTTATTTGGACAATGTACTTCATTTTCGTGGCCGTTTGTCATGAGGGAGTCTGCTTTTAATGGTTTTCCCAACTCGAAGAGACAAGAAATTGTTTGAAAATTGCATGCCCACAGGCATCACTTGGGTTAAAGACATAAAAGCTAGTTAGACAGGACATGATAAGAAAGTGACCTATGTTTTAGAGTCTCTTTCTTTTCGAGCCAAAAGCTATTTGGTTGTCCGTCCTCCTGTGTAAATAAAAACTTGGTAATGGCCTGTTTATGGAAATCATTCCAGATTTTGTTTTGAGGCAGCCTCAGCATGGCAGCGCGTCTCTCGCAGACACAGTGCAGTCTTCAAGGAAAGCAACATGAATTCCTCACTCGTTCTTGAAAGGAAACCAGCAAAATAAAAAATCGTTACTCTTGCGCAGGATACAAAGCCAAGTTATGCAACTGTGAAATTTGTCTTGGCTTCACTGAGGATGTAATGAATCAAGGTATTTGTTTCAACATCAGAACAAAAGCGGCGGATTTTCAAAGCTTCTCGAGCAATTTTCTGCTTGAAAGCTGTTTTCTCTCAGCAAAATGGTCGCAGAGTAGGTTGTCCCAAACGTTGTTGATTCTACCACTTCTCTGGAGACGAGGTATCAATTAATGGTTCCCTTTTAAGTTAATGACAGCTTGATTTCTGTAATCGTTCTGCAGCGAGCTATTTGCACCAGATACATATGCCAATGCTGGTGCAGAAAATGATCGTTTGGAGGATTTTCGCTGTGGATACCTCACGAGAATCCTTGTGCAAAAGGTCATGCTGATCGTAGCTCAAATTCAATTTTTAGCGGCAAAAATAACTCACATTGAAACGTTCCCGCAATCATCCTTGGCGCAAAATCTCTCCATTTTTGTCATCAACAGAAACAAAAACTGTTTTTCAGAGTTTTTCTCAGGTTTTGTCTTGTGTCCTCAAGTTTCGTTCTCTTCTGGTTTTGTGTTGGTTCCTGTGAGGCCATCATCCACCCCAAAACGCCCAAAAGTGTGTCAATTGCAGTGGGCAATTGGGCTCTGTCCACAAGTGCGTTCTGCATTGTGTACCCATGTTGCCAGTGCAAGGCCATCAAGAAGAGCGGTTGTCTGTGAAGACCCGGGAAAGTAAACCTGAGATCTGTGGATCTGACAAATCCATTCCTGAAAAGGAAAACATTACCCTTTTCAGAATCAACTGCCATCAGTAAATAACCATTGTTGCGTTGTTAACAGGAGATACATGCAATCAATCAGCCTGGAAAAAACAGATCAAACAAGCAGAGAAATGAATCAGGAATCAATGGCAGATTTTGTGTCCACAGAGTGGATGATGCTCCAGCACGTTCTTCTGTTTTCATCAGGTGACCGACCCCCAGGAAGCGTTGCTGCAATTTCGCAAATTTATTGCGTCTATTTCGCTTCTTCTTTTCAGTGACAGGTCAACTTTGAAAAATTCCAAGGGTCACTGAAGATATCTGTCAGTGTCGGCAACCCTACGAGAGACTTCGCAGGTAAATATGGCTGGTTATCCATTGTAATTGCACGCTTCTTGTAACATTTCTGACAGGTGAGTAGTGTCACCCCTATGTAAGAGGCTTATTTTCGTATTGAATTCTCCGCATTATTCTAATTTAAAATGTCAAAACGAAGAGAAATGGCAAGGACTTTTGAAGTATGATGTGAAACATTTAAGCCTTGTGTGTTCAGCCCAAACCGCTCAACTAGTTTTTGGGTGCGTAAAGAATTTGCAGGTGCTTAATTCATGCGTTTTTGTGACGATTGGTGTGCTTGAATGACAACTGCAAATCTCGAAAAAATAATGTTGCTTCGGGTGATTTACCTTTTCTGTCATCATCCTGGAATGGATTTTTGTGTTGATCACAGCAAGGAAAATCCTTTTTCTTGTTCATGTTTGGTTGGTCAGCTCAAGCATGTGGCTGAGAGGAGGGGTTCACGCCTGGAGCCACACGTATCTTTTCATTCCTGAAACTTCAATGAATGTTGGAACGAATACATATTAAACAGTGCTGCGTGTAAATAGCCAAATCACGAAGCCGCCTCAGGCCGCGCCAGCCATGGGGTATTGTTCCAAACAAAACAGTCACACCACATCGGTTTCTTTGTAACTGATAGTCGGTGATTATCAGGATCTGCAGTGAAATCTTCCTTGAAGGCTGAACGGAACTGAATTACTTGGTGTTGGCAAAAAAGTTCTCAGTTGACACTGGACAACAAGGGGGGGGGAACTGAAAATCATGACACAGAGCTGCTTCTTTGATTGCTGAGTACTTGTATGCTCTGAAGACCTTCAGAAAAGGTACAAGCACAAAATTCTGTACACTTATATAAGTTTTTGATGTGACATCAAGGACGTAATCCATTAGCGATGGATCTACATTCAACAAGCAAGTGGAGAAATGGAAGTGTTTTCTGGACAAACCAAAAACATTGTCTGTTTCGGGAGATTCCCAGTTTTCTAGCGAATGAAAAGGAATGAAATTTGACACCTTGTCAAAAGTTTTGACAGAAGCATTGAACTGGAAGGTCATCTTTCTTTTGTGTTCTTTCTTGAAAGACCCATATTCAATTTCATAATTTTCAACGCAGCAGAGCAGGGCTTTGACCATTGCTACAATGGACCCAGCATAATCTAAAGGGGCACGCCAGGATGCTGAAGAGAAACTACCCGTCTGTCTGGCGTGAAGAATGTTTGACACGAGAGTTGGCAGCGGTTCCACCTGGGGAGCTGGGTACAGGAGGTCTCTGTGGGGAAGCCTCCAAGACCTCTTCTGTACTTGTCACCCAGACCCACTCCCACCAGTCTTCCCTTTTTATCCGTGACCTCAGAAGTCATCTCCGTATCCTCAAGGAGTGAGCCATGATTCTCTTGCATTCGCATTGCCTCAAATGATAAGACGCACTTGGCAAAACGACACCAAGCAGGTTTTGTATCTGTGCCTTCAAAAATGAATTAAGCTGCATATTTCCAAAGCTTTTCTGTAATTGAGAGCGGAAATGGATGCCTTGTGTTTTATTCACACAATTCTTTTCAGATATTTTGTCTTTTATTTCGTTTTTGTCTTGTGGCATTGATTGTGGAAGTCTGAGGTCGTGTTTTCTAAATTTCTTAGCCTAAAATCTCGGTGAGCCTTGCCTGTGTTTCTGCTCCTGTGAGCGCAACCTCATTTCCGTGAGAATCCAGGCTTCCAGACAAATGGGATTTCGCGTGGTATCGATTGCCAGTCTTTTTTTCCAAAACTACAGCTCCTTAGACGTCTTTCAACAGACACAAATGGAGAGGCAGGCAAAGACTGCAGGTGCAGACTCAGTAAAGATCAAGGCGATCTCATGAAATGTTGGAAGTTAGTGGACCGGAGAAAGAAGGAGAAAGAAGTCATTTTGATTGTCATCCCATTGAAGATGACCTCTTTCCAAACAGAATCTGAATTTCAAATTCAAGGTGAGTTGACACAAAACGGTGAACCCATCTGACAGTGGTTGTAATTCATCAAGGTGACAGTTGGGACGGATTCCCACAACAAAAGTTGTGTTCCCCAATACAACAACTATCACTGTAATTTTTCCTGAATCATAGTAATCACCGCTGATGGTCTGTCATGTATTTTCGTATTGTTAACCCCAAATTATTTCTCTACTTCTTATCACCTAGCAACACGACGCGGAGGATCAAAGACAGAGAAGGGATCAAAGAGCGACCTCGGGAGAAGAGTAGCGAACGAACCTCGAGCCAAACACCGGCGTCTGCTCGCCATTATCTCGACTTGAGGATTCGCCATTGATAATTCAGGTAGGCTTGACATTTTCTTTCATGTTATTGTTCTCAAATAGTTATGGGTAATCGGAGCTGTATTAATTAAAGACTTCAGCAGTTGGCCTTGCCTGCAGAAAATTCCGAACCGTTGGCAATGAGTCTGTGCGGTTGGCGGGTTCTATTGACGGCAAAGACCTTCGTGTTTCTTTGCCTGACAGACGGATGTTTTTTGAAGAGCAACCAGAAAAATTAGAGGGGGAAATCCCTTCTCCCTCCTCCCAACAAAGACTATTTTTCCTTGGAAATTGAATTTAATATCAGTGATCGCAGTTATTTTTCCATAACGTTTCAGCAAACACTTGCAGCTGTTTTTGGTTGAGGTGTTTAATGGGGATGGGTAATGTGCTGATTACCAAAGATATATACTGAGAACTTGATTTTGATGGAACAAATTAAACAGGCAGAATTACAAAATTAGCGGAATGAACATCTAGGTGCTTCAAATGTCTCTTTGTTCAGGTGCCAAAACATATCGATCTTAAGTAGGTGTAACTTTAACACTTGAATAGGATGCAGGCTATTTCCAGAAAAAGGTGTGTGTCAACAAAGACTGAAGCAAAATAAAAACCTTGGCAAAGTTTGTGTGGAAAAGGGTTGGGCCCTTATCAGGGGAAGTTTTATTGGCAGAATTTAATGCTTTACTTCACTCCTAACGAGTTGGCAAGGGATACCTTTGAGCTGTACAATTTCCATGCAGTCCCCAAGAAAATTGTTATGATTGCTGTTTGAAGAGATTTCGAAACGGGCCATAAAACTCTTACTTTTGTTGGTTTGTGGAATGTTTTCTCCACTCCAAAGACAGGTTGATGCGCTGGAAAGATGAAATCAGTAGATTTATATATTTTTGCTGGGGACAGAAACTGACACCACGCAGATCCTATTTCCTCTTGAGCCGGTGGTTTTTGTTGCTTCAGATTAAAATTTTGATTGATTTCCATCGATTCATTCAATCATGTCATACATCACTTCAACAAGACACTATCTGTTCGCTGTCAGTTCAACTAGAAATGCTTGAAGTATTTGCTTGACTCTCAACTTACCAAGTCGAAGGGCGACAGTTCAAATGAAGGAAAAGCAGTTGATCTTTGCAAGCAGTTGCCCCGAAAAGGAACGGCAACATCGAGTCCAACGGAACGTACCATTGCATGGTGACGTTTCTTTTGAAGACGGATTCTGGCATGGGTCGACATGCATCAACCTGAACATCTGAACTGAGTGGAGCCATGCATGTGAGGAACTCAGTGAAGGTTTTGTGAAAAAAGTACCCAGCGTTCAGTCTGGATGTGTGTCCTTCACTTCCCCTCAACTGTGATGCAGGGAAAATCCAGGCAGATTTCTGCGTGCCAAATGTGACAGACTGTATTCATGATTGTGATAGTGATATAAATTTCCAGGCGAAAAAATAATTCACAAAGAAAGCGACAGCAAAATAGTAAGCAGTCAAGGCAGTGCTGTATATGATGTATCCCAGACTTTTCGAAGAAATGCCATGCACATATTTGTTCAAGTCTGGTAAGATGACAGGTCATTTTGCATGTTTCTCTGTTGGAAGCTTCATTAAGGCACTGGGCGCCCAGGGGTATGGAGCAAAACGCACCATGTATGAGTGAAGGAAATTGCCTGAAATGGGATGTTCTTCTTTCAAAATTTGAATGTCAGGTCTTCTTTTTTGAGAATGTGGCATTTTCTTTCGTTTCGACAGTGGAAGTTCTTGCACTCTTGCATTTCCAAAACAAAAATCCAACCGTTTGTTTCAAGCCGGGTTTCTTCCTCTCATGACATTGTTTTTTTTGGAACCTGCATGTGAATTCTGCGGTCCTGATGTCACAGTTTCATCAACACATGCATCTTAAAAAGTCATTGTACAAAAACAGGCAACGCTTTCAACAAGCACGTGGCTGTATGAGCTTTTTTTCTTGCGACAATGGTTTGGAGCCCAAAAACGTTACTTCTCGTTCGGATGAGAAACCACGGCCGATGCTTATCTACAATTGTGCTGTTTTCAGAAATGCTAATCCTTAGGTCCATAAAACGCAACAATAGTTAATTTTCTGCTTACAGCAGTCAATGCTATTGATGACTGATTTATTTCCAATCTCAATTTCCTGCCCGGGCGAAGTGAGCGTGAAATTCATTGCTCTGCATGTCTGGGCAGTTGTCTTTATTCACGCTCGAGAACAATGCCACAATGTATCATTCCATGTGCATTATTGGCCGCACGACGCAGACGTTTTCGGCTGCAGAGTCCACCTGGCGATGGCAGATATTTAGCGTTTGTAAAATGTGATTGCTTTGGAAATGGTCCTGCAAAGCAAGCGAAACGAAACATTTGTTTGAGATTATTTATGGGCAGCATGGTTCAGCAGTTTCCGTGTTGTGGACATTGTGCACGGTTGCCTCGGTGACAAAAAATAGCAAACTGTAACAACTTTCAAAACTGCCAGGTTTTTTAGCATTGGCTGATCCACTCTTGGGGTTCAGGAAGCCCCCTTCCCTTCTCACGGTCCCCAAAGAGAAATTCCCAAAAAATAAAATAAATAAATAAAAACAGAAAACATTTGACCCACTTCTGCGGTCGTCTTATGGTCTGGGAACCAGAAAAAAGACTCATCTCACGAAAGGCAGCTGTTGCCTCATCTGCGAGAAGCTGTTGCGCCAGAGCAACTTGAAAATGTGAGAGCAAAGGGCGAGAATAAAGTGTTGCAAGTTTTCGTTTTTTGCATGACTCACACAGACTTTTTTGGCACAAACTTCAAAAAATGGTCTCCACGCAACAGATGTTTGTTCTGGCGAAAGACGAACACATTGGTAAAAATAGTCTTTTGCAAAATATCGGGCGTCAAGCACATGAAGAAAAGATCGTCTGCCTAATATGGCTGACAAAAAGGAAAGAAAAAGAATGAGGAGACAGATTCCTTTGACTCAAGAGCTTCGATATTGATTTGTTGCAACAAGAATTTTTCTGCATCAAAGAATGCCTGTCAGAAATGTGGCTTGCCCTTGGTGTATGTTGAAGTTGTGAACAAATACTTTGTTTTGGCCCAAGGCAAAAACTAGAGATTTCAAAAATGACCTTCTGGATGCAGTCTCAGACTGCTCGTTCTCCACCCTTACCATGCTACTCCTTTCTTGAGTTTCTCAGAATTTTGACAGTGATGGGGCACTGAAGATTCTGACGATTCTCACACAGTTGTGCATTTTGCGTGTTTTGCTGGTGACCACCTGGTCTCATGAAGTCTTCAATTGTTCCTCAGAGGCCAATTTCTTGACAAGATTGCGAACGCTTCAATAAATTGGCCCCATGCAGAACAACTGCAGGAAAACTGCGTGCTTCATTCCATATGTTGTTAACCTCTTGTTAACATCTCGTTTTTTCCTTCTCAGTCAGTGCCCAAGTGCAAAACGCTGTCTTCAGAGAGACATGATGCTCAGCAAGGTATTTGTTCCTAAATTGAGTTGATGAGCAAGTACCTGGATCAATGAAGCGGCTTTGTACTGTTCTGATTCCACTTTGCGAAACAGCAGAGGATTGATTTATTGAAGGGATCAAACAACTGATACTCCATACTCCTTTCCAAACCACTTTTGGAGACAGAGACAGACAAATCTATCTCCTGGCCTGCAGTTTAATTTGCCGTCATATATAACCTGTGTCAGATGCAAAAATCTGGCCCAATTCTTTGATGAAGTGTCAAATCACCTCTTTAAAGAACACGAGATAAACGCATCCTGTGCTTTGGCACCATGACCTACTTTTCTGCCTGGATAAAAAGGAGACTTTTCAGTTTTCAACTGACCAAACCAAAAGAAAAATAGACAGAACATTGAACCAGTTGTGAGTACAACAAACCTTTTTTCACAGATAATTCTGTCCCTGAAGGAGAAGCAAGAGGAATGTGGATCTGAGTTGCTCTGGTGGCAAAGAACATTTGGTGCAGCCAGAAGTACAAAGCTCCATGTTGCTGCCAGGCAGAATGCTTCAAGGTAGACCAGTACATATGTTTCAAGTTTTTCTTGTTTTTTTTCTGTTTTGATTCCTCTCGGTTATGCACGCTTTTGTAACTTAATTGAGGGTGCCCGGATTGTGGAGATCTCGAATCAAGAGAACTTTTCTGAAGAAGTTCAATAATGAGAAGGACGCAAAGGGATTCTCGGTCACAAGCAAGGTCCCCGTGCGCATAGGAAAAACTGGCAGTCGATATCATATTTGAACGCGAGATTCTCGTTCAATAACGCTCACAACTTTGGCAGATTGATGGAATCAAAAAGCAACGTTTTTTACCAAAGGCAGCGGGTAATCAATGTCTTCAAACCTGGGAAGCACAATTACTCGGGCTCTTGGGAGCAGGAGCCTGAAGAAGGCAGCAAGTACCTGTAATCAGGGTACTTCTCTGCAAACTTTCGTTGAGTGGGAAGCGATCCAATTAAAGGTTTAGTGCAGAACCCAAAGGGCGCGTGTCAGAAATATTTTGAAGTTCTACCACTGTCCCCCTCGGGCCGTTTCTCTAATTGTAATGTGCACCGCTTTGATCAGGAATCAGAGAGGGTGTCACCTCAGCGTAACAGCAGCTGAATTCACACCGGTTTCCCTCACACATTTGTACGCGAGTGCTTTTGGTGCAATTCAGCTGAAAATCGCAGCAGTTGGGTGATTGTGCACTGGAGACTTGTAATTACAGGTTCAGGTGTCGCTGGCTTCTGCCTCGCTGGCTTTCCCTCCTTGGACATCAAACCAGCGTCTCCAGCAACAGTCGCCAGGCGCAGGTAGTTACTCTGATTGTTGATCAGTTCACAAATCTTAAGCAAAATAGTCCCTCCATTTTCACCGAATTCAACCTCAGGCAATTGAAATGTGGGTCAAACAACGCAACCCAACCCCGGAGGGCATTTTGCTGCTGCGAGATGTGCAAACCACATCTGTTTTCACTGATTGCTATTCTGTTGTTCGGTATTTCTTTCTATTTTCAGAAAGATATCAATTTTTTTAGCCGTATTCAAGTCCATTGTTGGCACACTTGTGCCTTTCCATTTTTAGTCGCTCCTTGCTAGCA